>Ga0209408_1001529_pt1 | contig 14382 bp, 12 predicted proteins | sample AD_UKC107_MetaG_FD_184422 | JGI IMG/M metagenome (GOLD analysis project Ga0209408, IMG submission 184422) | Active sludge microbial communities of municipal wastewater-treating anaerobic digesters from Hong Kong - AD_UKC107_MetaG (SPAdes)... | ecosystem: Engineered > Bioreactor > Anaerobic >... | reverse complement strand
ATAAAGTTGTTCATAATATTTAACTAATTGGTTACTAGATAAATATACGAATTTTTATTAATTCTTTGAACAACTTTTTCTTTTATTTTCTAAATGCACAACAGGTTATATAATACATTTTATAATATGGGAGCAGAAATTTTACAATGGGTTGGATATATTGCCTCAGCAATAATTGCTGTATCACTGGCTTTAAATTCTATCGTTAAATTCAGGTGGATTAACCTGATTGGTGCTATGACATTTTCTACATATGGTTTTTTAATTGGGGCACTTCCGGTTGGATTTCTCAATGGGTTAATCAGTTTAATAGATATTTATTATTTGATTATTATTTACAATAAGAAGGAAATATTTGAAATCCTTGAAGTTAGGGCAGAAAATAAATACTTAATCAGATTTTTAGAATTCCATAATAAGGATATACAGAAATTTTTTCCGGGTTTTACATACAAACCAGAGATGAATACCATAAGTTTTTTCATATTGCGTAATATGGCAGTTGCCGGCTTATTCCTTGCACATCGTGAAGATGGCAATATCTTAAAAGTTGGATTGGATTATGTTATTCCCGAATATCGTGATTTTAAAAATGGCAGGTATATCTATTTAAGGTTAAGAAAGAAATTTATTGCTGATGGATTTGATATGGTAAAAGCCTCGGCTAAAAGCGAAAAGTATTGCAAATACTTAAAAAAACTTGGTTTTACTGAAGATTCAGAAAATATGTTTGTTAAGGTTCTGGATAAAACAATCTAAATATGAACATATTAATCAAAAATGGGACAATAGTAACTTCAAAAAAAACAGAAGTTACTGATATTTTTATCTCTAATGGGAAGGTATTGCAATTAGGAAAATCGCTTCAAATTACAGAAAAAACTGATAAAATTATTGAGGCAGGCCAATTTTTGATTTTCCCCGGTGGTATTGACCCTCATGTTCATATGGAATTACCTACACCTGCTGGCCCTTCTTCTGACGATTTTAATACAGGAAGTATTGCAGCTTTAATGGGAGGCACAACTACCCTACTCGATTTTGTTACTCCGCAAAAAGGCGAACCTCTTCCTGAAGCTCTCAAAAAGCGCACTATGGAAGCCGAAAAATCATATTGCGATTATTCCTTTCATGTAAGCCCTGTTGAATGGACTGATAATACTGAAAAAGAAATAAATGAATGTATAAAAGCTGGTATTACATCTTTTAAAGTTTATATGGCATACAAAGGCGCTGTTGGATTAGAAGATGATAGCCTTAAAAAAGTTTTAAACGCCGTTGGCAAAGCTGGTGGTTTAGTTACTATTCATTGCGAATCAGGAGATGAAATTGAAGAATTACGGAATAAATATTTTTCAGAAGGTAAAACTGAACCAAAGTATCACGCGTTATCGCGTCCGGCAGAATTAGAAGCTAAAGCAGTTCAAAAAATTATAAATTTTGCAAAAGAAGCAAACTGTGCCATTTATATTGTGCATGTTTCCGCTAAAAAATCTTTGGAAATTATTGAAAAAGCACAAAAAAAGGGTCAAAAAGTATATGCCGAAACCTGCCCGCATTACTTATTGCTCGATGATTCCGGGTATGAAGGAGACTTTGAAAGTACAGTTAAGTATGTTATAAGTCCACCCTTGCGAAAAAAAGACGACCAGGAAGCTCTTTGGAAAAATATTCAGAAAAGGATTGTTTCGACTGTTGGAACCGACCATTGCCCTTTTCATTTAAGTCAGAAATCGGCGGGCATTAATGATTTCAGAAAAATACCCAATGGAGCCGGTGGTGTGGAACACCGAATGAGTTTACTTTTTACCTATGGTGTTTTAGAGAAAAAAATCAGCTTAAATCAGTTCGTAAATATAACATCAACAAATGCAGCAAAAATTTTCGGATTATACCCCAAAAAAGGAGAAATAGCCATTGGTTCTGATGCCGATTTGGTAATCTGGAATCCAAAAACAGAAAATACAATTTCTACCGCAAAGCATCATTCAAATTGCGATTTGGAAATTTACAATGGTTTTAAAACTATTGGTATACCTGAATTTGTTATTGCCAATGGGGAAATAAAGGTCGAAAAAGGAGAATTTGTTTCAGAATCAAGAGGTAAGTTTTTAAAGAGAATAATATAATCTTAGTACTAATTACTATCTAATTACCGGCTATACACACTTCGACAAACTCAGTGTGACAATAATAATCTGTCATACTGAGTTTGTTGAAGTATAAGCAACATTTTATTCCTTCGCAACCTTCACAATGTCCTTCACTTCCAGCACTTTCTTTTCATATCCTTTCAAAACCACATTTATCATTGCTAATCCTAATTCCTGAAGAGATAAAACATATTTAGGGAATAAAAATCTGAATACAGGTAATAATGGTTTCATCACCTTATAGGCAGTATAAGTGTTTTTAAGTCCTTTAGTAGGAGTAATTAACATAGGACGAAACATATAAGCCTGTTTAACAGGTAATTTAAGCAAATCGTTTTCGGTTTTGCCTTTTACCCTTGCCCACATAATCTTTCCATTCTCTGTTGAGTCTGTTCCTAAACCAGAAACATAGGTTAAGGTTATATCGGGATTAATTTTTGAGAGTGGATTTGCCAATGCCATCGTTAAATCGTAGGTTAAATGCCTGAATTTTTCTTCTTTCATTCCCACCGATGAAACACCCATACACAAAAATGCCGCATTATATCCCGATAGTTCTCTTTCGATTGTACAAAAATCTGAAAAATCGTGGTGTATAATCTCTTTTAATTTGGGATGTTGCAAACCGCACACACGCCTGTTTATAACTAATACAGAATCAACATCGGGGTGATGAAGGCATTCGTGTAAAACACCTTCACCCACCATTCCTGTTGAGCCGGTTATTATAGTGTTAATTTTCATCCGTTTATTTTTTAATTAATTCGGTCAGATTGAATACGCCACAAATAATCATTTTTTCACGATAGCTCCTAAAATTCGTATGTTAGTTAAAGGATTTTTGTAACACAAAGCTCCACAAAGAAGAACCTAACCAATCCTGGTGCAACTTTGTGTTTTAACTTAGTGATACCTTGTGAAATCCTTAAAAAACTTGTGAATTTTAGGGACTATCTGGATTGTATTCAATTTATTACTTATGGCTATTTTATAATCTATCATTATATTAAAATTAAAATACAGGCAATTATACATGTTATTATACCAATAACAATCCCAAATTTAAACCATTCTTTGAAAGTAATGTGTTTACGATATCTCTTTTCAATCATTCCAATGGCAACAATATTAGCTGTAGAACCAATTAACGTGATGTTTCCGCCAAAACAACCTCCGAAAAGCAAAGCCCACCATAGGGAAGGCTCTCCTATTTCTTTTACTACCGGAATAAATGCTGCAACAAAAACAATGTTATCGACAAAGGCAGAACCTGCAGCTGTAATAAATAAAACCACAGGAGTTAAAATAACCGGATTGGTACCGAAAGTATCCACAAAATTTTCAGCTATTTGCTGTGTAACTCCCGTTTTTTCCAACGAACCGGCAACAGCAAACAACATCATAAAAAACAGTAAAGTCCACCACTCTACTTCGGATTCTATATAATGCCTTGCCCGTTCATTTTTCCAAATCATTAAAATACCTGATATGGCTAAAGGAGCAACAATCAACAGTGTATTCTTGGCAATACCTAATCGTTGTTCAAACACATGATGTAATGAAATTAATAAAATAGCAACTATTAAAATGATAAGGCTTTTCTGATACGAAATTTTTATTAACGGACCCAATCCCAATTGCATTTTACGCCTTGCAATTAGCCTGTCTGTTAAGAGGTTTATATCTTTTTTATACCAAATAAGTATTACTGTTAATGCACCCAATAGAGAGATAAGCATAATAGGAAATGCAGTAATCATAAAACTCATAAACGATAAACCTGCTTTAGTTCCAATAAGCACACCTATTGGGTTTCCAAGCATTGTTCCACTTGAACCAATATTTGTTCCTACAACCGAAATAATAACAAATGGAGTAGGATTTACTTTTAATGTATCACAAACCTGAAAAACCAGAGCCAGCATAAATACAATGGAAGTAACTTCGTCAACCAGGCAAGCCATAAGTGCAGACATTAATGTAACAACAATAATAAATAAATGACCTGTCATTCGTTTCATGCTTATAATCTGCTGTATAATCCAGGTAAATAAACCTAAATCCTTTAATACACCAATAAGAGTCATCATTCCTACTAAAAACAAGATTATATCGAGCTCTGCTGAACTAATTAACTGCTCCAGGGATATTACGTTACCGGCAAGTATAATGGCAATACCAATAAATGCAATTGCCAAACGGAAATTCCAGAAAAGCAATGTAGCAGAAATAACCAAAGCGAATATTGATGTTGCCAGTATTTGTTTATTTTCATGCAAACCTGCTGTAAGCGAAATCAATCCCACAATAGTACTTATGGTTATCATAATTAAACTTCGCAAAAGCACCTGCTTTAATGATAATTTATGATTTGATTCCTGCATTTTACTTTCTAAGAATTTTATTTAAAAAATGCTCCATAGTAATAATCCCGACAAGCTTTCTGTTATTAAGGACATATGCATATTGAACATCTTTCTTAACCATTGCAATTCCTGCCTGCATAGCATAATCTTCATACTGCACCATGGCAATATCATGAGTCATAATCTCGGTGAGCCATGTGTTTTCCTCATGTTCAAGCATATTATAAAATGGTTCGAAATTTACAATTGGCTTAATATCATCGAGCCAAAGAATATATCGTGGCAAACATACTTTCATCAATTCATTAGCATTAACTTCGCCTATAAGTTCATTTTCAACGTCAACCACCGGAATATGCAATTGTTTTGAACTTATAAACAGATTAACCGCATCAAACAATGTATTTGTTTCATTTAATACATGTAGTGCTTCAGTCATTATATCCCCTGCTTTTATAAATTGAGGCAATAACTCGTTAATATCAGCAATTGCTCGCCATATACACAATTTATTATTGCAGCTAAGAATGGAATTTAAAATTGCCTTATTATTAAAAACAGCCCTAACAGCCATCTCTGCTTTTAAGGATAAATCGGGCCTGTTTTTAGGCGCAGCTATAACTATTAAAACATGAATATCAGAACGTTTTTCCTTTAGTCCTGTGTCTATCCCATTAGCTGAAACAGCAATAGCTAATTGTACCCTGGTAATGGTTCCCAGTCGAAAACTAAAGGCTAATGTGTGGTTTGAAATTCGAATGGGATTGTTATGCAATTGTGAATTGCAAAAGCTTTCAAAAATATTACTTACATTGCCAATCCCATAACTAACAGCAAGGTTTTTAAGAAGCTTTAAGGTAATATCGTCGATATTTCTATTCTCTTCGATTATCTCAATGTTTTCAGGAGTAAATAGTGTAGATAATTTGGGGCAATATGATTCATCTATAGACATCCTGTTCAATAGATTAATTATCTACTAATTTACAACATTTTAAGGGCAAATCATAGAATAAAAAAGGATAATATGCAGGAATATAAAATGAAATAAAAAAAGAGCAGGTTAAAAACCTACTCTTCTTCTATCCCTTTGCAGGATTTTATTTAATATGCCGGACGGATTCTCAAATCTATTCGTAAACATCATAGCAGCAATAATGTATGGTTTAAAACCTGCTTCTAAATATGTTCTTATGCGATATTTTTCAAACACTTCAGCATTCACCTCTCCCTCTTTGCACGAAACACCGCTAATATCAGCAGGTAAACAATGCATATATAAAGCATCCTGATTTTTAGTTACTTTCATTTTAGCATGGTCATATTCCCAGTTTTTAAATTTAGCATTGTTTGCCAAACAGGTTTTTTCTAAAACTTTTAAACCTTCAACATCCTTATTTTTTAACAATTCGGTTCTTTGTTGCATAATGTGGAATGGTGCCCAGCTTTTTGGATATACGATATCAGCATCTTTCATAGCTTCTTCCATAGAATGGCTCACTTTAAAAGAACCTCCGCTTTGTTGAGCATTATTTTTTGCGATATCAACTATTTCAGGAATTAATCCATAACCTTCCGGATAAGCTAACTCAATGTTCATTCCATAACGAGACATTAAAGCTATAATTCCCTGAGGCACTGATAATGGTTTACCATAGCTCGGAGAATATGCCCAGCTCATAACAATCTTTTTCCCTTTCAGGTTTTCGAGCGAGCCAAACTCATTTTGCAAATGCATTAAATCTGCCATTGATTGTGTCGGATGGTCCATATCGCATTGTAAGTTTACAATTCCCGGGCGATTTGGCAAAACTCCTTTTGCAAAACCTTCGTCCAATGCTTCTCCCACTTCGCGCATATATTTATTTCCTTCACCCAGGTACATATCATCGCGAATACCAATAAAATCAGACAGGAAAGAAATCATATTTGCAGTTTCACGAACTGTTTCGCCATGCGCAATTTGCGATTTTTGCTCATCCAAATCCTGAACAGCACAACCTAACAGATTACTAGCCGAAGCAAATGAGAAACGTGTTCGGGTTGAATTATCACGAAAATTAGAAATAGCTAATCCCGAATCAAAAACACGAGGTGAAATGTTATTATCACGCATCTCTTTCAATATCTCTGCTACTTCAAGAACAGCTTTTAAATCATCCTGGCTTTTTTCCCAGGTTAACAAAAAGTCTTTTTTATACAAATCGGTTTTTAAACGACTTAAATTCTCAATCTTATTTTTTAAGCTCATATATAATATTTTTTCTGATTTTAAAATTTGATAGTCTAGATTATTTAGTTGTATCTATAATCCTTTTATTTTTGCTTTGTAATCCTTTGTGGATCTTTGTGAAACTTTGTGTTATAGCTATACCACAAAGGCACACTAAGTTATCACAAAGTTACTCAAAGAAACCAATTATCTAATCATAAATATTAATAGTTAAATTTCGTAAGCGAAAGCAGCATAAAACGCTGAAGCCGCAACTAAATCGCTAATAGGTACCTTTTCGTTTGGAGCGTGCGCCAACACTTCATTTCCGGGTCCAAATCCGATAGTTGGTATTTTGTAAACACCATTGGTCATAATTCCGTTGGTAGAAAATGTCCACTTATCAATTTTAGGTTCTTTGTTAAATAATCCTTTAAACGACTTTACCCCAGCCTGAATGATTTCAGAATCTACCGGAATTTTCCATGTAGGATAATATTTTTCCATGCCGTATTTTAAACCGGTATAAGTAGTTTCCATATATTCCAATACTTCAACTTTGGCGTTCATTCCTTTTATAAGCTCTTCAATTTCTGCAACGGCAGATACTTTGGTTTCTCCCCAGGTTAACCTTCTGTCCAGATGTATTCTTGCATAATCAGCAACAGCACACAGCGAAGGACTACCTGAAATAATTTCAGAAATTGTAACACTTCCTTTACCTAAAAACTCATCATACTTAAGCTTTTCGTTCAGTTTTTCAATTTCCAGTGCCGTTTTTGATGCCATATAAATAGCATTTTTACCACGTTCAGGAGCAGAACCATGTGATGAAACACCATAAAAATGAACATGCATTTCCATTCGCCCGCGATGACCCCTGTAAATGTTTAAGTTTGTGGGTTCTGTACTAATTACAAAATCAGGTTTAATGTTTTCTTCTTCAATAATATATTTCCAGCATAAACCATCACAATCTTCTTCCATTACACTGCCAACAAAATATATAGTAAGGTCTTTATCAAAACCCAGCTCTTTTAAAATTTTACCCGATGTAACAAAAGCTGCCGGACCACCTTCCTGGTCAACGGTTCCACGTCCATGAACAAAGCCATCTTTAATTTCACCACCAAGAGGATCGAAATCCCAGTTATCCAAATTTCCTAAATCGACAGTATCCATGTGCCCGTCAATAGCAAGGATTTTTTTTCCGTTGCCGATGCGCCCAATTACATTTCCTAAACCATCAATACGAACCTCGTCAAAACCCGCTTCTTCCATCTGGCGTTTTAATTCCAGCTGCACATCTTTCTCTCCTAAACTAAGTGATTTTATTTTTACCAGCTTTGATAAATTTTCGGCTGTATAATTGCTATATTTTTCAGCTAATTCGTTTATTTTTTGATAAATATTTTCCATAGAATTATAATTCTTAAATTTCAATTGATAAAATTATGTTTTTTATTCATTACTCCACATTAACAGGACATAATTATATAGCATTGATTTCAATATAGAATTTTATTATGTATAGAAAATATTTTAACGAATATTTTTCCATAACAAATCAAAAATTTTGTATTAAGAACTTCAAATTACAAAAAAACAACAAAAAATCTATTTTAATAACCCAAAATACCTCATTTCATTGTACTTTTGATAATCCGTTTAACCAAAATATGATATTATGATTTGGAGTTTCATTCAAAAAGAAATAGAGAAAAATAACACTGTTGCATTAATTACTGTAGTTGAACGAAATGGAAGTAGCCCGGGTATTGTTGGATTTAAAATGGCAGTATCGGAATCAGGTGCCATGGCAGGCTCAATTGGTGGTGGAGTAATGGAATACAATATGGTTGAACTGGCTAAAAAAGAGGCAAAAAAAGGAACACAAGCATCATTTATTAAACGCCAAATACATAATCCTGATGCAGGAGCAGATAAATCGGGATTAATATGTTCCGGTGAACAAACTCATGCTTTTACATTTATTAATGCTTCGCATCAAAATATTATTAATGAAATTGTTGAGCATTTAGAAAAAGGGGAAAATGGTTTATTACAATTAAGTAACAAGGGCATTTATTTTAATACAAAGGAAAAAAGCAGCAGTCAGATTCAATATGCTTATATAGATGATACCAACTGGGAATATAAAGAACAAATCGGATTAAAAGATATAGTATATATTTTTGGTGCCGGGCATGTTAGTGTTCCACTAAGCCAGGTATGCCGCATGCTCGATTTTAAGGTTGTAATTCTTGATGACAGGAAAGATTTATCAACGTTTGAAAACAATCAGTTTGCCCATCAAAAGAAAATTATCGATTTTAAAAAAATAGATGGCATTGTTCCTGAAGGGAATAATAGTTATGCCGTAATTATGACGGTTGGGCACAAAAGCGATGCAACCGTTTTAAAGCAGCTGGTTGGTAAAAACCTGAAATATTTAGGCATGATTGGAAGTAAAAACAAAGTAAAAAACATTTACGATTCGCTTATTGCAGAAGGTATTGCCATGTGTGAACTTGAGAAAGTGGATTCCCCAATCGGTTTATCTATTCAAAGTAAAACTATAGCCGAAATTGCTGTAAGTATAGCAGCAAAAATAGTTCAGGTAAGAAATTCATAGTAAAATATATTATTATAATACTTTTTTGGAATTATTTTAAATAAGCTATTTATACCAAAAAAATAAAAGAATAGTTAGTCTCAAATTAGAATAAGTTGTATCTTACATTTCTATTTAAATTTCTTAAAAAGAAATGTTTACCAAATTTACTAAATTCTTTATTCCTCCCAACAACTGGAAAACACCAGTTATAATCTTATTGGGTATTTTTGCAGGTTTAGGAATATATTCAATTTATGTTTCAAAAGTATGGTCTTATGCATCAGATAATCCAAAAGCATGTGTAAATTGCCATATAATGGCTCCACAATATGCAACTTGGTATCATAGTTCTCACAGAGAAACAGCAAATTGCAATGATTGCCACGTTCCTCATGAAAATTTTTTAAAAAAATATTATTTTAAAGGGAAAGACGGACTTAACCATGCAAAATTATTTACATTAAGAGCTGAACGACAAGTAATATTTATTGGAGAAGAAGGAAAAGAGGTTGTAAAGGATAACTGTATAAGATGTCATTCATCTCTATTAGATCAATCAAAATTAATTTCGCAAACAAAAGGAAAATATACAATTCATAACACAGACAGAGAATGCTGGGAATGTCATAGAGAAATACCACATGGCAGAGTAAATAGCTTATCGAGTGTTCCTAATGCAAAGGTTCCGGTTCCCGAAAGTCCGGTTCCTGATTGGTTAAAAGAATTAGTAAAAAATTAAAATATTGTAAAGTATGAAGTCAGTAAATGAATATGTAAAACAAAAACCATGGCTGGGATGGGTATTATTCTTAGGTACAATGGTTATAGTATTTATGTTAGGATTATTAGCTTCATCTGTAATGGAACGAAGAGCTGAAGCTGTGTTTGCGTATACTCCGCAGGTAGAAATATCCGACTGGGAACCCAGAAATGAGGTTTGGGGAAAAAATTTCCCAAGAGAATTTCAATCTTACTATCAAACACAGGATGGTTCCTTTAAATCAAAGTATAACGGCAATTCAATGATAGATATGTTAGAAATCGATCCAAGATTAGTAATTCTTTGGGCAGGTTATGGATTTTCTAAAGATTATAACCAAGGAAGAGGACATTATTATGCTGTGGTTGATGTTTATAATACATTGCGAACAGGTGCTCCCTTAAATAAAGATGCTGATGAACCGATGCCCTCTACTTGTTGGACTTGTAAAAGTCCTGATGTGCCAAGAGTAATGAATAATCTTATGAATGAAATGGGAACAGACAAGGGATTGGCAGAGTTTTATAAGGGAAAGTGGTCAAAATATGGTGAAGAAATTATTAATCCTATTGGTTGTGCTGATTGTCACGATTCACATAATATGAACCTTCGAATTTCAAGGCCGGCATTAATTGAAGCCTTTGAGCGAAATGGAAAAGATATTACCCAGGCTAGTCATCAGGAAATGAGATCATTGGTATGTGCGCAATGTCATGTTGAATATTATTTTGACAAACAAAAATTTGAAGGCAGCAATTATCTTACCTTTCCATGGGATAATGGAATATCATGCGAAAATGTTGAAGCATATTATGATGAATTAGAATTTTCAGATTGGATTCATAAACTAAGCAGGGCTCCAATGATTAAAGCACAGCATCCCGGATATGAAATTTATCTTACCGGGGTTCATGCAGACAGAGGTGTTTCTTGTGCTGACTGCCATATGCCTTATCGTAGTGAAGGTGGGGTTAAGTACACTGATCACAAAATACAAAGTCCTTTAAATAATATAGCCAACTCATGCCAGGTTTGTCATAGAGAAGAAACTGCCAAACTTATTGCTAATGTTTATGAAAGGCAAGATCGAATTATTGAAAACAGAGATAAGTTGGAAGAATTAATTGTACGAGCACATATTGAAGCAAAGTTGGCATGGGATAAAGGTGCAACTGAAGAACAAATGAAAGACATATTGATGGATATACGACATGCACAGTGGAGATGGGATTATGCAGCAGCAAGCCATGGTGGTTCTTTTCATTCTCCGGTTGAAACAGGAAGAATAATATCAACTGGAATTACCATAGCTCAGGAAGGGAGAATTAAATTAGCACGTTTATTAGCATTATTAGGCCATAATAACGAAGTTCCCTACCCGGATATAACTACAAAAGAAAAGGCTCAGGAATATATTGGGCTTGATATAAATAAATTAAAATCGGATAAACAAAAATTTTTAGAAGAAGTAGTTCCTAAATGGCTAGACACTGCTAAAAAGAGAGAAGCTTCGTGGGATATAAAAAACGTAAATTAAAGACTAGTATCCTTAGAAGTTTTTACTTATGACATATAATAAAAAATCTATTTGGCAATATCCGTGGGGTTATCGTGAAAGTTTTATCATTGCATCAGGTCTTTTAATTTTAGGCCTGGTAATGAATTATTTTATTAAATTCTCCAACCTGACAATTTCGTGGCCCATAAATATATGGTTTGGATTCTTTTTCATAATCATTTTATTATTTTCTCAAATTTTATTTAAAAAAAAATCATTTGTAAAATGGCTTAGCTCCACTCCTGCTGCAATTAGTGCAATAATAACATTTTCTTTTCTTGTTTTATTAATGGGTTTAATCCCACAAAAAAACGAAAATGTTAATAGCATAATTTTTAAATCGGGATTAACTGAAATTACCAATAGCTTAATGTATGTTTTTATATTAATCTACTTATTAACAACATTAGGAATGGTTATTTTAAGAAGAAGCTTTCCCTTTAAAAATAAAAATATAGCTTTTTTTATTAACCACTTTGGATTATGGGTAATACTATTTACATCAGCTTTGGGAGCTGGTGATTTTCAAAGAATAAAAATAACTGTAAATAAAATAAACCCTATATACTCCGGCATTAATCAAAAAGGAATATTTATTAGTGATTTAGGTATAGCAATACAATTAAATGATTTTTTGATTGAAGAATATACACCAAAAGCTTATATAATTAATGGCACAACAGGAGATATATTAAATCAGAAAAATATTATATTGGAAAAAGGTAATAAACTGAAGGTATTGGATTGGGAAATTGAGGTTTTGGATTTTTATGAATATGCAGCATATAATGATTCCATTTATTATGCTATATATGATATAGGTGCCACACCAGCAGCATTTATTAAAGTTACCCAAGTAAATACAAAAACAATTAAAACGGGTTGGGTTAGCTGCGGAAGTTTCAAATATCCTGGAAATTATTTATTGCTTAATAATAATCAATTGCTTGTTATGGCAGAACCAGAAGCAAAAAAATACTCATCAGACATTAAAATTTACACTAAAAAAGGAGAAATATTTAATAAGAGCATTGAGGTAAATAAACCAGCATCTGTAAACGGTTATAAAATATACCAAATTGATTATGACCACAAAAGAGGAAAATGGTCTGAAATAAGTGTATTGGAGTTAGTTAAAGATCCATGGTTACATGGAGTATATATAGGAATTTTTATGCTAATAGCTGGTGCTGTTTATATGTTTTGGATAAGTAATAAAAAGCTTAATTAATGAATCTTATTAGTTTTAAAATAGTAGCATATATAACCATTTTATTATGGTTAACCGGATGTTTCTTTCTTTTATTTAATCATAAAATTAAAAATGGCAATCAAATAGGTAAAATTATTACGTTTAGCGGAATACTTTTTATTATTGCTTTTGTAGTATTTCTTTGGATTAATCTTGAAAGGCCTCCATTAAGAACCATTGGTGAAACAAGGCTGTGGTACTCTGTTTTACTTCCTTTAATAGGATTTTTTATTTTCACTAAATGGAACTACAAATGGTTACTTTATTATAGCATAAGTATAGCAATTATTTTTTTGATTATTAACCTTGCAAATCCTCAGAATTTTGATAAAAATCTTATGCCTGCCTTACAAAGTATCTGGTTTGTTCCTCATGTTATTGCATATATGATTGCATATGCATTATTAGGAGTTTGTATGGCTATCGCAATTTGGGGATTATATTTACATAAATTTAAATCATTTAAATACGAACTTTTAAATAAAGCAGATAATCTAGTTCTTATGGGGTTTTCGTTTCTAACAATAGGCCTGTTATTAGGAGCGCTTTGGGCTAAAATTGCATGGGGACATTATTGGTCATGGGATCCAAAAGAAACATGGGCTTTGTTAACCTGGCTTAATTTTATTTTCTATTTACACTTTAGGTTTTATCATAAACAAAAAATTGTTATACCACTTTGGACATTGATAGTTGGATTCATTTTATTGATGTTTTGTTGGATAGGTATAAATTATTTACCCGTTAGCAAAAATTCAATTCATACTTATTCTTTTATTTTGATCTTTACTTATTTAAATTCTATAAAAACGAAAGAAAAACCATAATCAGCTACAAATCAAACAATAGTTAAACATTGTTAATAATTATGTTAATAAAGAAAACTCGTTTTTCTATTTACCTTTCTTCATAATTATGTATCTTTGCTCGGATTATGAGTTTTGAATCTTAAAAAGATGACTTTAAAAATATTTAAAGACAAAATACATTCAACAGAACAAAATTTAAGGGTCGGGTGACCCCGCAAAACAGGTTTCTTTTTCGGAAACCTGTTTTTTTTGTGCAATAACGAACGATTATGATATTTTTAGTATTAAGCATTATTTCATCAGCAGCCATTTATGTAATCTTCAAATATTTAGACCGGTTTATAATTAATACCTTTAATATCATTATTATTAATTATATAACGGCTGCCGTTTTGGGCATTTTACTTACCAAAACACAAATTGATGTTTTCTCAATTTATAAAAATGCATGGTTTCCTTTTTCTATCATCATTGGAATATTGTTTATAATCATGTTTGTTGTTATAGCTAAATCGTCGCAAATTGTTGGTATAGCTATTACTACCATTTCGAATAAAATGTCGGTTATAATACCTATAATTGTTTCTCTTATAATAGACCCTAATGATATTCTTACCGGATTTAAAGCAACAGGAATAATTCTAGCTGTTATGGC
>Ga0209408_1001525_pt1 | contig 14389 bp, 14 predicted proteins | sample AD_UKC107_MetaG_FD_184422 | JGI IMG/M metagenome (GOLD analysis project Ga0209408, IMG submission 184422) | Active sludge microbial communities of municipal wastewater-treating anaerobic digesters from Hong Kong - AD_UKC107_MetaG (SPAdes)... | ecosystem: Engineered > Bioreactor > Anaerobic >... | reverse complement strand
CACTCCGGCTCTTAAGCAGTGTCAAGTAAATTTTTTAATTTTTACTCCTTTAATGTATCCTGGGTCGTAAAAAGCAGCACTATACGTTCATCCCGCCCTGTAAGTACAGGCTTAAAGCTGTTAATAAGATCTGTTGCACGCTCAGCAGCATCAGACAGCACTGTATAAAATCCGTTAAGTTCGTTATCCGTTATCCGCAATCGGAGGCGCGGCCCCTCAACTGCGTATTTCATGGATCGCTGATTTTATAAAGCTTGTATTCAACATCTGTTGTATTGAAGGAATATATTTCCATGAGAGCCTCCGGTATTTGATGTAATATTCTATTTTGGGATATTCTATAATGGGATACATGTTATACAAGTGAAAAATTCAATTTATACAAAAGAATACCAGGCTTTTCTTGAACGCCTGAAACAGGCACGCCTTGATGCTGGAATGACACAGGTTGAAGTTGCAAAAAGCCTGAAGCAGCAGCAGTCATATGTATCCAAGTGTGAATCAGGAGAAAAGCGTGTTGATGTCATTGAGCTGATGAGGTTTGCAAAACTTTACGGCAAGTCAATAGACTGGTTTGTCCAGTGATTGTCCGGTTATTCTGTTTATGTTTTTCAGACATAGCTTAAGAAGGTGGTTTTAACCGGGTGTTAAGTGAGCCGACCTGTCTCGTTTTTTCCATGAATAGTAATTTTGTATATCCTCTCTAAAGACTGAAATTCTTCCAACATCAACCTGTCGGGGCTATGTTTTTTGATGCTGCTGTGGTAATTTTTTTATATAGTCTCAAATATTTTTTTATTGATTTGAAGTATCTGATCGTTATAGTTAATATTAACGAGGAGTAATATGAATTATAAAGAAAAAATATGCATTTCTCCTGACATTATGCTGGGTAAACCTGTAATCAGAGGCACAAGAATTACAGTGGAATTTATCATAAAAAAGATGTCTGAGGGAATGGAAATTGATGATATTATTTCTGAATATCCCCCGGTTCAGAAAGATGATATAATGGCATGCCTGGCATATTCCGCAGATGTTATTTCAAAGGATGAGATCCTTGTATCCTGACATCGTTGCTGATGAAAATATCAGTAATTCAATTATATCCAACCTCAGATCTGCCGGTTATCAAGTAATATCTATCAGGGCTGATTATCGCGGATTAGAAGATTCTGAGATTATAAAGATTGCTGCTGATAAAAATTCTGTTGTACTTACAGAAGACAGGGATTTTGGGGAGTGGGTTTTTTCTCATAAGGTTCAAAACAGCGGGATCATTTATCTCCGTTATGAATATACTGATAGAAAAAAAATAATTGAAATGCTTCTATCAGTTATGGAGAAGTATTCAGATTCGCTTTATAATAAGTTTACAGTCATTACTCCTGACAGGATCAGGATAAGAGAGATATAATTTTTCTCTGCTGCGTTCATGGTCAATATGGCGACTATAAAATATCTGTTGATATATTGAGCGGTGTTGTTGAGGGAAGATTCCCAAGGCGTGCATTAAGCGCAGTATTTGAATGGCTTGATAAGTACAGAGAACAGCTTATTGATGATTGGGAACAATTGTATGGGAAAACGAAGCAGATTTTGCCCCGGAGTTTCTTCTTCAAAAATTAAGGGTGCAGTAATTAATAGCATTATGATACCGGTTTTCAATCCGGCTGCCGGCCGTATATAAATATGAAGCAATAAAGATACTTGACTGCAACAGTAAAAGAAGTTACGATTATGCTCAATACCGTAGAGGCCTTTGATAATGAATGAACTTCTTGTAAAAACAGATGAACTGCAGAAGCAGATAAATGAACTCCGTCCATTAAGCCGTGAGACTGTTCTTTCATTAAAAGGATATTATAAAATCGGCCTCACATGGTCAAGCAATGCCATTGAGGGTAACACCTTAACCGAGTCTGAAACAAAAGTTGTAATTGAAGACGGCCTCACCATAGGCGGCAAACCTCTGCGCGATCACCTTGAAGCACAGGGTCATGCCGAGGCCTTTGAATATATGCTTGATCTTGCAGATAAAAAAGAGATAACAGAGAATGATATTCTGATGCTCCACCGTCTCTTTTACAGAAAGATTGATGATACAAATGCCGGTGTTTACCGTAAAAGCCAGGTTTTTATATCGGGCTCGAAGTATCCATTGCCCGGGCCTGATAAAGTTCCGCAGATGATGAAAGATATTGTGCAGAAGATAGCTGATATCCGCGAAAAGGAACATCCTGTTGCTGCTGCTGCAAAAGCTCATCTTGAGTTTGTATTTGTGCATCCCTTTGTGGACGGTAACGGCAGGGTTGCCCGCCTTATTATGAACCTTGTGCTGATTCAGAGCGGGTATAATATTGCTTTAATATCACCTGCCAGCCGTGCAGAGTATATATCATTAATTGAGGCAGCGCATAAGGATGATTCTGATTTTATTAACTTTATATGCAGTTCAGTTATTGAAACGCAGAAGGATTATTTAAGGATGATGAATGGGTGAGGGCATTAAGCCGTGAGACTGTTCTTTCATTAAAAGATTAGTATATAGTATTTAATAAAAATTAAAGGTAATAAACAGAATGATAGAGTATGATAAATTGAAAAAATCAATTATACATCTTGAAAAACAGTATAACAATTATCTCTCCATGAATGGAAGAAATAATTTATCGCAGCTTGACAGGGAGGGTATAAGCGAATCTGTTGTTCAGCGCTTTGAAACATGCTATGATACATTGTGGAAGCCTCTGAAAAAATACCTTGAAAATGAAACAGGTCTGCCTGATGTACCGAACAGCCCGAAACCTGTTTTGCGCGTGGCTTTTGAAAATCATATTATTGAAGACATAGAAAACTGGATAGAATATGCCAATGCCAGGGTTGGTACTGCGCATGACTACAGCGAACAGAAATTTAAGGAAGCACTTGATAAAACAGGGGACTTTTTAAAAGATGTGATCTCTGTTTACTGTAAAATGAAAAATGAGGAATGGTCTTTTGAAAAGTGATAATGAAGATAGATATTAAGCCGGTTTATCTTGAACTGGTAAAAGTGATTCTTAAAAAGCATGCACCGGGCAGAACTGTATGGGCCTATGGTTCCCGGGTTTCAGGTAAATCCAGGCCTCAGTCTGATCTTGATATAGTGGTATTTGATGCGGACATGAAACTGATAAACGACCTGAGGGAAGCATTCGGTGAAAGTGACCTCCCATTTTCTGTTGATGTAATGAACTGGGACGATATTCCTGAAAATTTCAGGGAGAATATCAGGAAACAATATACAGTGCTGAGTGACAGTTAGAATACTGCAAAAGCAAAGGATGATGAATATTCAGGTATAAAAAAAGCCCCCACCTTCCGGTGAGGGCTTTTAAAATTACGGTTTATATGCTGTTATATCCTTCCAGCGTTTTTAAGCGCCACAATAACTGTCTTCTGCTGGAACCTTTCATTTAAACATGAAGTTTTTTCAAGGTTCATACGTTTAAGGTATGGAATCGCTTTTTTCGGTACAGGCTTGAACATCTCTGTAACCAGTTTAAATACTGTATTCACAGGTTTAGATGCTTTATACGACAGGAGACCTTTGAGGGATCCTCCGATTATAATCTCATCCTGCATCAGGTCTGTTCCGTAGGGAAACTGTTTGAAGTACCCTTCGGCCTGGTATTTTTTGATAAAAGAATCAACCCGTTCAGGATAGTTGTTTCTGCACTCCTCCGGAATCTCCCAGCTCTCTTCAATCTTGCCGTGCTTTTTGGCTTTTTCAAGGAGCTGTTTCTGGAACCTGGAGTCAGCAACTTTAATCATCTCCTGTGTGACCTGCTCTTCAGAGAGGCCCCTGAGGTGAGCGATACCGTATTCAGTTACAACAATGTCTCTCCAGTATTTTGGAACAGTACAGTGGCCGTAGTTGAATACTATGTTAGACCTGAGGGTTTTTCCTGAACCCCTTGTTGCCCTTATTGCCATAATAAGTTTCGCGTCAGGTATGGCGTGTGCCATTGCAACAAAGTTGAACTGTCCGCCAACGCCGCTTACAATACGCCCGTCTTCAAGCTGGTCTGATACAATGGCTCCGTTCAGTGTTGCCATCATACCTGAGTTTACAAATCTTCCCCCCTTTCTCTGCAGGGTGCGGAGTTCTGAATCTCCGTAAAGCTGGTTAACCTTCTCAACACCTGACATTCCGAACTGGGCTCTCTCCTCCTCCGGCATTTCGTTAAGAGCTTGATAGAAAGACTCAGGCCCTAAGTAGAAACCGCCAAGTATAATCTGGCCGTTTTTCATCTGTTTGCCCAGGAGTTTTTTTATCGCTGCCATGTTATTGGTGTCATGGATATCAGCGTTGTATTCTTTGTCGCCGTCATAGATGAAACCGTTTTTATATGTAAGGCCATCTTTCAGGATTCCGAAATGTGTGAGCATTTTGAAGTCCTTCTCCCTGAGCCTCAGGTGTATACCGTCATATTCAAAGAGCAGTTCAAGGATATTCTCAGGTATATTGTTTTCTGAGAGTTTACCTTCATTAACAAGTTTCATAATCGCCAGGTTATCATATACCTTGCGTTTTAATATACCCTTTTTGTAGAGCTGCATAAAGGCATCAACAAACATCTCTGATGAACCGTAGAGCCCCTGCTCAAATGTCCCTGTGCCGCCGAATTCATTGATAAGGTCTTTGTAGCGGTTTGTGAGGCCGGCTTCGTTTATTATTTCATTGTATTTGTCATTATGAGTATGCCTCATGTCAAGGCCTGCAACTATTGCGTCACCCAGTGCCCCTATACCAACCTGCAGTGTTCCGCCGTCTTTAACAAGTGTGCTTATGTTAAGGCCTATCATGTGGTCCTTGATTGTTACCGCATCCTTCGGAGGCCCGAAAAGCCTGTAGTTATACTGCGGCCCTTTGAGGAACACGTCAAATTTATCCGCTTCATAAACAGCATCGCCGTACATGAAGGGGAGGTTCTCGTTTACCTCTCCGATAAGTACGCGTTTTTTCCCTTCCGCTTTACCCTCATTCAGAAACTGGTTTGCCGTTACATTTATATCAGTGTTGCATCCCATGGAGTACATCATCTTTCCGTTGATCTCCTGGCATGACATCATCTGTCCGAAAACATTTGTGTTCTGTGTAAAATAGGCGTCCCTTGACACGTGTGTATAGTTTGAGGGGAGGTGGCGCCTCTGCTGTGACGGAAGGTCCATTATTGATCCCGCCTTGCTGTAGAACTCCCAGAGCTCAACATTTTTCGGCAGCCTGTGCGCGCGAAGGTCGATCATGTATTCAAGCTCAGGGCATCCGCCGAAGAGCCTTTCTGAAAGCGGGCCCACAAGTCTCTTCTCCAGGGGAGTTTTACCTTTCGGTATCTCCAGTGAGAGGGCTGTCATGATTTTAAGTTTAATTGTAGGATCTTCTTTTGCCCTGCGGTATAACTCGTTTATAAAGAGAACAGATTTACCGAGTCCCAATGATGTTGCAAAATTAATCTCCTTACCAACGTAATTGATTACATCATCAACCACCTTGGCCACATCATCCGTGATCACACCTGTCCGGCCATACATATGAATGGATTTATCCAGCATATTCATTTTTGCTACCCCTTTAAACCGTGTTTTTTATATTTGTGATGCCGAATCTGTCATAGTTCCTGAATATGACAGATAAAGCCTTTTGTTTAGACTGACACATCAGTTCAAAAACAAACCGACAGGACGGTAAATAAACCAACCACAGAATTTTGTCAATTCTTTTGACGGGGTAAAAGAATAAAAATATTGATTTTTATAACTATTAGGATTAAAGGAATTAAAAAATATTCTGAATTAAAAATGAGTGTAAATAACCGGATGACACTGTGACCGGACGGTCATGTGTATTTTATGCTTTATTTTGATATTTTATTTTTAATAAAAAAATATCTCTCCCGTCATTCAGTTGTAAAAGTAATAAGCTGAAGTTTATCATCTTGTGAAGTTCAGGCCGAAACCTATCTTTCTCTGTCTTACATTATAGTCTATGAGGCTCTCGCCGTATCCGTCCCAGTACTGAACCATGAAACTCATGCTGTTAATCGACAGGGGTACTGTGAGATTCAGTTCAACAGCCCCTTTTTTATGGGCAGGATTAAATCTCATAAGAGAGGAGATATATGTATTGCGGAGCTCCGGTATTTTTAATGTGAGGCCCAGTTCACCGTGACCGTAATACCTGTGTATGCCGGGGTTGTCATCTCCCGCCACATCCTCTTCGCCGTCCTTTTTGTTCTCCTTCAGTCTGTACCAGGCTTTCAGGGTGGCGATAAAGCGGTCATTTTCGAAATAAGGGGTGATATATATCCTGTTCCAGCTCCGTGAGTCGGGGATGTCTTTGCCGTTTGATTCATGCTCAGCCCCTGTATCGATACGGAAGTCGCTCCACATCTTTGTGCGGAAAAAGAATTCCGGGTTGAAATTGTTTTCACGGAAAGGCCTTGATTCGTTGAAATCATAAGCCTGCCAGAATGATTTCTGTGTATATCCGAAGTAGAAAGCCCAGCCGTAGAATTTAAGTAACCGCTGTTTCAGGCTCATCTGGAATTTAATTTCACTTTTTTTCCGGCCGTCATATTCATCCATCCATGAGTATGTATAGGGGAGGATATAGTTCATCTTGTGGGCTGAGAATCCGTTTTTTATGTTATTTGACCTGTTGTAGTCTATAAGTTCCTTAAGTGGAGGGGGTTTGAGGCTGTCCTGTATGGTCCCCTCAAATTCATCCTCATCCTGTGCAGCCATTGGAGTGGCAGATATAATTATAAAGAGTGCTGCAATTATCTTTTTATTCATAGATTTTCCTGTGTTATTTTAGAAACATCTGCATGATTTCCTTGTATATGTCAGTAAAAAAATTATTAAATGGCGGGTTAAAAGCGGCTCCTGTTCCGTATAAAAAAGCCGGCCCCTGCGGGCCGGCAAAAACGAAGAAGTGTTTCAGCATTCTTTTGAATGAAGACGAACAGGAAACTCTATGAAAATGAGTAACAATTTATTAATTAGACCTGCCATAATTAAAAAAGGTTCCATGCTTACTTTTTTTTAACCATCCTTCTGATAATTAAACGCGTTTATTGATTTAAAAATTACGGGGAAAACACGATTATATAAACAACAGAGAGAGGTGCAGGTTATGACGGATATCAGAATTGCGGATAAGGTCTCAAAAACACAGTTCAGCCTGTTCATGAGGCAGCTCCATATACTTGCACTTGTTCAGCACAGCAGTTTATCTGAGAATATGAACTGCGGTACAATGTCCTCCCTCCTTTCCACTGAACCGGGGAAAGATGATGTAACTGAAAAGATGATACGGGACAGTGTTGCCAGGCTCATCGAAATGGGTTTTCCTGTGCAGATGGAAAAAGGGGCTCCGCGAGTAGGCCTTGAAAGGGAGCTTACGGATACAGAGATGCTTGAGATACTCCCTTACTATTTGAATATAGTTTCAGACACAATGGGGATAAGGGACTGTTTTAAAAGCTATGTGGGGAATCATGGCTCAAGGTCACTCTGGATAATCGCGCGTATATACTTTGCCGCATGTGAAAAAAAACAGATTAAACTTATTTACCGTTCAAAGAATAAAAGCGGGGCGGAGGAGTACACGCTTAATCCGTACCGCTGGATATACAGGGATAACGCCGTTTATCTTATAGCACGGAATGTGGCGAGAGATGTTGAAAACATATCGCTGTTCAGGCTTAACAGGATCAGGGATCTCAGGGTGACGGAGAGTATTTTTGATGATGATATACCACCGGCAGATGAACTGATGCAGTACAGTATCGGGGCCTTTATGAGCAGCAGGCTTTATGATATCAGAATCCGCTTTCGCCCGGAGGAGAAGGAGAGTATAGAAGAGGATTTCGGGCACCTTGATGTCAGGTACAGCGATGATAAGGATGGCTATGTTATCGGGATTTTTAGAGTCTGTGACCTTATAAACCTCTGCAAAGCGGTATTCAGCTATTCCGGGAGAGTAAAGATTATTGAGCCCCCTGAGGCTGTGGAGCAGATGAGGGAGCTGCTGGAGAATAATATAAAGGCATTATAATTACTTCATGACAAAAACCTGCCCTCGTGAGCTGATGGATCTGTCAATTATTTGATTAAAATTATTATGATTAATTGAGTCAGGCGTTTTATCTTTATTAAAAACATTTTTTTTTGTCATGCCGGTTTCCTGCATGGAATACCGGCATCTAATAGTATGAGTCCGATAATTTATCGTATGAGAAAAATTTATCTTTATAATTCGTTCAGGAATTGTTATAATTATAAAAAATAAGCAAACGCAGACAGAGTAATGATAAAGTTTAAAGTAAATATAATTATAGGCAGCAGGACTGAAACCGTTGCAGAGGCTTTAATCAAACCCTCAAATTTTCCCTGCTGGGAAACTGATCTGAAAAGGTATGTGGTGGTGAAGGGTGTTCCCGGAGAGATCGGTTGTGTTGCTCTTCTCTTCTTTTCAAAGAAGGGGAGTTCATACATGATGGAGGAGGAGCTGGTTCACTGCAATCCCGGCAGAAGTTACGTATCCATTCTTACAGGAACCACTCTTGAGGCCAGGGTTGAGACTATCCTGATACCTTCAGGAGAGGAAACCCTGATGACCTTTATCTGGTCAGGAAGAGGTAAAACACTTCTTCTTAAACTGCTGCTGCCGTTTATGCGCGGCAGAATGATCAGGCAGACAGAGGTGGAGCTGGATAAATTCAGAAAGCTTGTTGAAGCAAAGGGGAGTGATTTTAACTGCTGAAGTGCCGGTTTTCTCTGAAAAAAATTTTTAATTCCCCGTTTCCCCAATCGTATAACACTTAGCTCTATATAAAGATACTTGACTCATGAGTCTGTGTGGGTTATGGTAACAAAATTAATTTTTGAGGTCTCTGTTAAAGGAGAGAAGCAGGATAATGACACGTCAGCGGAAACTCGATATTGATGTCAGAACCGTGAATGATATTTTCGTTCTGATATTGGGGGATAATATAGATTTTTATAATGCGCCGGTGTTCAAAGGTGTAATCAATAGTATGATAGCACAGGGTTATAAATCATTCATTGTAGATCTTGCGAAAATAACACATATTGACTCTTCAGGTATAGGGGCTCTCATTACAACCATGCTGGAACTTGAAAAAATGGGTGGTTCTTTAAAAGTCTCAGGGTTAAGCAAACCTGTTAAAAAGGTATTTGATATGACACAGGCAATCACTCTCTTTGAAGTGTATGATACAGAAACAGAGGCTCTGGATAGTTTTCACACGAATCGTAAAATGCAGGTTGCTACTTCAAAATCCTTGTAACTTTGAACTGGTTTTTTTCCAGGTTCTTTACATAATTATTGAAATACTTTTCAGTACCTGTAACCTCTATCTCCCTCTTCTCCCCCTTTTCATAAAGCACCATCCCCCAGAAAAGCACCAGTTTTGAGTAGTCCCTGCCGGTGACTGTTATACGGTATGTGTTTTTTCTGCCGATAAGATTCAGCAGGAAACCTATTATTTCATTTATAATCTGAGGTTTTGATAATATCGGGTTCATTGAGTATACCTTGAGACTTTATGGATTTTTTTAATTAACAATCAGAGATGGAGATATTGTCAAACCAAATCTATTTAAAGGATTATTCTCCGGTTTTCTGATATATGCGAATTCTGCTTTACAAAAAAGGGGTGTGAGCATTAATTTTAAATTTCTGCTTATAAAAAATGCGGCGGTGGTACATGAGCGGTATCCTGACAATGACAGCGAATATTATCGGCGGAGTGGGCCTTGTGCTTCTGGGCATGGCCATCATGTCCGAGGGGCTCCAGTCTCTTGCAGGGGACAGTGTTAAGAAACTGCTCAGCCGTTTTACAGGGAACCCCCTGGCCGGTGTTATGACAGGGACTGGTGTTACTGTTCTTATCCACTCATCAAGCGCTACAATTCTCGCCACCATAGGTTTTGTCAACGCAGGGCTTTTGTCTCTACCCCAGGCCATCGGTATTATATTCGGGTCAAATCTCGGCACCACATCCACAGGCTGGATAGTCGCACTTGTGGGTTTTAAATTTCATATAAGCACTTTTACGCTCCCGCTCATTACAGTGGGGGTTTTGATGAAACTTTTTCTTAAGGGGAAAAAGACTTCAATCGGTATGGCTATCGCGGGCTTCGGCCTTCTTTTCCTCGGTGCTGATATTCTTCAGGCAGGTATGCGTGAAACCGGGGGCTTTATCCAGCTTACCGGGTATTCCTTCTCCTCATGGCATGACCGCTTTATTCTCACAGGTATGGGTTTTCTTCTGACTTTTCTGCTTCAGTCTTCCACTGTCGCTATTGTTACAACCCTGGCTGCACTGGGTTCCGGAGCTGTCACAATGGAACAGGCTGCGCTCCTTGTTGTGGGATTGAACACAGGGAAGGTTTATTACGGGATACTGGGATTCATAGGGGCATCTGTGGCGGGTAAACGTTCAGCTCTTGTGCATATTTTTTTCAACCTTACAACCGGTGTTATTCTGTTTGCTTTTGTCGATTTTTTTATACCCCCGGTTATAAAGCTCTGTGAATACTTCGGGACTTCCTCCCCCTCAATCATAATATGTACGCTTCATACGGCTTTTAACCTTCTCGGGATCATGTTCTGGCTCCCTTTTTACAGACCCATTGCTCTGCTCATGGGGAGAATTATCCCGGAGAAAGGGCCTGTTCTTACGCGCTTTCTCGATTACCGTGTAGCCACAGTACCACATGTTGCTGTTGAAACAGCGAGGCTTACTATTGTTGAGGTTGCGAGGGTTGTTCTTACCGCTGTACGTGACCTGGTTGTTGGTGAAAAAACTTACAGTGAAGCAATATCAAGCCTCGGTTCCGTTGATGTTGCCCTCAATGAAACAAGGAAATATCTTTCATTTGTCATTTCATCTCCTGACTCAAACCAGGTTCACAGCCAGCATCTTGATGTGATTCATGCTATGGAACACCTTACCCGTCTTGTTGAAGCATGTCGAGAGTTTGATAATGTCTGTACCACCGCGCGTTCAGAATATCTGCGCAAGCTTACTTTAAGCCAGCTTGGAGAATTTGACCTTATAATTAAATGGCTCGACGGGGAGATTCCCGAAGCTCCCCTGCATAACGTGGAGCATATATCAGCGATGTTCGCAGACATCCGGCGGAAAAAGCGTACTGAAATGATTGGTGATATTGCCCAGGGGGGGATGAATCCCGATATGGGATTTGAACATCTTGAAGCTATGAGGTGGATTGACAGGATTGCCTATCATATATGGAGATCTATTTTACATCTCAGTCAGAAGTATTGAAAATATCAGGCACTTTTCCGCGGAACAAAACTGCCGGCTCACGGTGCAGTTTTGCACTAATAGTGTGTTTGTCTGTGTCGCAAAACGTTTAATTATTTAATCATTAATAATTTTTCTGATTGTCACCCCGGTTTTGCAAGGCAAATACCGGGGTCTCATACCTGTGATTCATGGATTCATGCTATGAGATGCCGGTATTTTTTTACAAAAAACCGGCATGACAGAGAGTATATAACTGGTTTAAATAAAAATCGCCTGACTCAAGATATTTAATGCGGTTTTGAAAACCGGGTATTGGTATATTACCAAAAACTCCGATAATAAGTATACAAAAAGTAATAATACCGGATAAAACTTGCATCTTCTCAGGGATTTATATTATCTTGTAAGTATCAGGTGTAACTTTTACCGGCATCCCTTTTTTTAAAAACAGCATAGGATGGAACTCTGTGAAATCTAAACTCACTATTCTCATGCGATTTTTTCCGCTTCTTATTTTTACGGTGTCAGTTTTTTTCCTGTTTTACAAATCTGAATATCGGACTGCTAATCCTTTTAATTTTAATGAGGATCTGAAGCATCCTTTTTATGCGACAAAAGGTGATGACGATAATTTTTATGTCATAGATAATTCCAAAACACGGATAATTATTTTTAACAGGGACCGTTTAATAAAAAACATTATAAATGGTGGTGAAAGAGAGGATGATACTTTTTTTTATGCATCCTGTGTCCATCAGGGTAATGACGGTTTTATATATCTTATCAATATTGTTAATTCCCTTAACAGGTATGCTGTTGATAAAGAGGAGATTCTGCGGTTTACATCTGAAGGCAGATTCGACAGGGTTATATTCCGGAAAAATTATGATGAAAATGATGCACCTGTAAGATGGGGGAGGCTCACCAGTCTTCATGAACAGGGTGATGAAATCCGTGCGTATTACATCTATCCCGATGGAATAGACCTTATCAGAATTAATAAAGAGAGCTCTTTAGTGCAGAAGGATTCCATACTTGGCGGCCCCCTTACTGGTATGCCTGTCAAGGGTATTGATCCTGATATGAAGGGGGGCTCTGTTTATCTCACAAAGAGGGGGGAGATATTCAGGATGTCTCCGGAGGGCAGCCCCTTTTTAGCCTATGACGGCAGGTGGGACCCCGCAGGGGAGAAATCCGTACCTGGCCATATATCATATATAACAGGCGGTACAATAGTTTTCAGTGACCTCGAAAAAAGAGGGATATATAAAATAGATAACAGGAATAATGTCAGTGAGCTGATAGGCCCTTCGGACCTGCAGAAACTCTCTCTCCCCCCTTATGAAGAGCGCATAAAAAATATGAAAGCCTTTAATGACGGCTCGGTTATTGAGATTTTCGGTGATACCCTGATTTACAAAGAAGGGGATACATTTAAAACCTACAATACAAAACTGAGGATAAATAACAGGGATGTGTTCCTCAGGTTTCTCTGGGTTTTCTCTGCAATTGCAGCAGCCGCAGTATTACTGATTATGCTGTTCCAGGTTTACAAGTATATCCTTCACTTCAGCATCCCTCTTATAATAAAGCAGATAGGAGTCTATGTCCCCATAGTAATTGCGGTTATGTTTTTCACAAGCTGGTATATCCAGAGGGATTATTCCGCCAGGATAAAGAGGGAGATGGTGAACAGGCTCACCGGGCTTCTCAATCTTGTTCCTCAGAAAATAGATGGAGATATTGCTGAATCTATAAAAGATCCTCATGACTATATGAGTGAAAGATATATGGTTCTGCGGGAGAGCCTGCATTCGGTACTTAATTATAACAGGGAGGAGTGGAGCGCTCCGTTTTATGCCCTGATACACAGAAAGATCGGGAAGTGGCAGTACATGATGATAGACTATGATGACTCCACCCAGGTTTACTGGCCCTATGAATATAACCCGGATGCCGGTTATATTGATGAAGTAATGGCAGGAAAGATTTTAACAGATTTTTCTGAAGACCAGGAGGGTATCTGGCTTTTCGGTAACGCGCCGCTCCGTAATTCAAAGGGTGATATTGTGGCCATTGTCGAAATCGGTGCTGACCTGTATAATTTTAAAAACTATGAAAAGATGTTTTTTAATAAAATAATGAAGGTTATGCTGATCTCAATATCTATAATAACAGTTGTTATAATCTTTGTGTCATATTTCATGATTGCCGCAATCAGGAACCTGAGAAACGGTGTGCAGCAGATTGCAGGGGGCGCCTGGGACGCCAGGGTCACAATCCGTACCCGTGACGAGGTGCAGGAACTGGGAGATGGCTTTAACAGTATGGCGGATTCAATACGTAATTATATCAGCGAGATATCGGAAATTAACCGCATATATTTCAAGTTTATGCCGTACCAGTTTATGGAGTATCTTAAGATTAAAAATATAACGGAGCTTAAGTTAGGGGATCATGCCCAGGGTTTCATGAGTGTTATGTTCTGCGATATCCGTTCTTTTACTTCGCACAGTGAGGCTGTCACACCTAAAGAGAATTTCCGGTTCGTTAACAGTTTTCTTTCGCTAACAGGCCCGGAGATCAGACTCCATAACGGTTTTATCGATAAGTATATCGGTGATGCAATCATGGCGCTGTTTCCTGAAGCCAATGATGCTCTTGATGCAGCTATATCAATGTACAGAAAAACCTGCATTGACCCTGCATCAAGGATTAATATCGGCAGGGAACCCATCGCCATAGGTATCGGTATATACACAGGCCCTGTAATGTTGGGTATTGTAGGGGAGGAGGAACGGATGTCCTCCACAGTTATATCTGACAGCGTTAACATCGCCTCAAGGATCGAATCACTTACAAAGCGGTACGGTACAGGGATCCTGATCAGCAAGAGCACGCTTAACTCTCTTTCGAATCCTGAAAAATACAGTTACAGGTTTCTGGGGAACATACAGGTTAAGGGGAAAAATGAGCCTGTCGGTATATTCGAGATACTTGATGCCCTTGACGATAAATTGAAATTAAAACGGCTTAAAACA
>Ga0209408_1001519_pt1 | contig 14419 bp, 13 predicted proteins | sample AD_UKC107_MetaG_FD_184422 | JGI IMG/M metagenome (GOLD analysis project Ga0209408, IMG submission 184422) | Active sludge microbial communities of municipal wastewater-treating anaerobic digesters from Hong Kong - AD_UKC107_MetaG (SPAdes)... | ecosystem: Engineered > Bioreactor > Anaerobic >... | reverse complement strand
ATGTAAGCTGGAACTCAATGAAGAGAAAACAAAAATAGTCTACTGCAAAACCAGTAGGAGGAAAATAAACTATCCAAATGTTATGTTTGACTTTTTGGGTTTTACCTTCCGTTTTCTTCTTGACCATAAATTGTGTTTCCATTTGGTTTAATCCTTAAATTTAACAATGCTTTTTACTTTTGCATTATCGTTTACACAATTTAGTGGATGGTGCCTATGAAACGTTTTATGAAAGAACTTAATCCTCTAGTATCCATAATCGTCATTACCTACAATTCAGCTAAGTATGTGCTCGAAACCATCGAAAGTGCCAAAGACCAAATTTATCAGAATATTGAACTTATTGTAAGTGATGATGGCTCTACTGATAATACAGTCGAAATATGCCGTGAGTGGATAGAGGAAAATAAAGAACGGTTTGTAAGAACTGAATTAATAACAGTGCCTGAAAATACTGGAATACCTGCTAATTGTAACAGAGCTTGGGTTGCATCTAACGGAGAGTGGATTAAGTTTATTGCAGGTGATGATGAGTTAATGCCTAATTGCATTGAAATGAATCTTCTTTTCACTAACAGACAATCCAAGATTTTACATTCAAATTGTGAAATATATAATAACAAATTTGATTTAGTTAATTTAATCGATATAACAGACAAGAAAGATTATCAATTTTGTAAGGTGTATACAGCAATTGAACAGTATCGTTTACTGATTAACAGAAAAGGTAATATATCATCACCTACAGTTTTTTTTCACAGAACAATACTTGAAAATGTTAATGGCTTTGACGAAGATTTTCGCTTAATCGAAGATGTACCTATGTGGTTGAAGCTTACTAAAGCAGGGTATGTGTTCCAATTTGTAGATGCAATAACAGTGAAATATAGAATTCATAACTATTCTGTTCAGAGAGATAATCAATATCATATGTCTAAGGTTTATGCTGAAGAATTATTAAAAGTGAATGTTAAATATCTAAGAAATGAAGTTTCAAAATTTGTTTATTTAAAAAGGACACTTAGGCTAAAACTTATTATTATACTAAATATGATTAAGCTAAATAACGCTGGTGTTGTTAGTGATTTTTTATTCAGATGTGTTAATAAGATTAGTTGATGGTTTTTAGCAAACATAAACCCAGAAATTTTAAACAAAGAAGAACAGATGCTTTTAATAAGTGTCTTTTACTTTTTAAGGATGAGTCGTTGATTTTTGCAATCTGTATTTTTTTTATTTCGTCACCTTTTTTTACTTGGGACAATAAAATTACACTTATATCAACAATTTGTTGTTATTTCTTGTTAATCAAGAACATGTCTATAAGGAGGAATGAACTAGTATTTTTTATCATTTTCTTTCTTCTCTTTACTTATGTTTCAATAAGAGCACAATCTGCTTTTTTTAAATTTTTAGTAATAATTGGAATTACTTTACTTCTAATTACTTCAAAAAAGTTTATATTGAAATCTTTTAATTATTATAGATTTATTTTCTCAATAACGATTGTTCCTTCAATAATTGTTTTTTTTCTTGTTTATTTTGATGTTATGAACTTGAATTATAATATTATTGATGGAGTAGGCCTTAAAGAATACACGTATAGCCAATATCCATTCTTATTAGTTCCCACTGGTAAGATATCGGATATAATAATACCACGTTTTCATGGCTATTATGATGAACCGGGTGTTGTTGGAACAATTTCTGGTGTTCTGTTGTTGAGTGATAAATTTAATTTAAAAAAATTAATAAATATTCCAATATTCATTAGTGGAATTATATCTTTTTCATTAGCCTTTTATTTTATTTCTTTTGTTTATTTTATTTGGATCTTCCTCAATTCAGGTCTAAAGTGGAAGGCAGTAATACTAATCATTTCGCTCATAGTAATTCCTTTATTAGTAAAAGACACAAATGTTAATAAACACATTATTGACCGATTTTCTTCAGAACCTAAAAACATAATTAATATGAGAACAAGTGATAGTTTCGATCTATGGTTTGAGAACTTTCTTAAAACGCCTGATGTTTTTTTGGGTTTAGGTGGGAAAACAAGTCAAGAATTAATTAACATTGGTGGATCAAGTTATAAAGATTTAATTGTTAATTATGGTATAATATTTTTCTTGTTATTTTCTCTCTCAGTATTTTTGTATTCTTTAAAAAAAATTAAAAATTTTCAGGGGGTGATAATATATTTTTTAATATTTATTCTAATAATTTATCAACGTCCCTATATTACATCATTTTTTTATATGTTTCTTCTATTTAGTCCTTTAGAGCATCTTAGAAACTTAAACAATTCAAAAATCATAAAGTAAATGAGTTAAAAAATTATCAAGAAATTAAAGAACGTAAAACACAAATCTAAACTTAAAAAACTAACTCGGTGGTTGAAAGATGGGGAGTATTAAAGTGTGTTTTTATTCCCTTTCCTTTTTCCCAAAAGACCGCTGCCCTGGATATTGATGGGAAGAAAGGAACCTCCCACTGGAAAAGAACCCGCTGATTGCTCCCTGGCCTCGCGTTTCCAGTAATAATACTGGTATGGTTTTATGCCTTCTGCAATCAGGTATTCCTTGTTGTTCTGTCCGGAAGCTTGAAGGTCTTGTTCTAATAGATAAAATTCTTCGAGTGTCATGGCTTTTTTGTTTGGAAACAAATGTAAAAAACCCTGGATACTCCTACAATATGTGGTTTATCGGATGCTTACTTTTATCGGATGCTTACAATTATTTTAGGGTATTATATATTGATAAAATTTGTTAATATGATTGAAAATTTTAACATAGAAAGACTAAATTCATTTTTTTTATTTGGCTATTATATTGATTATATTAATCCAAATCTGAAGTTTGATTTTTCTAGAATAAATAAAGAGAAATTTCTTTGTTTCTCAGAACAAGAATTAATTGAAAAAGGATCAGAACTCTGGGATGCTGCAATTAATAAATCTTTTCAGAATAAGCAAACGAGTGTTGTACCTTTGAGTGGGGGTCTTGATAGTCGTGCAATATTGGGAGGGTTATTAGAATGCACTTATGCTAGAAATATTAACACTTATACATTTGGCACACCGGGCACATTAGATTACAATATAGGTAATTATATAGCAAAAAAAGTTGGAACCCGTCATACATCTTATCCACTTACAAAACATTTATTTACTCTAGAAGAAGAACTTCAGTTTTCAAAGATGACAAATCATCAAACTGTTTTATTCCATCATCCACCTATAACAGAGATTATTAATTCATTTTCAAATAATAAAGTATGGTCTGGTTTTATGGGAGATCCACTTACTGGTTCTCATTTGTCAATAAATTCTTCAATAACATTTGATGAAGCAATAAGTAAATTTATTAATAAAAATATCTTTAGCAAAACAATAAACATACATACAGATAGCGATATAACTAGCCCAATTAAACATTATTTATCAACACAGACAAATGATTATGATGAGAAATTATCATTTGATGACTGGTTAGATTTTAATTATAGACAATTAAAATATGTTGAACCTCATGTTTTAATGAAAGGTTTTAAGTATATAACACCTTTCACTGATAAAAATTTGTTTAGCTTCTTTCTAAGTCTTTCTGATGAATACCGTTATTCTCAAAGACTTTATAAAAAAATTCTTATAAGTAAGTATCCCCGACTTTTTTCATATAAAACAAAAATTAATTGCGGACTATCATTACACACCAATAAACACTTATTGTTAGCACATAAGTTATTGAAATACTATAAAAAACACTCCAGGTACTTTATTGATCCAGACACAAACTATATCGATTTTAATGAAGGTATTCGTAATCGTAATGATATAAAAAGAATAATATACGAAAACGTAATGGATCTAAAAGAAAGGAAAATATTGGAACTGTTTAATTATGATGAAATTTGGAAAAACCATATCAACAAGAAGGGTAACTATGCTGATGTATTAATTGTTTTGGCATCTCTAGAAATACATTTAAAAGCTGGTTCTCGGCCTTATTAGGATGCACATAATAATATGAATTTTATATATTTAGATAAAGCAAATAGTCTGGGGGAAGTACGGATTGCTGAACGTACAATTTGGGGTGAGGAGATCCCAAATTTCGGGCACTCGGTTTTTTATCTTTTAATGGGTGTTAATCGAAAGCAAATGCAAACGGAACAGATACCAAACAGCAATATTTTTATAGTCACTTTTAACAAATTTTACTGCTATAGTATGATAATATTCATATGTAGATTGATTTATCTTATACTTAAAGAAAATATTCACTATATAGTTATCAGAAATTCAATTGATTTAGCGTTACCTGCTCTATTATTATCAAAGATATTGAAAAGGAAATTTATTTATATTAAGGCATATCCTTCTATTGAGATCAAACTGTTACAATATAAGGGTAAATCACGATTTTATGCTAAGGTGCTGTTCTTGAAGTTGTTACTTAGAATTGATGCTTTAATACTAAATAATTCACATTACATAATTTCTCGCACAATTAAGTATTCTGAATTACTCAGGGACAAATATAGGATTAAAAGAGAAATGTTGGCTATACCAATGGGTATAAGAAAGAGGTATTTTGATTCGATACCATTAATAAATAATGGGAATCAATGTAAATTACATAAGAATGATTGTTTAGTAGCGATATACTTTGGCACTTTAGAAAAAAGCAGAAATATTGAATTCATTATAGATGTCATTAATAAAGTTGTAATTGAAAAGAAAAATATTAAATGCTACATTATTGGTGATCCTCAAGAAAGGTTGATAGAAATTAGAAATTATGCAGATAGTCAAGGGTTAAGTGCAAATTTTAAGTTTATCCACACATTACCCCGGGAAATATTATTTAAGCATATACAAAAAGCAAATTTCTCTCTGTCTCCTATACCTCCAATTGAGGAATTCATTCTTTCCTCACCCACGAAGGTAGTTGAAAGTATTGCTTTAGGGTGTCCAGTTATAGGGAACCATGAAATTTTTGACCAAAAAGAGATTATTGAACAATCAGGTGGTGGCTATCTATTACCTTACGATGAAACTTTTTTCGCAAAAACAATCATAGAACTTTTTGATAAAAAACAAGAATTACTCGAATTAGGTTTATGTGGTAGTAAGTATGTTTTGGAAAAACGAAATTACACTAGATATGCAAAAATAATATTAAGACATTTAAATTTATCATGTTTATAGTTTCACTTTATAAGGTAATTCTGAAATGAGAATACTTCATGTTGCAAGTATCAGTGAAAACAAAGCTGCTGGTGTATCTTTTAGCGTGCCAAATCTTATTGAAGCACAAAATTTATATTGTAAAGAAAATGTCAGCAGTCTTTATAATACAGTAAATGGAATCAGACTTAAGGAGATTGATTTTAATAATTATTCATTATATATTTTACATAGCTTTTTTGAGCTTACTAAACTTATAATTCTATTTAAGATTCCAAGATCAAAAAAAATTATCATTTGTCCGCGTGGAGCTTTCAGTAAAGCTAATAAATATTCAATAAAAAAGCATATCTATTCTTATCTTTATTTTAATATAATAAAATACAGAAAGTTAAACGTTGGCATCCATTTTTTAACTGAAAATGAAAAAACACTAAGTCGTTTCCACCTACCAAAAGAATTTGTTATTGGTAATACCATTAATATAAACTCACATAATTATGTGTTGAGTATTCAGCAAGCACAAAAGAAATTTCATGCAAAAGAGATTGTTTATATAGGGAGGTTTGCAAATCATATTAAAGGATTGGACCTTCTTTTTTATCAAATTATTAAAGACCAGTATACGATAAAAAGTAACAGAATTGTTTTCTCATTTTATGGCCCTGAAAGTAAAGATAAAATTCATCTACAAAAAATAGTAAAAGAGAACAATTTATCTTTTATTCATTTTTACAATGAAGTTTTTGGATCGCACAAAAATCAAATAATCAAAAATGCAACTTTTAATATTATGTCAAGTCGTTCTGAAGGTTTCCCAATGGCTGTTCTTGAATCATGTGCATATTCAACGCCACAAATTTTAAGTAAGGGAACGAATTTTCTTGAAATTATGAGTGAAATGAATTTCGGATTAAGTTTTTCTGATAGTTTCATTAGTAAGATTGTTCAGTTATCATTTAATCAGTATTACGAAATGTGCAAGAATGCTAAATTGTTTGCTTTACTTTTTGATTATGAGACCATTGGGGGAAAAACTCTTGATTATTATAAATTGACATAATTATTACAATGGTAATTTTTGAAATTATACTTGTATGGCTAATTACTAGATATTTATGAAATATCCCATACAATTAATAAATATGAGATTAATCGATAAATTATGAATGTTTTGATATCTGCTTACGCAGTAAGTCCAACACATGGTTCTGAACCAGCTGTTGGATGGAATTGGACAATAGAATTAGCAAAGTATTGTAATGTATATGTGATAACCGAAGCTGAATTTAAAAACGATATTAATAAAGCACAGCAGACTCTTCCACAAAAAGAAAACATCCATTTTCTTTATAATGATATTGGTCCAAAAGCCAGAAAAATGTGTTGGAATCAAGGCGATTATCGGTTCTATTATTTTTATCAAAAGTGGCAAAAGGAAACTTATAAAATTGCTGTTGATTTGATTGAAAAGGTGAAGATTGATGTAATCCATCATTTAAATATGATAGGTTATCGTGAACCTGGTTATCTATGGAGGATACAAAGTATTCCCTTTGTGTTAGGGCCAATTGGGGGTTTTACTCTTGTTAAAGCATCTTTTATTCCAACACTTGGGATGAAATATACTATTTTTTATTTAATTAAAAATTTTCTAAACATCCTACAAGCACTAACACATACTAGAGTCAGAAAGGCTATTAAAAGATCAGATCTTCTCTTAGCAGAATCGAATAATTCGTATAAAGCGATTATTAAATATTATGGTAAACAGAGTCTCATAATGCCAGAAACAGGTTGTGTTTTGAATAACTCTCATCGTTTTGATAGAGTAAAGGATTCAAATAGTTATTTTAATATTCTTTGGGTTGGACGTTTCCTACCTACAAAAATGCTTAATTTAGCACTAGAAACTATTAATTGTTTGAAACATCTCCCTAATTTAAAATTTCATATAGTTGGGGATGGAATAAATGAAAAAGTTGTTCTTAAGTATAAAAAAATTGCGCAAAAAAAAGGATTGGATAATATTTGTTTATGGTACGGAAAAATACCAAAAAAAGATGTAAATACAATAATGCAAAAATCAGATTTATTATTTTTCACAAGTATAGTTGAAGGGACGTCTCATGTAGTATTAGAAGCAATAGCAAATCATTTACCAATTCTATGTTTTGATAATAATGCACACGGCCAAATAGTAGATAAAACGATTGGAGATAAAATCCCATTAATTAATTACAAAAAAAGCATATCGTTATTCACAAGGAAAATTGAAGATTATTATAATAATCGTTTTATATTAGAAGCAATGACAGATAATTTTAATATTAAAATTAAGGAATTCTCTTGGGAAAAGAAAGTAGAAAAGATACTAAGTTACTATCAAGAAATAATAAAATAATGAATAATTTTTTTAATATTAATTTTGAGTTTGATAATAATATAATTAAAAAAAGAATTAATGACATTATAACTACAAATGGTAAGGGTTATGTTGGTGTTGTTGATGCCAATGTTCTTACTATAGCCCAAAAAAAAACAGATTATCTTCAGATAGTAAATAACTCTATACTTAATATTTGTGATGGCAGTTCAATAACTTGGTTGGCGGGGTTAATATATAAAAAACAATATCTTTCAAAAAATGGTCCTGAATTCTTTAAGGATTATATTGAAAGCGAATACAATCAATTAATATTAGGTAATACACAAAATATTGTCGAAAAAGTTAAGGCAAAATTAAACACGATTAAAACAGATAATAAGCACGTGCAATATTTATCATTACCTTTTCTTAATGTTGATGAGTTTAATTATATAGAAATTGCTGACAAGATTAATAAAATTAATCCAGATATTATATGGGTATCACTTGGCGCTCCCAAGCAGGAAATCTTTATTTCGAAAATAATTGATTATATTAACAGAGGGGTTTTAGTAGGCATAGGAGCGGCAATAAACATTTATATTGGTGAAATATCTATTCCAAACAAAAAATTTGGCGCTTTAAAATTTATATGGCTTAATAGAATTTTTCACGAACCAAAGAAACAATTAAATAGAATAATACCTTATCTATTGATATTGCCAAAAATTATTTATTATGAAATAAAAAAGGAAAAATAACTTTTATGAAAATTCTAATTACAGGAATTTATGGTTTTGTTGGGAGTTATATAAAAAACAGCATTAATAATACGCATAAAATCATAGGGTTAGATTTACGAGAAAAAATTGGCCAAACAGAACGATCTGTTTTCAACTGGGAAGAACTAGGAAAGATACCTTCGGTAAATGCGATTGTACATCTTGCGGGAAAGGCCCATGAAACAAAGAACGAGAGTGAAGCTCAGGATTATTTTAATGTAAACACCGGCCTAACACAAAAGATATTTGATTATTTCCTACAATCAAATGCTCGAACCTTCATCTTCTTCAGCTCTGTAAAAGCTGCAGCTGACAGAGTGACCGGAGAGATATTGACGGAAGAAGTTATACCGGCACCGATTGGTCCATATGGAGAGTCGAAGATTAGGGCGGAGGAGTATATATTAAGAAAAATGTCAGTTTTTAAAAGTCAACATTTATCTAAAATGGTATATATTCTAAGGCCGTGTATGATTCATGGTCCAGGAAACAAAGGGAATCTAAACCTTCTTTATAGTATTGTGAAGAAAGGAATCCCTTGGCCGTTGGGAGCTTATGAGAGCAGACGCTCGTTTTGTTCTATCGACAATATATCTTATGTGGTAGAACAACTAATCGTTAGAAATAATATTGAAAGTGGAGTTTATAATGTTGGGGATGATGAACCATTATCTACAAATGAACTTATTCGGCTGATTAGTCATTCAGTCGAAAAAAAATCACGTATCCTGAAGCTGTCAAAAGGATTTGTTAAAACCATGGCTTCACTCGGTAGCGTGCTACATCTGCCTTTGAACAATGAACGGCTATATAAACTGACAGAGAATTACGTAGTTAGTAATGCAAAAATCAAAAGAGCGCTTGGTATAGAAAAGATGCCGGTTACAGCGGAAGAGGGTATGAGGAAAACTTTGGCAAGTCTGAAAAAATAGTTATAACGAGAGTAATATCTTATGATTCGTCTCATCGATTTTTTAGCTTCTTTTTTTGGTTTGATCCTGCTTTTACCCCTAATCTTAATGTTATATATTATTGGTTTGTTTGATACTGGATCACCAATATTCAAACAAAGAAGGGTGGGGAAGAATAAGCAACCTTTTACCTTGTATAAGTTCCGGACAATGAATATAAATACTAGATCAGTAGCGACACATCTTGCCAATCAAAGTGATGTTACAAAATTCGGATCTTTTTTAAGGAAAACCAAGCTAGATGAATTGCCACAACTGGTGAATGTGTTAATAGGTGATATGAGCCTGGTAGGTCCCAGGCCTTGCCTTTTCAATCAGGAAGAACTTATCAGTGAACGTGAAAAACGAGGCGTTTACAATTTTAAACCGGGAATCACAGGACTTGCTCAAATTAATGAGATCGATATGTCTACTCCTGTTAAACTTTCCGAATTTGATGCGCACATGTTGAAAGACTTAAATCTGGTTAATTATTTGAAATTTATTCTTGCAACAGTTATAGGTAAAGGACAGGGTGACAGAATTAAGAAATGAAAAAGTAGAAATAAGTAATAATATTTTATGAGTAGAAAAGCACTAATAACCGGAATCACTGGTCAGGACGGTTCTTACCTGGCTGAATTCCTTCTAGAGAAAGGCTATGAAGTCCATGGTATAATCCGTCGTTCTTCATCTTTTAATACAGCACGAATAGAACACCTATATTTGGATGAATGGATTCGCGATATGCACCAGAAACGTTTACTAACATTGCATTATGGTGATATGACGGATTCCAGTTCGCTTATAAGGATCCTGCAAACTGTCAAACCGGACGAAATTTATAATTTGGCTGCCCAAAGCCATGTGAAAGTCAGTTTTGATGTACCGGAGTTTACGGCAGAAACCGATGCTGTTGGAACGTTACGTTTATTGGAAGCAGTGCGGATTTTGGGCATGGAAAAAAAAACACGCATTTACCAGGCATCTACTTCTGAATTATACGGTCTGGTACAGGAAACACCCCAAAAGGAAACAACACCTTTCTATCCACGAAGTCCTTACGGTGTGGCAAAATTGTATGGTTTCTGGATAACAAAAAATTATCGTGAGTCTTACGACATGTTTGCCGTAAACGGTATTTTATTTAACCACGAAAGTGAACGACGTGGTGAAACTTTCGTAACCCGGAAGATCACATTGGCTGCAGCACGTATAAAACAAGGATTTCAGGATAAATTGTATTTGGGGAATCTGGATTCCTTACGTGACTGGGGATATGCAGAAGATTACGTAGAATGTATGTGGCTGATGTTGCAACACCATACACCGGAAGATTTTGTAATAGCGACAGGCGAAAATCATTCGGTCAGAGAGTTTTGTACGCTAGCTTTTAAGGAAGTCGGCATCAATCTTCGTTGGGAAGGAAAAGGCATTAAAGAAAAAGGGATTGACCAGGAAACCGGGAAAGTCTTGGTTGAAGTGGATCCAAAATATTTCAGACCTGCAGAGGTAGCCTTGCTTTTAGGTGATCCCACCAAAGCTAAGAACGTGTTGGGATGGAATCCCACAAAAACATCTTTTCCTGAATTGGTTAAAAAAATGGTAGCGCACGATATGCGTTTTGTGAAAAAATTGTATATTAAAAGTACACTATAGTTATTATTCATGAAGATAAATGGTGAAAACGTCTATTAATCAGTATTTTCTTAATTTTTATCTTCACTAACTAACATATCGCCAGGACACCTTGTGTATAGAAAATAAGATAGGTCAGTCCAGTGATTCTCTGAAAATTAATAGTATTCAGATTCCTAAGTTTATAATAAATAGAAATAGTAGGTCACTGATATTGTAAACAGTAGGTTGAAAATTGGATAATCATTATATAAACGTTAATAGATGATACAATGACAAAAATATTTCTGACAGGTTCTAGAGGGTTGGTTGGTTCAAATATCAGAGAGAATAAACCAGAAAATATAGTATTAGTATGCCCTGAGATTGATGAACTAAATCTTTTAGACTCTGATAAAGTAGATCAATTTTTGGAAAGACAAAAACCTGAAATAATTATACATGCAGCTGGTATTGTTGGTGGTATACATGCTAATATTGCTAACCCAGTTAAATTTTTAACTTTAAATACTTTAATGGCTAATAATCTTATTCTTTCTGCTCGAAAGAATAAAATAAAATACTTCATAAACTTAGGTAGCTCATGTATGTATCCAAGAAATGCTCCTAATCCGTTAACAGAGTCTATGGTCTTAAAAGGAGAACTAGAGCCGACTAATGAAGGCTATGCTTTAGCCAAGATCTATGCGCAACGGCTTTGTTCATACATTAATCGTGAAGATTCAAACAATAATTATAAAACTATTATTCCATGCAATTTATTTGGTCGATGGGATAAGTTTGATCCCCAATTGAGCCATATGATACCGGCTGTTATAAAAAAAATCCACGAAGCTAAAATCAACAATGTTTCTGAAGTTGATATATGGGGAGATGGTAAGGCCCGCAGAGAGTTTATGTATGCTGGTGATTTAGCAGATTTTATATGGTTTGTTGTCCATAATATTGATGCTATTCCTGAAATTATAAATGTCGGTTTGGGGTATGATTTTTCAATTAATGAGTATTACCAATGTATAGCTGAAGTGGTTGGTTTTAATGGAGTATTTAATCATGATCTTTCTAAGCCAGTTGGAATGAAGCAAAAATTAGTTGATATTTCGCAACTGCAAAAACTGAAATGGACACCAAAACATTCGCTTAAAGAAGGAATAAAAAAAACATATCAATTTTTTATTGAAAAAGAATGCTAAATATGAAAACTAAATATCCATTAGCTACAAGTACGTGGGATCAAGATGAAATTGAGGCTATGCTTGATGTTATTGCCTCAGGTAATTATACTATGGGAAAATATGTGCAAAAGTATGAGGAGAAATTTGCTGCTTATTTTGGATCAAGATATGCGATCATGTCAAATTCGGGTTCGTCTGCGAATCTGCTTATGATTGCGGCTTTGTTTTTTAAAAAAAATAATCCAATTAAAAGAGGAGATGAAGTTATCGTTCCTGCTGTATCGTGGTCAACAACATACATGCCATTACAACAGTACGGATTAAAAGTCAAATTCGTTGATATTGATTGTAAAACTCTAAATTTTGATCTAGAACAACTTGAAAGTGCAATATCAGATAAAACAAAAATAATTATTGCCGTTAATCTTCTCGGTAATCCAAATGACTTTGAAATAATTAAAAAAATTATAAAATTGAAGGATATTATTCTTCTTGAAGACAATTGTGAATCTATGGGTGCCCAATATAGAGGTAAGATGACAGGTTCGATAGGATTAATGGGAACATTTAGTACATTCTTCAGTCACCATCTGTCAACTATGGAAGGTGGTATGACTTTAACTAATAATGAAGAACTCTATCATATTATGCTTTCATTAAGATCTCATGGATGGACAAGACACCTGCCAGTAAGAAACAAGGTAACAGGAATTAAATCAAATGACGAATTTGAAGAATCATATAAATTTGTTCTACCCGGTTACAATTTGCGCCCATTGGAATTGACTGGTGCAATTGGACTCAAACAACTGAATAAATTACAATCATTTATTGCCTTTAGAAGATCTAATGCTGCAATATTCACAGAACTTTTTAATAATAATTCGTATTTTTTCATGCAAAAGGAACTCGGAGTAAGTAGTTGGTTTGGATTTTCATTGATCATTAATCCCGAATCCGGTCTTGAGAGGACTTTGGTCTTGGAAAAATTAAAAAAAGTTGGAATAGAAACCAGGCCAATTGTTGCAGGAAATTTTGCAAAAAACTGCGCTGTCAACTATTTTAATTATGAAATACACAATTCCCTTAAAAATGCTGATATAGTTGATAAATTTGGTTTTTTTGTTGGCAATCATCATTTTGATCTTTCAGAGCAGATTCATATGCTTTACAAAGTTCTTCATGGATTATGTTAGTAATAATCTTCACTTGATTATTTTCTTGGGAAGAAAGATCCTTTAAGATTTTACATATATTGTCTTAATTTTCATCATAACTATTATTTTTACAATCAATCAACCTAACTTATTTGCGAAAAAAAATAATCTTAACCGTATTGTAAAACATTTTTTAGCTATTATTGAATAGCAAGTAAAGATTAGTTTTGATTCTTCCAAGCCGGACGGGACCATGCGGAAACTCACGGATCCCTCAAAATTGCATGCTCTTGGATGGCATCATGAGATCGATATTGAAGAAGGAGTAGGAAAGTTGTATCAGTGGTACATTAACAGTATATCCTAAAAGCATAGAAATGCCCAAAAAAGTATTTGTGTCCGGATGTTATGACTTACTACATAGCGGGCACGTAGCATTTTTCAAAGAAGCCTCACAATACGGTGATCTGTATATCGGGATCGGTTCAGACGATACCATAATGACTTTAAAAGGCAGAAGACCTTTCAATTCCCAACAAGAGCGTCTCTATATGGTTCGCTCTATAAGTTACGTGAAAGATGCCTGGATCAACAAAGGAAGTGGCATATTGGATTTCGAGGAAGATATTAAGACATTTCAACCGGATGTGTTTATTGTAAACGAAGACGGTGATTCTCTGGAAAAGTCGACATTGTGTTCTCAATTAAGGATTCAATATGTTGTTTTAAAAAGGACACCCGAACATGGACTGCCGGTCAGATCTTCCACTTCATTAAAACGAACAGAACCCGTAGGATTGCCCTCCAGACTTGATCTGGCGGGAACTTGGATCGACCAGCCTTATGTTTCAAAATTCGCGCCCGGATGGGCTCTCACAGTATCATTGGAACAAATTCCGGAACCTTTTAAAGAAAGAAGCGGAATGTCCACTTCAACTATCAACGCGGCCAAAAAACTTTGGCCGTTTCGTTTACCTGAAGGGAATCCTGAGCTTGTGGCCAAAATGTTGTTTTGTTTTGAGAATGAACCGGGTAAAGAGGAAATTTCCGGGGCGCAGGATGCCATAGGCATTTGCTTGCCCGGATTGAACCGTCATTTTTACGATAAAGAATACTGGCCTAAGGTAATTGAATCATGTAACGATGATCTGATACTTG
>Ga0209408_1001518_pt1 | contig 14432 bp, 10 predicted proteins | sample AD_UKC107_MetaG_FD_184422 | JGI IMG/M metagenome (GOLD analysis project Ga0209408, IMG submission 184422) | Active sludge microbial communities of municipal wastewater-treating anaerobic digesters from Hong Kong - AD_UKC107_MetaG (SPAdes)... | ecosystem: Engineered > Bioreactor > Anaerobic >... | reverse complement strand
AGCGCGGCCCAAGATTTTTATACATTAGATTCAAGTCTTGTAATCGAATAAAACCAACGTACATCTTTTGATCGTCCGGACCATTAATAATTACATAATCAGTCAAGGATATATTAAAATTAGACCTTATGCGTGGATTACGCACCATACCCACACGACCACCTGATGAACGAAACTCAACAACGAAACCGACCTTACGTTCTCCAAAAAATTGATCTACAAGATATTTCTTGTTTTCAAGGTCCTCACGTAATTTATCTAACACTTTACTTTTTTCAGCTTCACCAGCATCACCTGTAAATATGAAGCGAAAACATATTTGATCAATTAATGATCGATTATCTAAAAGGCAGCTTCTCAGTTGAAGTAAAATCTGATTTTTTTTGTCATCTTTATTCGGCTCAACGAATATTCGTTGCATACCAATATCAATCAAACGTAAAAGAGAATCTTTAAATAATGTATACGATTCGGAAAACTTGAACTGAAAAAGATATAAATTACGTCGATGCTCATCAAAATGGAAACCATCAACTCCATAATCATTACCACCGAAGGCTATTTGGTTAACTGCTTTTTCTCTTGGTACATTATGTTCTTGTTCCAAATATAGGAGGCCAAAATAATCGTTTCGTACACCACCACAGACTGACTTCAAATCAGAAAAAGCTTGATCTACCTGTCTTTCAAGATTTGACATATATCGCGCCCTCCATTTTCATGTTTTTGTCGTATAAACTTCATTTCTTCTACTAATTCTAATTAATATTTCTGTCTGCTGCTTAATAAACGTCAATATATTGCATGTGCTTTTATTTAAATTCTGTATCGATTAAATATTTCTTGTCGAAAAATTTTCTTTTGAGAATGTTAATAATTTCTTTCGATTTTACAGAATTTACAAATTGTTCTGTAGATAAATCGAGAGCTCTTGTGCATTGGGCGCTTACCGTATTGTATCTAACATCAAGTTTCTTTGCGATTTGGCCAAACGCTTCCGTGTGGCCATACCCACTCCACATTAATTTGATAACAGGTATCAAATAATCTTCCAGGTTAGTATTTCCCTTATTGCCTAATGGCTTTTCATAATTTGCCGGTTTTCGATAAATAGAACGTCTAATTGTTGTCTCTTTATTTTGAAATGATATGTGTTTTTGATTTGTTGCCGATGCAGTGATATCCCTAAGACTTTCCTGAAATTTATTAAACAGCGCTATTATTTCTTTGTGATTTTCATGTTTTGTCAATAATGATATTTTTAATTTATTTAAGTCTTCTGGTACCGGTAGGTTTTGTCTCTTTAAACGTTCAATAGTATTTTCTATTTCTTTCACCTGATGAAAGGAAACGGTTTTATTTGAATCGGCAAATGAAGATTCAAATATTTTCATGATATCTTTGGATTCAGATATAACGCGCTCTATGCGCGACTTTAGATTTTCCATAAATCAGCTCTTTTAAAATTATTGCAAAAATTAGTAGTTTTTAAAGAACGCTTCTGCGGTAAATTTAATAAACTCCTCAGTTTTTTCAGGACTCCGCGCAATGACCTGCCAAGGTTCCAAGCGTGCAATTTCGGTCTGAAGATCTTTTGCTGTTTTATTACCACACCCCAAAATATCTTGAATGGATGAAGCAGAAACCCCTTCACACTGAAATATATAAGCAAACTCTAAAAGTTCCTGAAAATTGAAAAACTTTTGTTGATAATCACTTGGTGACTGACTGGCAAAGAAGACGACAATTCCTTTTGAACGTCCTTCTCGTATTATCCTCTGTAAAAAAATATTTTTTTGGTTCAAATAATTATGGGCTTCATCAATGACTAATATCGTTCTTATAGTACGTTTATTGTCATTAATAGGACTGTCGGGCATAACAGACATTTCTTTATAGAGTCTCTCAATTACCAGATAAGCAACCAGTTCTTTTAGGACCGGCATTGCATGCAAATCAATAAGTAATGTTCTGTCGGATAATTTTTCTATAGGTGCAATCTCTGAACCATGTGACCAAAATAAATTAAATTCGGATAGGTCCCTTAATACTTCAATAAGGCTGTCGTCCTGTTTACCTTCTTCTTCATAAGTAGTGCGGGCAATCTCGTAAACATCACGAAAGTCAGGATAGGGCGTCTCCGTATTTGCGCGGCGTGTATACGCAGCTCTAATGGCGGCTGTCAGTGCACCTTTTTGAACAACACCCAGTTTTGAGTTAATTGACGCGAAGCTTTCCGCCTTTTCTCTAGCGGAAACGTTAATTGCTTGTTCATCATATGCAGGTAGCATAAAAGGATTAATCGGAAGTGTTTGATCACCCTGCAATAAGCGATAAGCTTGAACCCTTGCAATATCGAAAAATTTTTGCTTATCAACAACATCGCCCTTATAATCAAAATATATAAAATTTGTTTGGAAATTCGATTGAAGCCTAATGTCTGTCATAATCTTAAGCAAGAATTGCGTTTTACCAACGCCTGGTTTCCCCATTATCGCCATGTGAGAATTTGCATGAATTGCTGTGTCATTAATTGCCATGACAACATCTTTTTTCGAGAGAGCTTCTTTGCCAAGAAATATTTCAAAACCTTTTCCAAGCATTTCTTTGCGACCCCTGAATTCGACACGGTCAATTAATTTCTTTATCATCAGATCAGCATTATTCCCTGATTCCTCAAATAGCATTTTGAGTTTTTGGGCACCGCTATCAATATGGTTTTTTATGATGGATTTATTGGAGTAAAAACTTTCTTCATCAATGTCTGGTTTCTTATAAACGTCACATATTAATGTTTTAATAAACAGTTCGTCTTGTCCTATAAATGTTGGTCTTTTCATTTCTGCGCCGCTGAAATCTCTTGACGCAGGCACATTAATACCATCTTCTGTTAAAGATATTGAGAATGCTATGCGTGCAAGAATGTATTTTTCCAGCTTCGTTTCAAGCCGCAGTGCACTTAATATCTCATCAGTTTCTCTGGTTGTGTATAGTCTGTCAGCCATATTACGCCTCCCAAAAGTAGCCGGATTTCAGTGTTGTCAATTCCTGGCGCTGATCAAATTCCAGTTTTGCTGCACCTGCTAAATGTCCTTTTAAATTTCTGTAATAATTAGTATCAATCTCTGTATCCGTAGAAAGAATGATTACCTGCTCCCCGGCATTGGGGAAGTAGTTATTTACAATATTATCCCGATGCATACTATCAAGCCTGGAAAGTGGCGTATCGATAATAATAGGCAATTTTAATTGGCTTGTTTGCGCAAGACCCCAAAGTAAAGAGACAGCAAATACCTCTTTCTCGCCTGCGGAGAGGCCGGATTTTTTGATTTCATGACCTGAACGGTCAATTATTTTTATTTCATAAGTTTTATCATCTATCTGAATATCTTTGATAAGCCCCGCTTTGCTGGATAAGCGTCGATACATTTCAAATGTTTTTTCTTGCAACAGATGAATTTTGTTTTTCCGCAGTCTGACAACAAATTGATTAAGAAGATTGGCGATTGCATCACATTCTGAAATAAAATCTGCTTTATCTTTAGAAAGATGGTGCTTTTCATAAAGCTTTTCAATTTCAGCTTCAATTTCGTGAATACGATTTTCAATAGTCAATATTTCATCTTCAACAACTCTTAATTGCTCCGTTTTTCTGCCTATTTGAATTGAACAATTTTCGATAATCTCCTGAAGATTTGCAAAAAGCTCCTGTTCAGATTCTGTTGCACCTTTAGCCCGGGCTAGTGCCGTAAGTTCTTTTAACTGAATTTCAATCTCTTTCTTTTCTTCGATTAATGGTTTAATCAAAAACACATCACTTTTTTCGAGTGTTTCTATTTGATTTAGAACACGGGCGGCATCCCTTTCCGACAGTCCGAGTATTTTTTCTATGCCAGCAGCGTCGCCGTCTCTAAGTAACCTTTCTATGCGTCTTTCGAGTTCCAGCATTTTTTCCGCTGACAGTTTTTCTTTATAAATCGGTTCAGGCTCTTCGACAACACGGACGATTTTTTTTGCCAGCTCTGCAGCATGTTCGCGGATAACCTCGGCCTGAGTAGTTGAACGTTCTTTTTCAATCTGTGTGCGGATATCATCAAAGAGTTTCCCGGCTAAACTAAAAGGCAGTGTAGTTTCACAAAGCTGCCGTATTTCGCTTTCTAATTGGCTTAAACGGTTTGCACATTGTACACGCTTCTTCTCATTTTGTCGGATTGCATCTTTAGATTCCGGTGCCTGATTAAAGGTTGCTTCAAAGCGCTTTCTTGCTTCTTCCTGTTGTTCTTTAAATGAATCAATTTCTGTTATTATTTCATCTTTCTCAGTTCGTTTTTTAGAAAGCTTTGTCTTTTCCCGTTTCAATTCGCTTTCTTTAAACTCAAGATCTGCATCCGTTATATCCACAAAGCTCTTTCGCTCGTCTTGCTTCAAATAGGCAACATCTTGTGCCAAACGATTAATATATTGAATGCCCAATGCTGCTTCTAGTGATGATTGTAGACGCACTTCAGAGTGATCGTCCGATGCTATTTCCTGTATTTTCTCACCATCGAAAAAGAAAAATTGGGTAATACTTGGTGGTATGGCTGCCCTAATGTATTCTTGCCAGATTTCCTTGTTTTGTACCGTAACACGTTTACCATCCTTAACAACAACCAGCCGTTCAGTAAGATCTTTTGGTTTTGGATTATCGATAGTTCCTGCTGACCAGGAACGTTTAACAACTAATTCAGCGCCATCATCTTCTTCAAGAGTAAGTTCAAAAGAAACGGCAGTATTGCCACGCGCTTTCTCTTTGTGGTTAATAAAACGATATATTTCGTCAGTTTTACCACCATACAAACAATAATTGATTGATTCCATAATGGCAGTTTTACCAGCACCATTCATACCGCCGATTAAAAAAATGCTCTTACCATGATCGTTATCTGGAAATCTTATTTCTGTAGGAAACTGAAAGGACTTATAATTCTCAATAACAAATTTACGCAATTTCATTGGGCCATCCCTCCAGTTGTTTCTTTGGCCTTTATGATTTCGCGCAAGGCCTCATAAATGCCGGAGCGTCGATCTTTAAACTCATATTCGCGGACGGTCGTAAGAAGCTTGACAACCTTTTCATAATTGACCTCATGTGTTTTGCAGAGGTCCATTAACAATTGTTTATCTTCTGTTGACAGATTCATTCTTCACCTCTCTTGATTATTTTCTTATGTTGAGTTCTGTAATAATCTAAATCTCTACTTTTGTTTCCTTCTTTTATGAACCAAAAAGTCCAACCGTTTACACTATTATTGGTTACCGCAACGCCAGCCGAACTTGGACTGTCAAAACATTGACCGGTTGAATGGATTTTAATTTGTCCTTCGTGAGTTATCTTAGCTCTTATAACATTTCCTTTCAATATGGCGTAAATTTCCTGGTCCGGCTGGATTGTCTTCGTATCAATCATTTCTTGAAGTGTCACTCGCCCACCTGCTTTTCTTCTCTTTCTTTTTGTTTGTTTTGTCTTAATAGTTGATGAATTATAAATTGATGGAAATGTATTTTGCATCAATCGTGTAACATTATCTTTAAAAATCATCTGCTGCCGCAAGTGATCAATTTCCATTACAAGCTTTAATTTAAAATTTCTCAATTCATCAGGAATAGGTATTGTCTTGTCTTTAAACTGCCGCAAGGTTTTTTCTATATGGGATAGTTGTTGCTCCTTATCTTTTAATGATGTTGCTGTACTTGAAACCGAATCAAGCAAGTCTACAACAGCACCCACGGCATCTTCTAATTGCTGATAAACTTCATCAAAATTCATTTCTTCACCGCCGCTCAATGAGCTCTTCAACACGTCTTTTTGCTTGTTCCAGAAGTTGTTGCGACTCATAATAATTTTTATGTGATTCCGCTACCAGCTCGGCTATTCTGTTTTGTAACTTTTCATCAATGACTGGAACTACGACATTTTTCAATCGTTCATCCGGAACAGCACTCAATATTCCTCCTGTTGATTCTTGCTGTAGTTGCATTGTCACGCACTTAGAACGTACAAGCATAAGAAGAAATTCCGATTGGATACCATTTTTAGGTCGAAAGTGAAAAAATCCTGTCGAGGCAAGATATCCCTCGTGGGTCAGATTAACAAGCGCAGCTTTATCAACTGAACCTACGACTGCGGATGCTATAACATCACCAGCACGAACCTCTCTTCTTGCACGTGAAGGCAAATCTTTGCCAAATAGTTCATTTGAAGAATTAATAATACCCAGAGTAGCATTAATATCAGCCAGTTCAATATAGCAATATCTATCCATTACATATTTTGACGGATCTATATTAGGTTTTAGTGGCGTTGCAAAATCAATTAATCTCTTGAACCCTATTTTATGTCCCCATACTATTTTTCTAAGCTGATTGTATTTAACTTGATAGTAATCAGCATCTGCACGATTATTACTCACCACTTTAGAAAGCTCCGTCTCATACGACAGCGGTTTACTAAAAACGAGTTTATCCAGTCGCTGCTCTCGTTCGAGAATTTCCTTGGCATTAATATAAAGTGATTCTGAAAGTTGTTGTTTTTCAAATGATGATCTTAATATAAGTTCAATTTCCTTTTGAATTTCGTCATTAACTAATGGGATAAGTGCTTTACGTGTTTCCGGTAAAGATAAGTGCATTTGGACTTGCCCTTGAAAACGCCGTTTAAGTTCTTTTTCACCGGCATTTGTGTTTAAATATGTTACTAAGTAAAAAGGATTTATTTTTTCTTGTTTGACTTTAACTGCAATAACGTCTTGACTAACATTGCACTTTTCCCTCATTATTATTGCAGCGGCATTCTTCCCTGTTTTTGATAACATAATATCACGCGTTCTTAGACAGGTCTTTATTTCAGAGTTATTTTTTTGTTCAGAAATAAATACTAGATCCTTGTCATCAGGAAAAATCATACCAACATTTGAGGAACGATAAAACGGTACTCCAATATCAGTATATTCTGATGCTAAGATATAAAATATGCCTTTCCTGAAATCTGATACTAAATTACCCAGCTTTTCATTTTTATATTTTTTTAGATTATTTTCATTTGCTATATAAATTGGATGCCAGAACTCTGCATCAAGTCTATTAATCTTGTTTATTTCTGATGTATTTACTTCACTCCAAACCGCCATTATTTCTCCTCCCAGAAATCAAACTTATTCTTCTGTGCAAAACGAATAAAGGCTTCGGCAATGCAAAGATTGTCGTTTTCAACTTTCGACACATCAGCAAGATCTTTAGCTGTTAAATCATAATTGACTAAATCCTGATCGATCATTGGCTGCCCTTCCTGAGGATGGCCATCGGGAAATTCCATCAGGTTGCCATTTTCATCAGTCATGTGTTCATAGTCACCTGAATTATTCTTTCCTCCACGCTCGCTAACAGCCATAAAAATAGGATAATCGAGTTTTTTTGCTACTTCGGCATCAATCCATCTGTTTTTTAGCGTGCCTACAAGCTCACCATCTTCAAGGATTATTTGTAATTTTCCTTTGTTTGTAAGAAGTTTTAATTCATATTCGGCTGCAGGTATTTCTTTTTCTAGGGCTTTAATCTCAGCCTTTAGTAATCTTTGTTGTATTTTCTGCGTGTCCTTTAATGTTTTTTCTTCGACTTTGTATTTTGCTTTTATTGCTGGCTTATCTTTTTTATCGGCTATTGCTAATTCGTTATCGCGCTGCAGTGTTAGTGCTTCAAGATTTGATTCCATATCCGTGAGTTTTTGTTTCGCTTTAATCAAATCACTTTTGAGTGCAAGAATCTTATCTTTTGCTTTTTCAAGCTGTTCTTCTTTATCAACGGAAGCGGCGCTGTCTGCTGCTTTTAGCAGTTCTTCATCATCATCCTCTGTGATGCCTGCTTCTATTTCATCAACGGCAAAAGCCTCCATCATCAATTCTGCAATCTCTTCAGGGATATCATCTTCTGATATGTCGTATTCATACTGCTTGCTTGATAGCAGTTTTCGTATAATCTTTTCATAATCAGGACATTTTTCTGCTACTGATTGTTTAACCGCTTCTATATTCTGTAGTTGTTCATCAGTATATTTCTGCACAAATAAAACAGAGGTCTTTGTTCCAGTATGGGGTTTAAATGTATTGCCATGTAAGCCAACGACGGCAAGAAGTCGGGCTTTGCGCAGTATCCATTCCCGTATAAAAGCAAGAGATGAATTATTGAATTTACCTTGCGGCAAAACAATGGCTGCCCTTCCGCCCGGTTTTAGAAACTTCAAAATTCTTTCTATAAATAAAACATCTCTTTCTTCTTTGGCCTGTTTGTCTTTTGCACGTTTGAGCGCCGGTTTTGCTAAGTCGTAATAAGCAAGCATCTTTTTGTCTTTCATCTCACCAGCAAATGGTGGATTTGCCATAATGACATCAAATTTGAGTTCGTCAAAATACTTCCAGGCTAAATCTTCATCTTTTAAAAGATTCGGTTCATCAGCAGCACCTACTTTTTGTTTTAGCAGTTTTGCCTCTTTTAACCCTTGCATCAGCTTTTGTCCGGAAAGTGTACTGTACCATGTCCTCGGGTCAAGACTATTAACATCAGGACCAAAAATATTAGTATGGCCATCGCCAGCAATAAGCATCAGAGCACGAGACGTCTTGGCGGCACGAAGTTCAAAATCAATTCCCCAAAGATATTTAGAAGCATAGCGATGTTTACGAAGTTCACGCTGTTCACTTGAAGAGGCGGGATAGCACCAGTCCATAGCGTGCAAAAGAAATCCGCCAGAACCACAAGCCGGGTCCATGACATATTCTCTTTGCTTTGGATTAAGCATGCGCACGCACATTTCAACGACATGACGTGGTGTAAAAAACTGTCCCTTTTTCTTTTTTGCCTCCGTTGGTAGAAGATACTCAAATGCATCGTCCATAATCCGGAGATTTGAACCCATAAGTCGAACACCTTCAATTGGCCCGACACAAACAGCTAAGTGATCTTTCCTTAATTTTATATCTTCATTCTCATCGAATATTCCTGGCCACTCCGCAGAGGCTTTCTTAAAAAGCTTATTTATTCGATCATAGGTAATTTCAGGATCAATCGATTTACGGAACTCAACTTCCTGACTTTTACGTTTTGGGTTTTCCAGGGCTTCTTTTTCATCCCATATTTTTGCAAAGATTAATTTAAATATTTCGTTAAACTCGTCAACACCGCTATCAGCAAGAACAAGTTCTTCTAGGTCCTGAACAATCTTCTTAAAATTAAAATTCTTTTTAAGATGTCCCAATGTTTTCTTTGCTTCGAGCACATCTTTAGGGGCTTGGCCACGCTTTGGAATATCAAAAAGTGTATCATCAAACTCTTTGGGATAAGGTCGATAAAGTATAATGCTGTCACTTCCATTCGACCAAACACCAACGGGCGATCCTTCAGCATTCAAGTAACTTTTAAGTTGTTCAATGCCGTCCTTGCGCTTAGGTTTCTTAACTTCAATGATAATTTTAGGCGTTATTTTTTTGTTGTCGGTATAAACAACAACATCAGCGGCTTTTGTAGTCACCTCTGTGCCAAAATGAATACTTTTCTCAAGTTCAAGCTCATCGGTTTTATATTCATAGACATTTAAAAGTTTATAAACCCATAGTTGCCGGACAATTTCTTCAGGATTTGATTTACCATCCTCTGAGTAAACCTGAACTTCCTCCTTACCACTGGAAAATGGAACAAAGCTTTTCATGAAATATTTTGTTTTGCCTGCCTCACGACCTGACTCTATAACCTTGGAATAAATATTGATGATTTCATGAAGGGGTTTCCCTAGTGCTTCAAACTCTGTTAATTCATATTGCGTTGCCGGATCTTTGAAAATCTTTTCAATAATTTCCTTTGTCTTCATAATATCCTCTTTCTTAGGTCATACTTTCTTCCGCAATTTAAGGTGTTCGCGACCCATTTGTTCAATTAATCCAGTTACCTTCATCACACATTCAATACTTATATTTGGAATGTTCTGATCTTTTTTTAAATAATTTGATAAATATTTGTCTGATGGGTTGTCAATGCCAAGTCTTTCGCATACTAAATAAGTAACAGACTCAGCTTCAAACTCAGCTGCTAATTCGTTTAAACCTCGACGATCGGGCCACCACTTATTATTTGGTGTTCCTATGTGACCACAATAAAGATGGGCAAGTTCATGTACTAATGTTGCGTATTGAGCCGGCCTTTTCATATTACTGTTAATGAGAAGTTCATATCGAACAGGTATCTTTTCAAAAATGGGGTCGCCATTTTTGTCTTTACCTGTCTGAAACATCAGACTTTGCGTTTGATTTTGAGTTTTGCTTATTCTACCAGCAGACTGAGAACCCTGCTGAGGTATCGAAATCCTAATACCATCGCGTTTTGCATTTTCAATTGTTTTTTCCCATTCATATCTTATTGAACCGCTTCTAACCTCAAATGGGTTCACAACTTCAAGTGGTAAAGGTTTTGCATGATTTCCTGGCTCTGTATTTGCAACATCAAATACAAACATTACAGGCCCCATGGGTTGAAGAATGACAATTGGTCTTGCATCTGGTTTGACTGTGCGACCATATTTATCACGCCATCTATGCGCTGGTGCAACAAACTCTGCTCCGGGCATCTGAATGTGAATCAGCATTGCGTTGTATGGTGAATAAAAATGAAATCTGGAAATGAATTGAATTAATTGAGAGTAAGACTCGCTGGATCTATACTGGCGAACCAAAACCAATAGCTCATCAAGAGCACGTTTTGTCGCCTGCATTTCCCATTGATCGGCTGGTTTTTCCTTATCAAATATTTCCTGCTGCTCTATAAGCCCCATAACAGATTAATTTTTTTTATGAATTTTTTAAGAAGCTCTTGACAATCCATTAACGAGATTCATCAATTGTTTACCATCTTACAACTTATCAGAAACATTGCAAGAAGAAATATGAAATATTTCCATTAGTTCTACACCCCTTCTAGAGGGAGAATAATTTTATGATTTAATTTTGTTTGTTTCTGCTACGTTCTTCTGAAAAAAAATTAATTATTCTAGAAATCATTTTCACAAATCCCCCTCCTGAAGCACACGATCGAATCCATTATTTTCCAAATACCAGTATGTAAAGTGTTTGGATAGCCAACTTGCGGCTTTCTCTTCAGCCAATGGGCGATAAAGCGACGTGTAGATTACGGGAATGCCGAAGCGCGCCTCAAGTGCATCAAGCGTACCTGAAACAGCGTTCGGATGTGCGACGGTATTGTATGTATCATAATCATAGGGAGATTTGATGTCTTCATAACTGGCTTCAATCAACAAAGCACGCCAACGGTACTTCGTCATTTTTTCGCATTGGTTAAAAAATCTTGACCGTTCCTGGATTACAGTCGTTATCAAATCAGTCAGTGTTTTTCTCTCCAGAACAAGCAAGGTCGCCATACCTTCAATACTGTAATCACCAACTCTCAATGCCTGGCTTTTTGCGTCAGCAATCCAGTTTTTTAGTCTACTGAAATCAAAAGGATATTTTTCGCGGGTATCGATGAGAACAATAGGTTTGGGAATTTGTCGAGTAATGCTATGACCACCTCGCTTAACAAGCAGACGGCCGGATGGAGGCGGGACCGGTAAATATTCCCGTGTATATATTCCGGGATCATTAGAATCTTTATCAGCGATGTCCTGGTCAGTTTTTGTCATTAGAGGCTCCTATTTATAATTTGCTATTTGTTCCTCCAAACAAAGGCGGATTTGAGCGCTTGTCGCAACAACGTTCGATGACATTATTGATATCTTTTATTGAAACCTTGCCGGTACGGTCTTCGATGGCGGATTGGATGTAGGCCTGTTTGGCGTAATAATCGATTTCAGCAATATGCATGGGATTGTTTTTCACCAGCGACATCAATTCGTCCTCACGATATCCGTTTTCTGTCAAATGTTCTTTCCATTGCAGAACCTGTGTCTCGGCCGGAGGATATTCCAGATTGATATGTATGTTGACTTCCTGCGGTATCTTCTGAATAGCAGGCATTGTCACCATGCAGAACAGTCCTTTGTATTTGCGCATATTGTCGCGCAATTCATAATACGCCATCATGCGTTCAAATCCGCCCCAGTAGGCCTTTTCCTCCGCCCATTTCGTATTTTTGTGATAATCAACAAACATCAGCAGTGTAGCGTCCCCTGTACTTTCCGTAAAAGCCAGTTCCATGGGATCTATTTTGGTTTGCGTAATCGGGTCAAACATTTTTTCATAATCCAATGTATTGTTTTTTAATAAGTTAGCATAATCGACTTTCTTTATTTTGAGATGACATTCATTGGCCAGGGCTTCCACGACATCAATACCGGTCTGTATATCGCTGGATGTCACAAGGATATTCAGCCCCATTTTCTTCTCTTTAAGACTTTTATAAACTTTGGCAACATTGGATATCTTGATTTTTTGACCGATATACTTTTGAACATCACTGCATCGGCATTGCGGCGTATAGATCTGATACAGGTCTTTCATGTCGTACATCTGCTGCAGTTGCAATCGGCAAGCCTGCTCGATCATGTCCATTGTGATCAGCGATTTCCCCTTTTTATTGGACGTCAACGATGAAACCAGCGCCATGAAGATGCTGTTTTTGATAAGACCGCCGGTGAAGTTGTAACGTTCGGCGAGCTTTCTGAAATCAATATCGTCAGATAATGTTACAAACCCGGGCATCAATGCCTGCCACATCTTGCAGCGCAGTTCTGCATCGGGGATACTGAAGCAGACCTTCAGCGATAAACGGCGATCCAAAGCCGGATCAAGGTCTGAAGGTTTGTTTGTTGATAAAATGACCACACAGCGGGCTTTTTCTATTTCGATTAAAAGGGATCGCGAAAACAGGCTGTCTTTCACGAAGAAATCATCTGCTTCATCAAAATAAACAATCCCGGAATTCAGGGACGCTTCCAGGAACAGCTCTTTAATAGCATCATCGGCGATGGTAAAACGCTCGTTGCGGAAATCACTCATCTTGAGCGAATACAGCGGCCTGTTGAAATGACAGGCCAGGGCCTGGGCCATCATGGTTTTTCCCGTTCCGGAAGGCCCGTGAAAAAGCAGTGTCAACCCTGTGCCGTAGCCGTAAAAAGCATCCAGCATTGTTACCTCTTTGTTGTTTCGACAGGCAAGGTATTTACCGACGCGCGACACGATCTCCTTTTTTGTTTCCTCCGGCATAATGACCTGATCCAGATGAACCAGACCGACATCACGCTGAATCAAACTGGATGTGCTCTTGTAAATGTTATTATCGCCGACAAAATAACGGACATACCGGTCATTCAGGCTGACATATCTTTCAAAGATGCTGGAGTTATCGCACTCGATGTGCAGAATGTCCTGTTGGATAAGCGTGGATTCCATGCTGAAATACTTGCGGTTGACCAGTTGTTGGCGATAGTCGCTGCAAATAATATTGAGGATGGTTCCGATCTTGACCTCGCTCATGTTTCGCGCTTTTTCCCCGAAGTTACAAAGATCAAACATTTCGGTAAACAGCTCATTCGTCGCCAGCATAAGCAAGAGCATCAGTAACTTCCTGTTGAAGCCTTCTATTTTATTTTCACGGCAGAATTTTATAAAATAAATCTCGATCCCTTTCTGCTCCGCCCTCTCAGCACCATGCCGGTTTTGCTGCTCGGTAAGGGCGATAACCTCTGAGAGTTTTTCCGGCCTGCATTCCGCAGGCGTTAGCCCCGCAATTGACATCGCTTGAACATAATTGGGATTGGCCTGCCAATCCGTACCTCGCTGCCTTAACAGGGCCTGCGCCAGAATCAACTGCCCTTCCCTCTCCACAGCCTGCAGATAATCCAGGTTGTCAGAGAAAGTTGTTTCAGTTGATTTATGATCACGGCAATCAACGAGGGAAACCACTTGCCCTGCCTGTGATGCAGCCATATGGCTTGTACTCATGGTGGTTATCGATTCCTGCATGATTATTCCTCCTTAAGCTTTCTTGCGTGCCGGTTCAACGATGTCAGCAAGGCCATATTTCACGGCTTCTTCAGGTGTCAGCCAGGTATCCACATCCCGCAAAAGGTAATTTTCCAGTTCGGCGCGATCTTTTACATTGGAATATGTCAAATAATGCTGGACGCCCCGTTCGTGCATCATGTCTTCTTCTTTCCTGCCGGCGATGAGCTGGCTATGATTGCCGTGAGTTACTGCTGTGTAACGGTGCGAGAGAATCGAGGTCCGGGGGGTAATAACCCTGTGCCCTTTTTCACCGGTCATGAAAACCATCAATCCCATCGAGGCAATCATGCCGAGGCCGGTAGTGTAAATCGGAATTCTGGACCACTCCATGATATCAATGATGGAAAATCCCGCGGTACAGGATCCGCCCGGAGAATTAATAATCATCTG
>Ga0209408_1001516_pt1 | contig 14442 bp, 18 predicted proteins | sample AD_UKC107_MetaG_FD_184422 | JGI IMG/M metagenome (GOLD analysis project Ga0209408, IMG submission 184422) | Active sludge microbial communities of municipal wastewater-treating anaerobic digesters from Hong Kong - AD_UKC107_MetaG (SPAdes)... | ecosystem: Engineered > Bioreactor > Anaerobic >... | reverse complement strand
ACCGGTCTGTTTGTCTCGGTGTGGCCGGTTATCCAGCTCACCGGCATACGATGAAATTCTCCGGGTGTTCCAGAGTGCGGCCCGCTAACCCTTCTCCGCCTTCACACCCGCCTCCCTATGCATGCACGCAAGTTCTTCTGCATCAAGGCAGAGTACCCGATCCTCACTGTGCAGACAGCGCCTGAAGAATGATCGTGCGACAATCAGGTAATATTCCTGTCGACTTTCCCTGTTCCAGGCAACAGACGCAGCCTTCTCTTTCAACTGCTCAAGGATCTCCTGTGCATGTACCCCATCCTGCCATTTGCATTCGCAGAACAGGATTGCTGTATCAGGTTCGGAGAACGCGACAAGGTCAATCTCCCTGCCCTTGTCCCACCAGCTCCCGATCTTTTCGAACCGGAAGGGTAAAAGGTTGCTCCTGTTGAATTCGATGAGGAGATCCTGCACCATTGATTCGAAATGCTTTCCCACATACCGGGAAAGATGCGGCCGGATGGATGAGGACAGCACCACGTCCCCTTCACCCCTCTCGATCAGGTCAACGGCAGGCTGCACAAACCGGAACCAGAAATCAAACAGGTTATCGGAGAGAAAATACAGACCTTTGCGGCTCCGGGAACTTTCTGTTACAGGAATCCTGCGGTTCACCAGCTGCAGGTCGATCAGTGTTGACAGGTACTTGGTGATGATCCCTTTCGGAAGACCGGTGTCGTTCATGATAAGCCCGATACGGTTGTTCCCCCTGGCGATCGAGAGCAGGATTGAAAAATAGTACCGGGGTTCGTTCAATTCCATCCGGAGGACAAATTCGACATCTTTCGAGAGAGCCGCATCGAATGACAGGATTTTCCGGCTGATATTCTCAAAGATGTCCCGGTCCCGGTCGATAGTCATGATATATGCGGGGGTGCCCCCAAAGACCGCATAGAATTCCACGGCCCGGGAGAAGTCCCCGACATAGTCCAGTACATCGCCGAATGAAAACCCTTTCAACAGGATCTGGCCCGTCCGCCGGCCATACAGCGGGCTTCCATGCCCCATGGTCAGTTCCTCCATCATCGAGATGCTGGAGCCGGAAAGGACGAGGAAGATGCGGGAATGCCGCAGGTGCGTATCCCAATAGTCCTGGATGATCGATGGAAGAGATGGATCTTCCTTGACCAGGTAGGGGAATTCGTCGATAGCTATCAGGATCCGTTGATCGGTTTTCTTCAAGAGATAGGAGAAGAAACTGTCCCAGTCAGCGAATGCCGTATTTTTTAAAAAATCATCAGAAAAAAAATGTGCACAGGACTCTGAAAATTTTTTCAGCTGGAGGTGTTTTGACTCTTCGCGTGCAAGGAGACGGATACCATGTACCGAGTGTAAAAACCGTTCAATAAGTTCGCTTTTTCCGATGCGTCTCCTCCCATAGAGGATGAGAAATTCTGCCGCATCACCCATGTATCTTTCCCGCAGAGCTGCCAGTTCTCTCGTGCGGTCAATGAAGATACTCATAAGTAGTATACTTGAAAGTATATTATTTAAAACTTATCGCTTCCAGTCCACTGTCAGTGGAAATTTCTTATAGCTCGCTTGTGCCTCTTTAGTCAATATTAGGATGTTTTTTAATTCAGTGGGCAGGTTCTTCGAAGCACGAGCATTATCAACCTTTTTCATTAGTTGAGAGTAAAGTAGTATACGTATGTCTCAACAACTCTTCGTCGACCGGGAAGAGGAATTCCGCCTCCTCATGCGGTCTGGTACCCGGGTGCCTAGACGGGGGACAATGCGCCGGCACTGCCCGTTCCAGGGATGGATCTGATTTCGGGGAAAAGACAGAGAGGAAAACACCCCCTTGCCGCTTCACCTGAATTCCTATCTCTTCCGGTACGAGTATCTCTTATGTGCCTTTTTTCATCGTCATGATCTTCTCGATCTTCACGAGCTGCTCCTCCTCCTCGATCAGGGAAAAGACGGTGAAGGATCTGCTGACATGGAGGCGATAGACAGCAGGAGGATGGGGGTAATCGAGTTTTTCTTTATTTCCTCCCGGAAACGGATCATATACCAGTTCATGTATTGTGTCAACGATGATTCGTCTGGATTTTCTGGGGATCTTTTTTCAGAAATTCCCGGGCTCTCTTCTCGATGACGATGGTAAACCACGACAGCTCCCCGGTGTTAATCATCCTGCATGATGTCTTCGGGGTCAAAGGCCACAAACTCGCCGTTTGTGTCGATCTCTGTGATCATCTTCCAGTCACGATAATCCCGTTCGCGCTGTATCATCACGGCGATCAGTTCATCAAAGCTCTGTCCTGCCTCTTTCAGGTCGTGAAGACTCCTCCAGGTGGGTTCTTTCACAGGGATCCGTTTAATCCGGGATTCACTCGTGCAGGAAGACATGCACATATCTGGATCAGCATGGTATGTAGTGCATATGCTCCACAATGTGCATTAGTGCCATTTTCATTCCAGTACCGAAAAGGATCAGGGCAAACCCCTAATATGAGCGGCTGGATAGTGTACTGCAGGAGGCACTACAGGGTGAACGAGGTCCCGTCATCGTCGGATTTCCGGTTGTTCTCAAAGGAAACCGGCCCCTCTTTGGAAAATGTCAGGTCTGCCGGCGAAGCAGTGCTCTGCCGCTATCCACAGGTTTAGGCTTGCGTATCTTTTTGGCTCCTTTGTCACCCGGGACTCGTTCCGGGATATCGACATCACGGTCCTTTTTTCAGGAAAGCAGGATTCTTGTGATCTCTTCGACCTGCAGATGGGGATAGCCGGGGAGATCGAAGACCAGCTCTCTCCCCGCGTTCCCTGCGATGTGAGGGTCTTGAACAACGCGCCGGTAGAGTTCTGTTTCGAGGTAATCAGGACCGGAACAGTCCTCTTCAGCAGGAGCACTGATCAGAAGGCCAGCTATGAAGCGGACATTATCCGCGAGGTATCTCGACCTGGAATACCTGCTTGACCGGGTTGACCGGGCGTATCTTTTTGGGGTGACCGTATGAGCCGCCTGGTGGGATACATTCAGGAATTGGCAGACTCCCTGGAGGATTGGGAGCGATACAGAAAGATCCCGGCAGCCCAGGTTCCAGACCGACCGCGACACGAAGAATATGGTACTTCATGCGATGTTGCTGGCCATCCAGTCCGCGATCGATATCGCAACGGAAGTAATCGTGTTGAAAGCGTACAAAAGGCCGGCAAGTTACCGGGAGACATTCGGCATCCTTGAAGCGAACGGGAAACGCAACACGGTTGGGAATATCGTCAGTGACATGTTCCGGGAACAACATAAAATATTGACAGACCCGTGATGAACCCGGGGGATTTGGAGAGAAACCTGCCCTCATTTTAACCATGCTAATCCATTAGATATGCATGGTCCTTGAAGAGCGGGTCATATTTGAGGTGGCAGAAGACGCAACCGAATTTGTTGCCTTTTTGAAAAAGAAAGACTGCCCATGCCGGAAGGAAGTCCAGATGATCACATGTGACGAGACATGGCTCTCCGGAACCCTTGACCAGGTGATCTCATGGCTTGGTGCCGAGGCCGCCCGGTGTCAGGAGAATGGGGAGGATGCGGATTCATTATGGTTTGGGAAAGCCGGTGAATACCACCAGAATGTCCGGGACATTTCACAGAACATCATGGAAGAGAATGCCGTAGGCGATCTCGTGTCCACGCGTGACGAGCTGGTGGACGAGATCGTCAATCTCATCACCGAAACCGATGGTGAGCCGGGAGATGATACTCCGGGCAGTAATCCCCGCGACTCTGCCGCACATTCACTGGCACTTCTCACCCTTGCCCAGAATGGGGTGGTGCATGAAGAACCGGACGGATTCAGGCTGGAACAGGTTACTCCCGCAGGATCACTCCACATCTCTCTCAATCTCTCGATCTTTCCCCCCATCGAGCTGGACGGGGAAATGGGGTTGACAAGGATACATGACCGCGATTTCAGGCTTATCCACGTGGTTGTCGCCGATCCCCTGATCCATATCACATGCGATCCGGGGGAGATACTTGACTTTTTGGATGAACTCTCGGTGCCGGATGATGTGCTGGATGCCCTTGAGGAGAGCCTTGCCAGTACAGCCCTCCTGATATCCCTCATCGTCCGGGAAGTCGGGCAGGCGGGTGTCACAGATGTCGCCACGCTGGCAGCGTCCCTCAACGGTGTTGAGGTTACAGGCCAGGAAGACGGAACCCCGGTCAGGATCGGATTGGATGAAGAGATCGTATCATCTGTCGTGTCAGTTCTCCGGAAACGTGACATCCTTGCCGGCACAGACCAGAAGATCCGGATGGCAGGGGGCAGGACGCGCAGGAGGTGAACTGATGCGTCCAGGCAGTTTTTCAGTCGGAGAAATCGATGTACCCAGGTGTTATTCCGGTATCAAACAATAAAAATGGCATTTTTTGATCCAAAACCTGATTCACTCTATTATTCTTTTGTCACCGTTCGAAAAGCGTAATCCCGGACCGAAGCGCAGCCATGGCAACGGGATTCTGCAACTCGTCTTCCGTGTAGGCAAAGATATCGACCGATATGCCGATATCTCCCAGCACTTCTAAAAATCCGGGAATCCGCTCTGTTATTTCACGTTCATCTTCGTCGAGGACGATGAGTATATCCAGATCGCTACCAGGCACCTCCCTGCCCTCGGCAAAAGATCCGAACAACACAATTTTTTGTACGTGTGGATTTTCTGAGAGGAGATCTATGCGCCTTTGCAGACGCTCCTTGACCAGATCACGATCAATCCAGAAGATCCGCACAGAATTGAATGATCTTTCCCGAACGACTGATTGCACCATCTGCATCCTCCATGTTAAAATAATCGGCGGGTTTCCCTCTTTCAAACCCGTCGGGATATCGTGCAGGCACGTAAAACCGGTCCAGATTACGTCCGGCATTCAGGATATCCGCAGGGATCTCAAGTTTTTCCTGCAGCCCACCGAGCAGATCGGTGACCGAATGTCCCCACGCAACGGCGCCCATCTTCTGGTAGACTGCCTTAATGGCCTTTTCGGCCGCTTGTTGCGAGATGAAACACGCCCATTCAAAAAAGGTGTTTTTCCGGGCGGTCTCTGCCATCTGGAGATCTCTTTTTGCCTGCTCCATCCAGTCGGCGCTTCTTTCAGGCATACGTACAGTGTATTATATCGCAGCAATACTTGAAGATGCGCCATGATGATTCCTGAACGTGTATTATACACGAGATTCCATTCGTTCCTGTGTACCCCCAAAACCCCGATCACCTTTATCGCCTCTGTCGGAGATTCTCACCTATAGAGGAATACTCCATGTACATACGATACGCAATCCCACTCATCCTCATCCTCGTCGCACTCCCCGCATCGGCGGTCACCATCACCGAGCGGCCGGACAGCATCGCAAACGGCCACCCCATCTTCATCACGATCACCGGCCTTTCGGATGGATCACGGTTCGACCTCCTCATCGACTCGTCCTTCGAGATGCAGCGAAACTCCGGGTTCTCCGTCCAGATGAGCCAGTTTTCGATGCCGTTCGCCTTGAACGACGGCACCGTCACGGCAACGCTCGACGGGACATCCGAGAACCGGCTCGAGGTGATGAAGGGCGATACCATCGTCGCAGTCTCCGGGAGATCCGTCGACGGCCACTACACGACCACAAAGGAGTACGACATCACCCGGGGCACCTACGACTACTTCCGCTTGAGCGGCGTCTCGCTCCCGACGGCACGGGAAGTCCAGGCAAAGCTCCAGGTGAGCGGTGTCAAGGAGGGTGCCGACGACTCCGAGATCACCTTCGTGGTCGAGGGGATGCCGGAGGGGACGATCACCATCATCGCCCTGGTCGACGGAGTCCAGACCCTCTACAAGACCGTCACGGTGGGCGGGCAGACGGCGGGCAGCTCATCACCAGGAAGCACAGGTCCAACCGCGACCGTGACCCCCACCCCGACCGCGACACAGGCCTGGAAGGATTTCGCATCGGCCGACGGGAAGGCCCGCGTCCGGGCGTTCGGAGCGGACTTCGTGGGACTCGTCGCGGTCTCCCCGCAGGATGTGCCGGCAGGAATGCGGGTGGTGGCAGGCCCGTACAGCGTCATGCCGACAGACCTGGTCTTCGATCCGGCCGCAACTCTCTCATTCATCGCACCCGCTGGAATCCCTGTAGAGGACGTGCGGGTCTCTTCATACTCGGGAGGTCACTGGTCTCCCATGGCGTCAGAAATGGTAAGCGGAGAGCTGCAGGTGTCTATCCCTGCCGCCGGCGTCTATGCCCTGCTCGCTCCCGTGCCGCCCGAAACGACGGTGATGGAGACGTCCACCCCTGCAACAACCGCCTCGCCGACGACCGCACCAACCAAAGCGGGAATGGAGATGCTCACCGTGGTTCTGGGTGCAGCGGTCTCGCTCGGCCTGGCGGCTGGGAGAAGGAGATAATTTCTTTTTGAGCGTGAATCAGCCTCTCCAGTGATTTTCGCCTATCTCGTAACATACCACTGTTCTTGCTGCATCTTCGCTTTTCCAACAGGGGAAAAACCAGAATTTTCTCTCTAAAACTATCAGATCTCGTAGATTATCGGTTCTTCAAAAAATGTATTTACATTTCGTAAATATTTAAATATATACCGAATCTATTTACCTGTATGGCTGTGATGACGATCAGCATCGACGACGATATCGAAGCCCGGTTCAGGAAGGTCGCCAGGCAGGTGATCGGCGAGAAGAAGGGCTATCTTGGCCAGGCGGTCACGGAAGCCATCAGGCTCTGGCTGGACCAGAAAGACCAGGAGCGGGTCGCAGGAGACGCACTCATGATCATCGGCGAAGGGCATCACTTCGGCGAATATCACTATAAAGAGAGGAAAGACCTCCATGACCGCGACGCCGCCTCTCGTTGATACGAATGTTCTCGTGTACCTTTTCGACCTGGACCGGCCGGAAAAGAGGGAATGCGCAAAAACGCTCATAGAGGAGTGTTTCTCGGGGAGACGCCCGCTTTCCGTCTCGGTCCAGAACCTCGCCGAGTTTTCGGTTGTCGTGACGGAAAACGTGGAATATCCACTCCCGGGAGAGACGGTTTCGCGATTCGTCCATGATATCTGTAATTTCTCCGGCTGGAACGTGGTCGGATACGACGGTTGCTGCATCAGCGATGCTGTCGGTCTTGGGGCTGTCCATCATCTCCATTTCTGGGATGCACTTCTCCTGGCCACGATGAAAAGGCATGGAATCACCACGATCTATTCGGAAGATGAACACTTTTCAAAGGTTGCGGGTATCAGGGCAGTCAATCCTTTTGTTCGGACCTGAAGGGCGATTTTTTCTTCCTCTTCCTCATCAGGTCATGTGATTTAGTGGTATCCCGTGAAATGATCGACCAGGCCGCAAAGCAGATCTCTTCCGAACTCAAGGAACAATACTCACCTGTTGAATAAAAGATAGATTGCCTGAATGAGAGACCCGGCTCATCCATCATTCTTTTGGCGTTGACTGGGAAACCGTGGGAGATGTTTCCATGCATTCCGATCCCGCAGTTGAACAGGGATATTGACCTGACTATTGAATGCGACGAAAACACAGGCCAACCCAATCCGGGCTCCCCGGACCTTTGAAATAAAACGGAACCACTTTTTTTGTCATGCCCGGAATGCTTCCGGGCAGATTCACATCCGAACGGTGCAGCATCACCCAAACAATGCGATCATCGCAGCCCCGGCGATCATCACCATGGCACCAAAGATCCTGCCGCCGAGCTGCCGCTCGCCGAGGAGCAGCCCCCCGTAGAGGACAGAGAAGAAGATAGCGAGCCGCTTTATCGTGATCACGTAGGGGACGATGGTCAGAGTATAGGCGATATTTATCGAGATAGACTCGAATACGAGAATTGCGCCGACGGCCGGGCAGGCCAGGAAGATCGGGATTTGACGTGATGTATCAGGCGAGGAGTCTCTCCTGTCCACGTCGCCACCCGCGCCGGCATCCACACCGTGCCCTTCACCGGAAGGCACTCTCCCTGTATCATCCCCACGTCTCTCATCAAGAGACGCTTTCCTGGTATCATCTCCGTGCCCCTCTCGCAAGGACACTTCGCTGTCATCCACACCGTGCCTCTCTCCTCCGCTATCGCGTCTCCCAGGATGATCAGAGGAAGTGCCCATACCAGGGTCGCACCGGTTCATGGTATCCCCACCCCCATGAACAGCGCGGTGATCATCCCGGATATCGCGAGCAGGACCGGCCGGAGATCCTCCCACGAGACCCGTCCAGCCGGATCTCCGGCCGGCAATCGCGGCTATAACCAGGAACGCGACGCCTAGAAGGAAGAACACGATAACCGAACCGAAGACCGGGTTCGAGTTCTCCACCACCTGCTTGTCGAAGTTGACCGAGATGCTGTACAGAAAGGAGACGAAAAGCATCGACCCGACCCCCCGGTCCCGAAAGAGCGTGCGGAACGGGGCGGAAAGCGAGATCGGCCTCCCATTCCTGTACTCCAGGTTCAGCAGGTATGCCCCGCATGCGACCATCAGGATGCCGGCCGCCCCGGCGATGGTGGGGAGTTCCCCGAGGATGAAAAACGAGGTGAGGATGAGGAAGACCGGAGTGAACGCAAGCATGGGGACAGAGAGTGAGAGATCGGTCGAGGAGAGTGCCCGGTAGAAGAGGATGGTTGCGACGATATTGATTGAGACGGTCACCGCCACGGCCGGGAAGAGGCCGGGCCCGAGGGGAGGGATTCCCCAGAAGATCGAGATGCACAGGAGTCCCAGTGATGCCGAGAGAAAGGAGACGCCTGCAAGTGTGTACGGCGAGACCCTCCGCAGGAGCACTTTTGCCGACATGCTATAGGTGGCCTGGGAGAGGGCACCGACCAGGGCGAAGACAATCCAGAGCACGGGCGATCACCCGGGTATTTGGAGTGGATGGGAGATTAAGCGTGCGCTATAGGCCGCTCTCTCGAGGAGATGGGCAGACCGCAGGATCGAAATCGGAGCAGTCTCACCCGGTCACGAAGATGCAATCGGATCAGGCCGCATATCGCTGCAGCAGCACCCGATCAGGGAGATGGCCGGGAGGTGCAAATCAATATCGGAGGGCAGAAGCCCGATACCTTTCATCGGTTATATTTAGACTTTATTCACAAAAAGAGGGTATTTTTGCGGTTTTTTCGGTCCGGACAATCTCCGAAACTATATTACCCTCCCGGCATATGCTATAACTGCGATATGGAGGTTGAGCGAAGATGAGGATACGAGAAACAGGCGTCCTTCTCCTTGCTGTCGTGCTGCTTGCGGCACTGGTCCCGGCGGCCACCGCAGGGGACGGCAACCTGGTGGAGTCTTCACGGGCAACACCCGTCACAGCGACCGACTGGAACCTGCTCGGCGGGACGTATTTGAACGAGGGCCGTTACGACCTCGCGATCGCGGCATTTGACGAAGCGATAGCGATGGAGCCGGGACACGCCCGGGCGTACTTCAACAGGGGGCAGGCACTCGCAAAACTTGGACGCCACAGCGAAGCGATCGCAGCGTACGAGACCGCAGTCGGACTGGACCCCGCGCTGAAGGGCGTGGTCGCAGGGTTCCTCTCGGCATCCGAAGCTGTCGTGTACCCGGGCATCCCAAGCGGATCGGTGCTCTCCGGCTACTTCCAGCCCGGCTGGAAATACCTGGAGATCGACAACCGGTACGGCAACCAGGACGTGGTCGTGGCGCTCACTCCGTTCTCCACGCGGACGGTGGCGACCACGGCAGTGTACGTGAAGAAGGGCTACTCCCACATGTTCTACCAGGTCATCCCGCCAGGGACCTACGAGTTCTACATCACGTTCGGATCGAGATGGAACTCCCAGGAGAAACGGTTCGACGAGAACGCCGGGTACCTGCGCTGGCAGCTTCCCCAGAGCTTTGATTCCATGTCCGGCTATACGATGACCTTCCTCTCACAGGAGGTCCAGCCGTCATGGTTCCAGAGGAACCTTGTGTTCATTGAGCCGGATAATTTCCCCAGGATTTGAAATACCCCTCTCCTTTTTTGTCTCCTCGCTGTTTCCTGTGGGCGGAATGAAATTCCCTGTTCTTCAGAGGTATCCAGACTTCGTCATTGATCCGTCGCCGGGGCGCCCTCGCATATCTCATACCCAATTGCTCAATATCTGAAGGTGACCGCAGGTCATCCCGGGTCGAGGGTGGAAAGCCTCGCGGTATCTTCGGGGGCGGCGGCATTCATCCTGTTGGGCGTACGGGGGCAAGAGCCTGCCTGGGTGTTTGCATGATGAAGGATCCTCACCCACACAGGATAGCGAAGAGCCCCTTTTTTCCTGCCCGAAAGACCCGGTTGAATTACACAACTCCTCTCCTGCCGGCTCCTGCACGTATGAGTGGACCTCTGCGGGGATTCCAGGACACCGTGTGACCGCACGAGTGTTGGCGGGCACAGTCAACAGTTATCAGATTTTATTTTTTTGTGCACGGAAAGGAGTGGACAATTGATGGCCCCTTGCAAAAAAGGAACAATACTTCGCAGGAAATACACTGCGAAGATCCCCCGGGTGGCGAGGAGAAAAGAGAGACCCCTGAATGTGCCCGCCTATTGAAATCCCTAACATACCCACACAACCGCCCGGGAGCACTCCCCGGCACCATCATGCCTGCAAGAGAAATCGAAAATAAAGGATAACCGGGGTCTAGTCAGAGATCTCCGCGACCCCGAACCGCCAGCCGGTGAGCGGGGACCTCTCGAACGTCACGGTATAGTGCTTTCCTTCCGAGTCATAGCTGGTCGTTCCGCTCTCCTGCTGCATGATGGCCCTGAATACCTCCTGTGCCGCCGGGGTCTCCTGGACCAGGGGATCCTGGCCGATCCGCTGCTCCTCGGAGTTTATGATGTATCTGCCCGAAGTGTCCAGGGCGAAGAAGAACATGTCGCCCGGCAAAGAGAGGGTCCGGGCCAGGTCCCGGCTCAGCACCTCGGAGTAGACCGATGCCCCGAGCACACCCGTCACCGTGTCCCCGTCTTTTACCGGAACCGCGACGATCGCGGTGGTCCGGCCAGTGGAGAGGCTCACGACGACGGGACCGATGGCACGCTCCCCTGCAAGGACGCCCGGGAAGTAGGAGCGGACCATGAGGTTGCCGGAGGCCAGGTCGTCCACGGTGGTATAGTACGATCCGTCCGGGCGGGCATACCAGAACCGGGCGGCACTCTCTCCGCGTTCCAGTTCGACGAGCAGTGGCTTGATCTGTTCCCAGTCCCCGGATTGGACGTCGCCGGTCAGGGCCAGCACCTCAAGGGTCCGGGCGATGCACGAGAGCCGGAGGTCGGTCAGGGCCACAAGGGAGGAGATGACGGGATCCTTCCTACCGGATGGAGCCGTCTCCCCGAAATAGCGGGCCATGATGGTATCGTAGGTCCCGTCGGCCTTCATGGCGTCAAGAGTCTTCTGCCAGCCCGCTACAAGATCCGGCGAGGTCTGGTTGTTGAACGCGATGAAGAGCTCCACGGTCTTTACCGGGTAGAGGGCAACGACTTCTCCAGGGGTATACCCCGCCTTCTCGATGCTTCCTGCAGCGATTGCGCTGCTCCCGAGCCACAGGGCTATGTCACCTGCCATGAGCGCCTGCACGCAGGACTCGTCGTCGGGGTAGGTGGCAACATCCACGACATTGTTCTCCTGCAGGAACTGGTGCCTGGCATCGTCTTTCACGACCCCGATTGTCCCGGCCTTCCGTGCCGCATCGAGGCTCTCGATCCGTATCGCGGAGCCGTTCTTCGCATAGATGACAAAGTCGCGGGAGCCCACCGGCCCGACCCATGAGAAGAGCGGCTCGCGTTCTGCGGTGCGTGCAGCAGAATACAGGACGGTATTTGGTGTCTCCAGTGTCCGCTGGTATCCGTCGGACCAGGAGACGAGACTGATCTCTGCCTTCTCACCCCGCCGGGACAGGATCTCCTGTATCACCTCTGTCGAGGACCCGGTGATCGCCCCGTCCGGCCCCAGGTAGTTGTATGGCGGGAGCTCCTCGGTGTAGATCTGCAGGCCAGCTCCGGTGTAATCGTCGCCGTCCTGCTCCATGCAGCCGGCAAGGCCGCAGAGGGCGAGTATTATGATAAACGGAAGTATCTTTCTCATCAGGTCACATCCCATTTGAATATCGCATTCGGGACTAAAATGGATTCTGGTTTGGAACCTGAACCCGAATTGAAGGAATATCCTGAACTGTAAAAAGGATGAAAAGAGGTGTATTTTCCCACTCTATTCAGTCGGAGAGGAGGGCTAATGCGTTGAACCCGACCAGGCCAACAACTCATTCTATGTGGAGGATTCGTGCTGGATGGGATATAGAGAGCTAATGCGTTGAACCCGACCAGGCCAAAAACTCATTCTATGTGGAGGATTCGTGCTGGATGGGATATAGGGAGCTAATGCGTTGAACCCGACCAGGCCAACAACAAAGAAGGCACTGTTCAGGACGCTCTTTTTCCCCCTCGAAGACGGGTTGGCCCGTCACCAAAGGATGTGGGTTGCCAGCGCCCGCAGAGGGAGAGGCCGCAGATGAAGAACGAGATCGCACAGGCATCCCCCAAGAGAAGGCGGCCGCAGCCGGGGCCACGACCCCGATCGCCAGGTTCGCTCAACCCCACCTCCATCTGGAACTGCGGATGTTCCTGGCTCCAGCCCATCCGGGCCTGGTCGGATCGGTAATAGACGGTGTGCCGGAGCCAGCTCAATACTCCCACCACGCCGACCAGGAGCACCACCACTATCCGCACTGCAAGATCCGTGTCAAAGAAGAGGAAGAAGATACCGAGAAACACGCCCGCCATCGTGGCCAGTATCGTCGCTGCAAACAGGAGGGAGGCCACAGCCCGGGAGGCGGGATCTGCGAGGTGCATCAATCTGCTTTACTCCTCCGCACCCGGGAACGATTCCCCCCAGCCCTGCTCCACGTTCGGCATCGAGAAGTGGATCTGCTCGAAGAGCCATCTGCTGCCGGTGTTTTGCAGCAGTGCCGTCATCCGGCCCTGCATCGGCAGGTGCTCGCCGCCGATCACCACATCGAAGATGCAGAATGCGGTCACCCAGGCACACGGCATGGTTCCGTCTACATGGAAGACATAGAAGGTTATCTCGACACGCTCGGCCTGGGAGAGATCGCGGGCCACGCTCTCCTTGAAACCCGTGTAATCCGCGACTATCTCGTCCGGCCCGCTCCCGAACCCAGATATCCCCTTCGAGGTGATCGACAGGAGTTTCTCATAATTCTTCTCGCGGTAGTATTTCGCATAGAGATCGAGCATCTCAAAAACCTCGTCGGTCTGCTCGCCAGTCAGTGCCATAGTAATGGAAAAGTCTGCACGGGACTATTAAACGGTTGTGATTCTCTTGAAACCGGGCATTCCCGGGCACCGGGGACAGGCTACGGGATCCGGGTCACCAGCACTCCCCTGCAGGCACTCAGCAGTGAATCCCTCCGCAATACACCGCATCTGGACAATACCCGCGTTCTCCGGCAATCCTCATTCAGCGGTTCTTGTTCCAGAGCATACACTTTTATATCCACCGGAAAAATGAGAAGATATCTACCTGTCCGGTTCGTGACGGGAAATAATCGAGGAGTGAGATCAATGGTCCGGGTAAACGAGATACCAGAGGCTGCCCGGTGGCACATCGCCACCAACGTGCTCACCAGGCTGGTGGTGGCTCTTGGCAGCGGAGATGAGAACGGCAAAGAGATCTCGTCCTTTCAGGAGAGGATATATTCGGAGATGGCGGATGCGATCCGTGATATCGCCGACCAGTTTGATATGCCGCGGGATCATGCCGCAGACCTCGTCCAGACTCTCGGTGCGGTTTCGGTCATCCTCTTCGGGCCCGAGTTCGAGACACGATACATCGAAGGGTTTCCCGAGGAAGCGGTGATCCGGCTGGCAGAATGCCCGATGTTTTCAGAGGACGCCGCACGGGGGATTCCTCCGGGAGCGGTGAACAGCGTCTGCCGGGCCTATGTCACCAACGCTGTTGCGGCCTTAAACGATGATTTTACGATAAGGGTTACGAAGGCACGGTGCCTCGGGGACGCTTTCTGCGAGATGGTCATAGAGAGACGGAAATCCTGATTGTTTCCTGCAGGACACGAATAACCGGGATCTGATGAGTGAGCGCCATGAAGAGCGAGTTTGAACCGCGTGAGGCAGTCTCCTGGCACACCCTCCCTGTCGAGGAGGTCTACGAGAAACTGAGCTCAGGGCCTGGCGGTCTTTTGGAAGAGGAAGCCGCCCACAGGCTGGAGCAGTTCGGCCCAAACGAGCTCCCTGCCAGGAAACCGCCGGGCATCTTTACCATCTTCCTTCACCAGTTCAAGAGCCCGCTCATCTACATCCTGCTCGTCGCGGCAGTCATCTCGTTCGCACTGGGGGATTACAAGGACGCAGGCTTC
>Ga0209408_1001515_pt1 | contig 14444 bp, 17 predicted proteins | sample AD_UKC107_MetaG_FD_184422 | JGI IMG/M metagenome (GOLD analysis project Ga0209408, IMG submission 184422) | Active sludge microbial communities of municipal wastewater-treating anaerobic digesters from Hong Kong - AD_UKC107_MetaG (SPAdes)... | ecosystem: Engineered > Bioreactor > Anaerobic >... | reverse complement strand
TAATGCCCTGCCTGTTAAATGCAAAAAAATGCTTTCCAGGTCGGTATATTCTTCTTTACTGGTTACGAGTTCTTTAGGGCGCCCTTCGGTTATAATGTGCCCTTTATCGATAATCGCAACACGGGTACAGAAATTTTCTGCTTCTTCCATATAATGCGAAGTGTAGATAATGGTAGTACCCTCTTTATTTATATTTTTTAAATGTTCCAGTATAACATTTCTCGATTGTACATCCACACCAACTGTTGGTTCATCTAAAAAAATGATTTTTGGTTTATGGAGGATACCTGCAATAAGGTTAATTCTACGTTTCATCCCCCCCGAAAATGTTTTAATCCTTCTGTTTGCATTTTTTTCAAGCCCAAACAACTGTAGGCATTCATGAATGCGTTCTTTAAGGTATTTTCCTTTTAATCCGTACATGTGTCCAAAAAAAGTAAGATTTTCTTTGGCAGTTAATGAAGGATAAAGTGCTATTTCCTGTGGTACTACACCAATTATTTTTTTTATTTTTTCGGCAGAATGCTGGTATTCCATTCCATCAATAAATACATTCCCTGATGTTGGGCCAAACAGCCCGCATAGCATCGAAATGGTAGTTGTTTTACCTGCGCCATTAGGGCCAAGCAAACCATATATCTCACCTTTGTCAATGGTCAGGTCAATATTATCGACAGCAGGTATACTGGCTCCCTTATAATATTTGGTAAGATATTTTAATTCAATAATATGCTTTTGTTCCGACATTAGTCTATAAGTTTCTTTAGTTCCATAAAAAATTTCTGTTCATCATCAGCAATTTCGAGCATTAAGTCAGCAACAGTGTTGTATGCATCAGGGTCTGAAGTGCGCCCTTTACAGGTTTGTGCAGCTAATGATGAGAATTTACGCCATTTATCGCCAATTTTTGTCATTTCTTTTGAAAGCTCAAAATACCTGTTATCCTGGTATATTTCAGCAACCTCTTGCAGAAATGCAGCATATATAAACCTGAAACCAGCACCTCCTGTCCCGATTTCCTCTAACATACGTACCATTTGTGCTAAATAAGCAGCTGCTTTTTTAGGGCCTAATTTTTCGGGCCATTTTCGGAGCCTTTTCGATAAATATCGTATTCCTTTAACGCCAAAAAGAGGGACTGGTATATTAAGCATCCATTCAACGGTTTGTTTTATTCCTTTTTTTATGGCCGATTTTAAATCTATTTCTTCCGGGATTTGTATAGGGTAATACATTTTGCCATTTGGGCTTAAAGGCCCTTTAGCATATCTTACTTTCTTTAGTTCTTCGTGTGTTAAGGTAGTAGGATATTCCATTACCGGGTCGCTAATATAATATATACCATTTTCTTTGCCATAAACAGTCATATTATGCGCATTAAAATGGAACCGGTATGCAGGTGGGAAATATGATAGATGATACACCCCAGCTTGTATTCCTACAGGTAGTTTCTTTTCAAGCACTTTATCCAGTTCATCCATTGCACGTTTAGGTTGTTTCCTGAACGTTTGTTTTTTCATTTTTATACCTAAACGTTTTGCTGCACGGGCAAAAATCATTCCCGGAACAGGCCTGAAAGAGGCTAAAGGAATGCCATTTACTTTTACAAAAGGCATATATGCAAAAAAGTATCCGCCACCAATTCCAAATATCATGGCCTCGCTTAAATTCAATCCATGATAGCGTAATAAGCTTGAAATTACACCATTTTCGCAATGTCCTGCCGGAACATGTTCAAAATCAAGTTTCATTGTATTTTATTCAGGTTTATAATTTACTAACTCTTCTACACTTATTTCAAAGGTTTTTGCATAAGTCTCCAACTGTTCTGTTTTTAACTTGCTAAATCCTTTGGGTTTTAAATGCCTTTTTACTTTCCATTTAGGTATTTCGACGTAATCAGCTAAAAGTCGTGGGGTCATCTGGTTCTTAGCCATAAAATACATGATAGGGCTTGCTTTTCCTGATTTTATTTTTTCGTTAGCAATTTCCATATTTTCTTTTATATCATCCCACGCAATATCATTTACGATATTTTTGGGCTCCCATCCTTTACTAAAAACCTTGGTATATTTCCCATTCTCGTCAACAGCATATTGCACTTCTCTTGTAATGCCCTGGGTTATGCCTTCGTCTTGTGGTACTTTATCTTTTTCCATAATACTTTATATTGATTAAAGGATATTATTTTTCATCAAGGAAAATTTTCATAGTGCAATCTGCAATTATTTCATCTTCACACATGATTTTACCATTAATTAATGTGGTGTTAAATACTTTATGTTCTACATTAACTTCGGTATATATGGTTTGGTTTTCCTGTGGTAATTTATAAATATTTAATTTTTGTATAGCTCCAATATAGCCGGTAGGCACAGGTTTGTTTTCATTCCTGTATTCGAATCCCACGCCAACAGCAGCGGTTTGTGCAATATTTTCTATTAATCCGGGTTCGTTTAAAAATCCATCTTTACAAAATATATTTTCTTTTGATATATATAAACTGCTAATGGTTTGCCCTCCTTCGGCTTTGTGCAGGTTATCAACCATAACCATTGGTGCACGCTGAGGGATAAACTGTTGGATTTTATCTTTATCTGCTATTACATGGTCATATATTCCCATAGTGGCCCTTTTTTATTTCTTGCTCTTAATTTATTTGTTATAGTAGTTGTATCTTCATCAGGGAAAACCCAACGCTTTCGGGTAGCATATGCTCTTTCTTTCAAAGTATCATAGTTCACGTCCTTAGAAAGATAATATTTCGGCATAAGCAGGTCGTCATTTTTATCAATTACTCCTTCTTCTATAGCATATTGCTGTAGCTTGGTTCCGGGATAAATACGCATACCTACAAAGGTAAAAAATACAGAATTATCAATTAGTTTTGAATTTTCGAAAGTTTCATTTACCGTTTCATCTGTTTCTCCATATCCACCAGTAATTAAGAAGTGTGCAAAGTCAATACCCAATTTGTTACATAATTCTGATTTTTCAAGTACATCTTTTACGGTAAAATTCTTACCGTAGGTTTTCAGGCATTTTTCTGAAATAGCTTCGGTTCCGAATTCAACATGCTGTAATCCTGATTGTTTCAGTAGCTTTAATAAATCTTCATCAAGGTTTTTAAATGTAAAATACCCTCCCCAATGAATTTTTATACCGCTTTCAATAATTTTCTCGGCTAATTTATAGTTATACTGATTATTTATATTAAATACCGAATCGGTAAAGAAAACATAATCAATACCTTTATTATAATACAGGCGTTTCAGTGTTTCTACAATCTTATCAGGATTTAGAGTCCTTACTTTACTCCCTTCAATCAGAGGATAGGTGCAATAGATACAATTATAAGGGCATCCACGTTTGGTTTGGATATTTAACATCCCGCTTTTCTCCCAGTAAAAATCAATCAGGTTTTCGTCAAACTCCAGTGCTAAATCCGAAAAATAACTTTCGTTTTGATTAAAAACACAAGTGCCATTCTTTTGATAAACCAATCGGCTTAAATGAGAGTAATCTTCATTATTATCAATAAGTTTTATCAAATTTAAAAGCGTTTCTTCTCCTTCACCATATACTCCAAAATCAGGATTAAGCTTTTTAAACATTAATTCGGGGAAAATTGAAAATCCTGAACCACCTATAATCACTTTAGCGTCACTTACTGTCCTGATGTTTTCAATTACATTTTTGTAATGAGTAACAAACTCTTCTCTGTTGTAAGAATTTACATCGTCAATATTTCTAAAAGATATCCCAATATATTTTGGATTAAAGTTGCCAATTATTTGTTTTAATTCATCAATAGAATTAAAATTAAGGTCAACCATTTTAAATTCATAATGTGGCAGGTTTTCTTTCAGATACGTTGAAATATAAGATAAACCTATGGGATAAACCGGGTAGGGGACAACATGTTTATTGGCTGATATAAATAGTATTTTGTTTTCTTTCATTTTTATTCTTTCGATTTTTTCCAAAAAGGATAATAGTTAAACCACTGCAGCGGGTACATTTTTAAAATACGTTCAAATTCTTTGCAGTAATTCTCGGTTACACTTTTTAGTTCTTTATTTTGTTCTTCAGGGTTTGTATATCTTTTTACATAAATGGGCTCAGATGCATAAAAGTGGTAATGGGTCCTTGATTCTTTCATAGCAAAGGCAAAAGTTACCGGAACACCAAAGCGTGCTGCTAAATAAAATGGCCCTGTTGGAAAATCCGCTTTATGGCCCATAAAATCAACTTCTATAACTTTACTGTCGGTAATAAAACGGTCGCCGGCAACAGCAATCAGTTCTTTATTCATCATTGCTTCGCTTATTGGAATTATATGCGAGAAATCGGGTTGTACAGGTATAAAGTTTATATCCTTATTCACAATAACATCCGAAAGTACTTTCTTTATTTTTTGATGTTCGGCATCAAGTAATATTACATTTATCTTAGTATTTATCCTTTCCAGCAACTGTCCGGCGGTTTCAAAATTTCCAACATGGGCATTAACTATTATACCGCCTGTTTTTTCATCAGCCATCTTATGCAGATGGTGTTCTCCGTCAAAATTATAAGTAAACTTACCTTTTAATCCTCCTAAAATAGCTACTTTATCTAAAATGATTTGACCGAATACAAAGTAATTAAGATATATACTCCAAACAGATTTTAAAAATGAGTATTTATGTATATGCCTGAAATAATGGTATGTAACTTTTGAGCTTTTATGTGAGAAAAGAAAAAAATAAAAGGCAACAAATGCCAGTAAAAAATATGCAAAAGGCAGCCCCAGGTATTTTAATGTTAATATAAAAATCTTATAACCTAAAACGTTTCCACGAGATTGTCCTTTCCATGATGGCATTTATACACCTCCCAAATTGCGACTCTGATTAGTTAGTTTGAGCGTGGTTTATAATGTAATTGTAAAAATCCTGAAGTGTTTTTATCGTAGCGAAATCTTCACCTTTTACTTTAAATCCGAAATTTTTCTCAATAATAACCACTAAATCAACATAATCTAAACTGTCAATTTCTAAGGTTTCTTTTAAACTTGCATGTGGGACAAGTTGATCTTCTTCTAATTCAAATTCATCAATTAAAAACTCATTTACCTTTTCGATAATTTCCTTATTCTCCATTTTACCAATTCTCCGGTTAAGTTCTATTTAATTTTCTTTACAATTATAGTCGAATTTGTACCTCCAAATCCAAATGAATTTGACAAAAATATATCAATATTATGATTTTTTATAGTTTCTGCAGCAATATTTAACTTCGCTGAGAATTCATCAGGATTTTCGAAGTTAATATTTGGAGCTACAAATGAGTTTTGCATCATTAGCATAGAGTAAATAATTTCACTTGCACCTCCCATCCACATTTCGTGTCCAGTCATCGATTTTGTAGAACTGATATATGGAGTTTTAGCACCAAAAACTTTACTTATTGCCTGGGCTTCATTTAAATCGCCAACAGGCGTTGCAGTAGCATGTGCGTTAATATAATCGATATCTGAAGGTTTTACATTTGCATCTCTTAATGCCATTTCCAGCGATTTTGCAGGTCCTTCAATATTGGGGACTGATATATGGTCTCCATTGGATGAAAAACCATAACCTATAACTTCGGCTAAAATAGGAGCACCTCTGCGTACAGCAGATTCGTAACTTTCTAAAATTACGGTTGCTGCACCACCACTTGGGACAAGGCCATCGCGGTCACGGTCAAATGGCCTGCATGCTTTTTGAGGCTCATGTTCGCGGGTCGAAAAGGCACTTAAGCCATCGAAGCTGGCCATAGAATGATAATTTATTTCTTGCCCTCCACCGCAAATAATGATATCCTGTAGCCCGCTTTTAATTAAGTAATAACCCATTCCAATTGCATGAGAACCACTGGCACAGGCTGCGCTAACAGTAAGGTTTATACCGCGTAACCTGAATATTGTTGATAAATTCATGGTTATTGTGGAATTCATCGATTGAAAAATAGCACCGGAACCTAATAAGGTTGTATCCTTTTTTTCCATTAATAGGTCGTTCGCTTCTACAACAGGTTTAGCAGAACTATCATTGCCATATAAAATTCCAACATCAAATTTATCTAAAAACTCATCGTCTATTTTTGCTTGTTTTAAAGCTTCAACAGTTGCAACGTAGGCATATTCTCCTTCTTCTGCCATACCAACTCTTTGGCGCCGTTTTAATTCTCCTTTAAGATTAGGTAGTTCAAGAATACCTGTTAAAGCTGACCTAAAACCTAATGCTTTACGTTCGGGGTCAAAACCTATTCCTGATTTTCCAATATATAATGAATTTTTAACCTCTTCAATATTTTTTCCAATCGTGGAATAAATTCCCATTCCGGTTATAACCACTCTATTCATAGGCTCAAAAATAGTGTAATGTAATTTTTAAGTATATAAACCTCCATTAACGGAAATAACTTCACCTGTAACATAAGATGCCTGTGGAGATGCAAGGAAAGCAACTACATTTGCAACTTCTTCTGCATTTCCAAAACGGCTCATCGGAATCAGGCGTTTTAATTCTTTCTCATCTAATTCCTTTGTCATATCTGTTTTAATAAAACCTGGTGCAACACAATTAACGGTTACATTCTTTTTAGCTACTTCTTGTGCTAAAGCTTTACTGGCGGCAATAACACCACCCTTTGCAGCCGAATAATTCGTTTGCCCTGGCAACCCTTTAATTCCTGACAATGATACTACATTTACAATTCGCCCATATTTGTTTACTAACATGTCCTGAACAAGGGCTTTTGTAATATAAAAGAAACTATCCAGGTTTGTTTGAATAACATCTTGCCAGTCTTCATCTTTTAACCATACAATAAGCGAATCTTTTCTTATTCCAGCATTGTTTACTAATACTTCAATAACAGATTCAGGATTTTTTTCTTTCCAGTTTGCAAGTGTATTTTTTATTTCATCCGGATTTGAAACGTCAAATTTCATCAATTCGCCAGACCCACCCAACTCTTTTATTTTATTTAATGTATCATTGGCTTCGCTGTCGTTCGACCTGTAATTTATAAGCACATGGTATCCAAGTTCGGCAATTTTAAAACAAATTTCTTTGCCAATACCTCTTGAACCTCCTGTAACTAATGCAAATTTCATTGTAGTTTTATTTTAAAATATTAGGTTGGGTTTTAATTAAGTATTGTTTGATATCATTAATATGAGGGTAAATAGGCCTGTCTTCGATAAAAACCGGCACCATTACTCTCATGGTATCATAAATTTCTTTTGCTTTGATTGAAAGTTTGTCTTTAAACTTCATGAAATCAACAACCTGTAATAAACTAATATATTGTATTGCAAGTACTTCATAAGCATTCTCAATTACTTTCTTTGTAATTAATGCAGAGTTTGTCCCCATACTAACAATGTCCTGGTTATCGTTGTTGTTTGGAATACTATGCACATACATTGGGTTTGAAAGCATCTGGCATTCAGCCGTTGTTGATGTAGCGGTAAATTGTGCTGCCTGTAAACCTAAATTCAATCCTAAAGTACCTAAGTTAGCAAAAGGAGGGAATTTTTCGTTTAACTTATTATTGTAAATATAGTTTAGCTGGCGCTCAACAAGCATGGTTAATTTGGTTGTAACAATTTTAAGTTTATCCATTTCCAAGGATACATAGTCGCCATGGAAATTACCACCATGAAAAACATCTATATTCTTTTTATCAATAATAGGATTGTCGTTAACCGAATTAACTTCATTTACTAAAACTTTCTCAACATTTTTCAATGTCTCATATACGGGGCCTAATACTTGGGGTACACATCTCAACGAATAATATTCCTGCACTTTTTCTTTAATAATACCCACTTCAACATGATTATTATATAAATGGTCGGCCCGTTTTTTAATCAGTTTGCTTGATTGAAGGATATTCCTCATTTCAGAAGCAATAATATTTTGCCCTTCGTGCAGTTTTACCTGGTTTAATTCTTTTGAGAAATGGTCGTCATACGATTCAACCAATTCGTTAATTATACTTGATGAAATTAAAGCCCAGTTTAAAAGATTTTTAGCCTCTATCAGGTTAATAATTCCAATACCTGTCATGCAAGAGGTTCCGTTTATTAGAGCAAGCCCTTCGCGTAAATATACTTGCAAAGGTTTTAGGTTATTTAATTCAAACACTTCCTGCGCAGGGCGGTATTTGCCGTCAAAAAATATTTCCCCTTCTCCGATAAGGTTAAGCGCTAAATGTGATAACTGTACTAAATCACCACTGGCACCAACACCTCCGTGTTCAAATATTTTTGGGTAAATATCTCTGTTAATAAACTCCTTTAATAATAAAACAACATCTTTATGAATACCTGAGTAACCTCTCATAAAGGTATTCAAACGCCCTATCATTAATGATTTTACATAAAGGTTCGGAATAGGGTTTCCTGAACCGGCAGCATGGCTGCGAATAAGGTTGTATTGTAATGCTTTTTGGTCTTCGTCGCTAATCTTATATTGAGCCATAGGGCCAAAGCAGGTATTTATGCCATAAATAACCTTGTTTTTCGAAAACTGGTCCAAAAAGTTATAATTGTGCTCTACCTTTTCCAGTGCATTTGCATCTAAATCAACTTTTTCTCCTTCAAAAAGTATTTTGTAAAAATCCTCTACTCCTAAATTCTTACTTCCAATTATTATCATTCTATATAAAAATTCTCTTAATGTGGTTAGTATTCAGTTTATTGCTTTAAATAAGCTTTTTCATAAATAGTGCAAATTTAATAAATACTTTTAATAAACATTCTTTTACATTTTTTTTTGTAAAGATTTTTTAAATGTTCGAATTTTCTATATAACAATTAATAATTCTAATTGTTTAATAAAATATATTAATAATTAAACAAAACCAATTAATTATGATAAATTTATAATCATAAAAAGTATAATTTTGGCGTTTTATGAATTTGAATTATTTTAGTGGGCTTAAATTAAACTGTTAAAACAGTTATTATATGAAAGAAAAAGATGCTATAATCGACTATGAGCCGCATCAACTAATGTTGTATGTAGAAAAGGAAGATGGAACATTTGGCCCCATAATAACAGGTTCGTATCTATCAAAAAATTATATCGACGATTACTTCGAGAAAATGGAAAAACTCAGGCTCTCGTTACTAAATCAATTAAAAGATAACCTGATAAGCCCAATCGAATATTACAGGATTATTCATGATTTTAATGTTTTTGAGCTTTCAAGAAGGACTGAAATATCGGTTTTTAAAGTAAAAAAGCATTTAAAAGTTAAAGGTTTTCAGAAAGCTAAGGTTAGCGATTTATTGAAATATGCAGAGGTTTTTGATATTCCGGTATCAAATCTTTTTCAGGTAATTATAGTTGAGGGACGCGATAGTGAAATAAAAGATGGTTCTACAGATACAAACATATATAAGGTTCGGCAGTCTAAAACACAAAATCAGAACTTAGTGATAACCAAATTTGAATTGAATAAATAACATGTTAATCGAAACATTTAAACATACCATGGCTGCCCACTGTGAATCGGGCACCCTTACAGCTTTATTAAACCATAAAGGGCTTAATATTTCTGAGCCAATGATATTTGGAATGGGAAGCGGCTTATATTTTGGATATTTGAGGCATACCCCAAACCTTAATTTCCCCATGTTTATTTTGAGGACAAAGTCGGGAAAATTGCGTAAAAAGGTTGCAAAACGTATTGGGATAAAATTTAAATCAGAAAAATATAAAAATCCTGAGAAAGCAGAAAAAGAACTGGATAGCCTTTTAGAAAAGGGTATTCCTGTTGCAGTACAGGTTGATTTATACTATATGGAATATATTCCGGAATGGGAACGTGTGCATGCCAATATCCATTTTATTACAATCGTTGGTAAAGAGGATGATTATTATATTGTTAGCGATAGTTATTTTCCCAAATTAGCTAAATTACATAAAGATAATTTGCGAAAAGCACGTTTTGCAAAAGGCTATTTAGCCCCTAAAGGGTTTATGTATTATATCGATTCTGTACCTGAATCGTTCGACCAGAAAAATATTATTCGCAAGGCTATAAAAGAAACAATTAATAATATGATTGGCGTTCAACCTCCATTTATTGGTGTACGCGGAATGCGTATGTTTGGTAAAAAAGTGGTTGAGTGGCCAAAAATTACTCGCGATATCGATCATTTATCGCACGAGGTAATGAAAATAAATATTTTCCTGGAAGACCAGGGAACAGGTGGTGGAGGTTTCCGATTCTTATATGCAACATTCCTTCGTCAGGCTGCTGAGCTATTTCAAAGCCCTGAATTGGAAAGTATGTCAAAAAAGATGATGGAAATTGGAGATGGTTGGAGAAATATTTCTTACTTTGCAGCCAAAATTGGAAAAAACAGAGACCTTGGTCCTGAAAAACTGAAAGAACTAGGGGCTTTAATTGTTGGCCGTGCCGATGCCGAAGAAGCATTTTACAAAGAACTGAAAACTGTTATTCATAAAATTTAAATATTTGTACACTACAATGGGAGAAAAAAACGGAACTGAGTTAAGAGCGGAAATTAAAAAAATGATTATTGATACATTAAATCTGCAAGATATTACCGTTGAAGATATTGCTGATGACTTACCGCTTTTCGGTGGAGAAAATACATTGGGGTTAGATTCTATTGATGCCATTGAACTTGTTATGGCGGTGCAACGCGAATTTAAAGTTCGTATCGACGATCAGAACCTAGCTCGGGAAGTATTAAAAGATGTAAATTCTGTAGCTGAATTTATCGAAAGTAAATCAGAATAAATTATCAGCTTTTCAAAATATCTGAACCAAATACCATGAAAAGTGCTTATCTTATAGCAGGGATGCGACTATCCAGGCTGATGAACCTGTTTTTTAAAAATGGATTGTCGCCTTATCCTAAATATTTGATAAGATTCTTATTTCTTTTTCAAAATGGTATTTGGGCATCTATTTTTCATCGCAAAGAAAAAGCCATTTATGGCGAAAAACTTAATAATCATAATTTATCCGATAATCCAGTAATTATCGTAGGGCACTGGCGTACAGGGAGCACATTTTTACATCAGTTAATGGCTCTCGACCCAAATTTGGTTACTGCAAACGTTTTTCAGGGGTCTATCCCGGATAGTTTTTTAACTTCACGTAAATCATACGAGCCTATAATGGGCAGGGCTCTTAAAGGTACCCGCCCAATGGACCAGGTAAAATTAGGGATGGATGAACCTTTGGAAGATGAATATGCTCTTTTTCGTTTGTGCGGATTTTCTCCTCTGGAAAAACTGGTGTTTCCTAAAACAAAGGAGTATTTCCTGATGCATTTTTTACCTGATTTTTTACCATCTGGAAAAAAATTGGATGATTGGAAAGAAGCTTTAAAAAGTTTTTATAAAAAATTAACCATCGAAAATAATAAGGTTATTTTAATTAAAAACCCGTTTCACTCATTCAGGATAAAATTGCTGAATGAGATTTTTCCAAATGCAAGATATATTCATATCATAAGGCATCCATACAAAGTTGTCCCTTCAACAATCCGTATGTGGGATATAGTAGGAAAACAAAACGCAATGAATAGAAAATGGGCTAAACCTGCCATTGAAGATTCCAGCAACTTGCTTAATCAAATGATGAGTAGAATTGAAGAGGACTTTAAACAATTACCTGAAAACAGAAAAATCGAAATACGTTTTGAAGAGTTGGAAAAGAATCCTGTTGAACAACTCAAAAAAATATATGAACATCTGGAAATTAAATATACTGAGGAATTTGAAAGGCAAGTAAAAGATTTTTTAATTTCGGTAAAAGAATACCAAAAAAATAAATATATATTAGCAGATTCTGAAAAAAAAGAAATAAACCATATACTAGAAAACTGGATGATAAAGAAAAATTATCCTATAGAATAATTGAATAGATAAACAAACAAACAAAACATATGAAATTTCAATTAATATTTCCAAAATGGAGAAAGCTTGAAGGGCAAACAACCTTTAATTTACCACCACATGGTGCAGTAGTTTTTGCGGCTACTATTCCGAAAGATTTTGAAGTAGAATTTATTGATGAGAATCTTGAAGAAATGCGTTTTGACGATAGCGTTGACTTTGTAGGGATTTCTATGCTTCTTACTACACAGGTTAAGCGCGGATGGGAGATTGCGGATGAGTACAGGAAACGAGGTAAAAAGGTAATTTTCGGTGGTATTTCAACTATGTTACATGATGAAGAAACCATGCTGCATGCCGATTCTGTATTTTTAGGTGAAGCCGAAGGCCATATGGAACAGGTTTTTAATGATTTTAAAAAGGGCGAATTGAAAAAGGTATATAATTTTATGAATGATATGCCTCCAATTGAAATAGTTGGCCCTGCACGCCGCGATTTATATAAACGCGACTTGTATTATCACAAAGGTGTACAAATGGTAGATACTTTCCATGCTTCGCGTGGTTGCCGCTATAGTTGTTACCCTTGTGCTGTTTCTTATTTAGGAGGCCGCCAGTTCAGACCAAGGCCGGTACATAAAGTTATTGAAGAGCTTGAAACAATAGAAAACAACCGATTATTTATTGTAGATAACTCATTAGCCCAAGACACAGAATGGGAAAAGGAGTTATTTAAAGCAATGATTCCGTATAAAAAGAAATGGTGCAGCCATACTATAGAAGACAAGCCCGAAGTACTTGATTTAGCTGCTCAGGCAGGTGCATGGTATGTATATCAGGCTGTATTTGATACTTCAGATTATATTAAAAACAGGGTAAAACGATACCACGATTATGGAATTGGTGTTGAAGGAACCATTCTTTTAGGGTTAGACGACCAGACCGAAGATGATATTAAACGTTTAATCGATTTCTTGCTTGAAATTGACCTTGATTTAGCTGAATTTACGGTTCTGGCTCCATTCCCTCATACAAAAGCATGGAACGATTTAACCAAACAAAACCGTATTTTCGACCACGACTGGAATAATTATAATGCCGGACAAGTGGTTTATCATCCAAAACATATGAGCGCTGAACGTTTACAGGAATTATACCAATATGCATGGGATACTTTCTATAAAGATGAAACACAGGAAGAAAAAATGTTTAAACTACTCAAAAAAGTAGTTTCTCGAGAGTTGGAAGATGGAACCTACCGCCGTCGCCGTCAGGATTTATCGAAAATTAGTTTTGGGAAAAATGTTGAACACAAAATAGCTTAAATTTTAATATTGTAATGGAATCTACAGTTAGTCAATACCAGGACCAAATTTATCATTTTAAAGGATTATGGGATGTACCATCTATTTGCGGATTAAAAATCGTAAAAAAGGAAAACATGTCTATAGTCATTGCTACTGATTTATTTGATAATAATCCGGGGACCTCAATAACAGAATGGAATACTAAACTGGCAAAAGAAATTTGCGACCAGAACAATATTCCTTATGATAAATTGGTATTTATTGAACATACACCCGATGTAAAAACTAAATTATCTTTTAACCGGGAGTCTTTTTATAAAGTGAACTTTAATGTTTCAAACAATATGTTTGAAAACCCACAATGGGAGCAGCTTACAAAAGACCAGGTAAACAAATTATTAACGGAGTAAATTTTTTGATATAATGGCACAAATAACAGATAAAACCAGAGAGGAAGTAAAAGAGGTTGTACTTAATTTTTTCGCCGAAGAGTGTGAAGTTGATATGGATGATATCACCGAAGAATCAAATATTATTACCGATTTAGATGGTGATTCATTAATGTTTCTTGAACTTATTGAGATTTTTAAGAAGAAATACAATCTGAATATCGAACTAAAAACTATTGGTAAATATGCGGTTAAGCATCCTGTAAAAACAATAAAGGAGCTTATCGATATGCAATTGCTTATTATTGAGCACGAAAATAAAATCCTGGATATATAGTATCAAATTCTGATGATTTTTGGATGCGGTATTGATATTGAAGAACCTGAAAGGTTTAATAAACACTACTTTGCCGAAGGAAAGTTGTCGGATCTGATTTATGATATTTTTAGTACACGCGAAATTGAGAATTTCTCAGTTTTCGGAAAAGAAGCCTTTTTAAAAGGCTTTTCTTTTAAAGAGTCTTTTTACAAAGCTATTCATGATGAGAATGTCGGTTTTAAAGATATTGAGATTTTTTTTAATACAGATGGGCGTGTTCAGATAAAATCATCGGCCCTATTAACTGATTTACTTAAGAATCTTAAAATAAATGAAATTAAAACTGAGTTTCAGGAAACAGAAAAATATGTAATTTCAAAAGTGATTTTAATACAAATTAATGAATAATACGGCATTTATATTTCCTGCATTTATTTCGGATTTTACTCAAAAAGAACTGGACTTTTTAGAGCGGAATCAGGTTGATTTTAAATATTATATTAAAATG
>Ga0209408_1001510_pt1 | contig 14489 bp, 8 predicted proteins | sample AD_UKC107_MetaG_FD_184422 | JGI IMG/M metagenome (GOLD analysis project Ga0209408, IMG submission 184422) | Active sludge microbial communities of municipal wastewater-treating anaerobic digesters from Hong Kong - AD_UKC107_MetaG (SPAdes)... | ecosystem: Engineered > Bioreactor > Anaerobic >... | reverse complement strand
ATGACAGTAGTATCTCCGGGAGTAAGCGGTATGGAACTACAATCCGCACAGGAAATAAACGAATTAACTACCGCGAAATCGTTACTCATGCTCAATCCATTTCTGGCGACCCCCTTTCCCGATTCTATGGCGAAAGTTAACGAAGCAATAGATGCCTGCAGTTACCTGCAGACACTGGAGCATCTTATTGAAAGGTTAAACAACGGGGAAAGCGAGGTAAAAGACGAACTGGTTGACACAATCGGATCTGCTCTGGACGAGATAATCGAATATCTTAACGAACACTATCCAATGGAAGAAACCAATACTTCGGGCACCACACCATTACAGGTAACGTTTCCTCTGATTGACGCTCAGGGCATCGAACTCGATGAAACCATAGACGTGGACCTGGAACGAGTCGAACTCTCATACACTTTACAAGAAATCGGTGGAAAGACCTACTACGAATTGACCCCAAAGATTCCGGGGAACTGGATTTCAGTTAACAGTGTAGTTATATTGACGAAGATGAATGATTCTCTTACCAGCGAGATGATGCTTACGTTTCAACACACTAGTCCGATAGGCCCATACATAGAAGATCTTCCCCAATTTGGATCTGTAAAAAGCGATTGCTTCATTGAATGGGTAGATATCTTCGGAAAGATAATAGATAAAGCTATCGATTTTCTCTTTGAAGTCACGTTTGGCAACACAGAGACACCGTTGCTAGTAATTCCCGCCTATGAGGAGGGGAACTACGCCTTCACTGCATACGGGGGATTTGCCGACAGTACTGAAAACGAAATATTTTTGGATGAACTTTGGTCCTTAATTCTGAAAATTAGATCAGGGGAGGGAATAAATCTAAAGAACCTGCCATATGAATTGGTCTCATTTATCACGATGATCGGGCTAAACCAAATGGACATTGCATTGAATGTGGTTTCTATGGTAGCTGACATAAGTGAACTTTCAAGTGAAGAGCTTTCCGCTGGCATTGTAAATGCAACAATGAAAGGTTTGGAACATGGAATTAAGGTAACTAATTTCGCAAGCAAAAGTGCACTTCAATCTATAGGGAAATGGGCTGTTTTTGCCAGAGAATACATTGCTAATGCTAGCGTTGAATTAGTGAAATTGGTGACTGAAATAGCAACTAACGAAGGAGTGGGAAAAGTTGCAGGTGTGGTACTAAAAATTATAGGGAAGGAAGCTCTTAAATGGTTAACAATTGTTCCCAAAGCTATGTCGATAGTATCGAACGCGAGCGAAGTACTGGCCAGGATAACTAGTATGGTTGGATTCGTCTCGCCGAGAGAGCTCGCGTTCATCACAGTGAGTCAGGAGAACAAGCTACCGGTAGTAACAAGAGTGAGCGGCCCATCCGAAGAGGTCTCAGAAAGCAGCAGCACTTTCACATGGACAGGTAATGACCCGGACGGAACGATAACAAAGTACGAATACAGAAAGGATGGAGGCAACTGGGTGAGTAACGGGATCAGTACAAGCTATACCTGGAGCGGATACTCTGAAGGAGAGCACAAGTTTGAAGTTAGAGCTCAGGACAACGAAGGTGCTTACTCCAACATAATTAGCTGGAGCTTCACATATGATGTGGGTAATCAGGCCCCAACAGTTACGAAAGTGAGCGGACCATCCGGGACAATATCCCAGAGCAGCAGTACCTTCACCTGGACTGGAAGTGACTCAGACGGAACGATAACAAAGTACGAATACAGAGAAGATGTAGGTAATGGAGGTGCTTGGACAAGCAATGGCACCAGCAAGAGCTATACATGGAGCGGATACTCAGCAGGTTCCCACACATTCGAAGTCAGGGCTCAGGACAACGAAGGTGATTACTCCAACATAATAAGCTGGAGCTTCACATATTCGGCGGGAACGGTGGTAGTCGGACAGATGGTGACAGTCGAGGGCGGCACTTTTACGATGGGCGACACTTGGGGGGATGGATATAGTAATGAATTGCCTGTCCACCAGGTAACGCTTACATACGACTTCGAAATGGGAAAGTACGAAGTAACGTTCGACGAATATGACACCTTTTGTGATGATACCGGCAGGAGTAAACCTGATGACTACGGTTGGGGAAGGGGAACCAAACCTGTAATATGGGTCAGCTGGTGGGATACAATAGCCTACTGTAACTGGTTGAGTGTAGAAAATGGATTGCCGGTAGCATATGAACTAAAAGGAGAAGTCAACGAAGGGCAACTACTTGATTCAAATGGAAATATAACAACGGACATAACAAAGGTGGTTGGGTACCGGCTACCAACTGAGGCTGAGTGGGAATACGCCGCCCGCGGGGGTAAACACCATTCGCCTTATAAGTATTCTGGTAGCGATAATGTTAGTGACGTTGCCTGGTATGAATCAAAATCAACACACGAAGTCGGCACCAAGGGGCCTAATGAGCTTGGAATTCACGATATGAGCGGTAATGTATATGAAAGATGCAGCGACTGGTATGGATCATATTCAAGTTCGGCACAGACTAACCCTTACAATAACAGTGGTTCCTACCCGGTGGGCCGTGGCGGGAGTGCGGGAACCATAGCAACGCAGGTACGGGTGGCTTACCGCACCTCCGGCGGACCAGATGTGTATGGCAACTTTATTGGCTTCCGTATTGCAAGGACGGTGCCCTGATTACACTTTAGCTTTTTTACATTTTTACACTCTGCTGCGTCTTCGAGCGCCGGGCACGGAGTAGCCCGCAAGCGCTGGACGAAAGATAAAAATTACGGAATAATTGAGACTCAAAAGAAGAATCTCGAAGGAATCAAGATACAGAAAGATTTGCTAGTAATTTCTGACGGAAGCGAATTCAACCCATTTGAAGTTGCCGAACTTGCGCAAGGTTTCACAAGCGATGCGTTCAATAGCCGAACTAGAAACCTCAGAGCAGAATTGCAAGTGTTGACCGTTGAATAGTTTTCATTCCTTCACATAAATGTTCTTCATATCGACCTCCAACCCTCCAGCGCGTATTGTTGTGGAGGGCTTCTTATCTAGCAAAAGTAGAACATTTTAGAAACAAAAAGGGAACGTTATTCGCACAGTACTCAAAGCGTACCAATAAACTAAAATTGGCATGTATTGCTGAAAAACAGGCTTGCGAGAATGGATTCTAAGCCACTTTCTTATTGGAGATAGTGTAATCACCTTGATTATTTGAGAAAATACAGCAGAGAGCGATTAAACGAGAACGGTAACTGTTATCAATACACGATCACATAGAATTGAGGGGATATGATGAAAGGCGATGAATCTAAAGCAATTGGAAGTGTTGAAACCGATTTGATAATCATCAAGAAGAATCTGGATAGACTCAATAAGCGGTTGAAACCGAACAATGAGAAGAGCTTGATTCCTGAAATAGCCTTCACTCTTTCTACCGCTTCACATATGTTGCAGGAAGCGATCAACACCTTAGATCGACTGGCGAACCAATTTGACCGCTAACTTGAGACAAACAAGACGAAATAGGCTGCAATATGTACCTTATTTGACCTTTAACAGTCACGTAAAGGATTATTTAAAGTTATTTACAGCTTAGGAGTGGGGGATGGCTATCGAAAATAGGTTAATTCTGTGTGTGGCTGCCTTCATTCGTTAGGTAAGGAAATCAAAGATTGAACTCCCGCCATTTTACTTCTAACTCGACATTCAACAACATTAAATGACTATAAAATACTTAAATATGCAATAATTGACAATCATATACAAAAAGTACTATGATACAGATAAAGGTGGTGAAGGCAATGAGAGAACTAATCACACTGGACACAAGGAAGGCGGAGATCCTGAAGGCACTGCACATCTTTGTGAGCTTGTTGAAGGCGAACACTGCCAGAGCATACCAGAAGGATGTAGAAGAGTTCCTGGACGGTGTGAAGGACCTGACGCTTAAGGAAACGATGGCTTACTTCCAGCGGCTTCAGAATGAAGGCTATTCGGCTTCCACAGTAGACAGGAAGAAGGCAGCCTTAAGCAAGTTCTTCCAGTTCCTGTATGAGAATGGCCAGACCAGTTCTAATCCATTCACCACCGAAACCTTCAGAATGATGATGAAGAAAGTCAGGCAGGATGCAGACAGATCTGAAGCTAACTTATCAAACAAGCCAGAAGCACATCACCTTAAGTGGGATGAAGTAGAAAGGATGTTGTCCTTGTGTGATTCATCCCTAGAAGGACTGAGAAACAGATCTATCATCTTACTCGGTGTGTATGAAGGCTTAAGAAGATCTGAGATGGTGAATCTTAAATGGTCTGACATAAGAGAAGAAGTCAACGGTCGATCCTTGATGATTAGAGCTGCCAAGGGTGGAACTGATAGGGTGGACCTGCACAAAAGGGTATATGAAGCACTTGAAGATCTGCAGAAGGCAAATAAGGATACAGGGATTGAATCGGAACACATCCTTGTAGGTCTATCCAACAGAAGCCAGGGCAAGAAGCTATCTGAAGTGAGCCTGAACAGAATTGTGAAAGGTCTGGCCAAAGCTGCAGGACTGAAGAAGAATGATGAAATCACTGCACATGATCTTAGACATACCTGTGCGGTCCAGCTTCTTCTTCATGGTGCATCGATTGAAAGAGTATCCAGCCATCTTAGACACAAGAACATTCAAACCACCATGACCTATCTGAAGACTTTGGAGATACATGAAAATTCAGCGGTGGCCTTTCTTCCCTGAAGGAAGCCTTTCTATGTATGATAACGTTTCTTATCATACATACAATGTGCAGCTAAAAAGAAAGGAGAGGCTTTGAAAATGAAAAAATATGCGTTTGTATTTTTATTGGTGGTATTGCAATCACTAGCATTTGCAACAATACATTGGATCCCCAATCCAACAAAGCCACCAAAAGAAGAAGTAATGAGTTATTCGGAAGCAATGGACACTTACATAAGTTACCCAAATCCAGAATATGATGATTACTCAGTTTGGAAAGGTAGTCTAACATTATTTTATACTGAAGAATTAGTACTAGCTGTAGTAAACGATAACGCAGAACGTATGTTCTACACAGAAGAAGAAAGAAACGCTGATTTAGAAGGAAAGCTTAGCGTCATCAAAAACCATTGGTTAATGTTAATTACTCTTGAATCTGATAAATACCCAGAAAGAAATTACATACAAATTGGAACTGCCGACTCTGAAATCATCAGAGTTCTTATGATGAATGATGAAGGTAATAGAGTTGTACCTATTACTCAAATTTCATCTACTCCAACAAAGATGAGTAATCTTAACTGCTATTCAACAAACACAGTTGCATTTCCAAAGTATTCCTCAGAAAATGGTGAACCTATTATCCATGAAGATACCAAATGGATTCAAATTTGGGTTTTTACTGCCACCGAAAGAATTTGCTTTCAATACTATCTATGGTGAAAAGAAGGAATTTTCTTCTTTTCATTAAAGAGAGGAATTGACTATATGGTAGATGAAGTGATGACTATTCCTGAAGTTGCAGACCACTTGAAAGTGACTAGGCAGACTATCCATAAATTAATGAAGGAAGGAAAGATCAAGGCTTTCAAAATAGGCAGATCTACCAGGATACTGAGATCTGAAATTGAAAGATTCATACAGGAACAGATTAAAGCGAATAACAAATGACTCATAGTGTTCGGTCAATAAGCATAAATAAACAAGTGAAAAAGAACTTCTATTCCCAGTTCAGGCACTCACCATTTCTCTAAAGAAACCCAGTAATGTAGCGAAGACAGCTGTGACTTATTAATACTACTATCTACATCACGGTATCAGAAAGATTGTGGCTCCCTTTTGCGCAATCCTACCAGAGGTAAAGATAACTGTCTAATCTTGCAGGAGCACGCACCTGCACTGGAGTCAAACGATTCGTGCTGGAGCTGTCGCCGAGTTGACATGAATAATTGCCTCCCCAGCTCCATAAAGTTCCATCATTTTTCAAAGCTATAGTGTGATATCCACCCATTGAAATGGCAATAACATCTTTAATAAACGTCTCGTTATTTGCCCCCTTAACTTGAACTGGAGAGTATCTTATAATCTTTGTACCATCGCCGAGTTCGCCAGAATCATTTTTCCCCCAAGTCCATACAGTTCCATCTTTTTTTAAGGCAATCGAACTATAAGCGCCCGCATCGATATTTATAACATCCGACATTAAGCCTATTTCATCAGGGCCGCGTACTTCAACAGGCGTATTTCTGTTTTCAATTGTTCCATCACCAAGCTGACCAAAATAGTTGTTTCCCCAAGACCAAAGAGTTCCATCGCTTTTTAGTGCTATATTATGGCTAAAACCACAATCAATATCAACAATGTAGCTCAGGAATCCTTCTCCGTATGGGCCTTTTACCCTCACAGGAACTGACGATGAAGTGTTCTCTCCGTTACCGAGTTGACCCGAGCCATTAACTCCCCATGCCCACACTGAACCATCTTTCATTAACGCGAGAGAATAATCCACTCCGGCAGCTACTTTCAAAATTCCTTCCAAGAATCCTTCTCCTCCGAGGCCCAAGACCTGTACAGGAGTTAATTTTCTAACTACTGTTCCATCTCCTAACTCACCATAGGTATTACTCCCCCAAGACCAAACAGTTCCATCTTCTTTAAAGGCAATTGTATGAGTATTTCCTGCAGCTAACTCTACGATGTTCATCAGAAATCCCTCTCCATCTGGACCTCTTACTTGCACAGGTAGTAACCTATCGATTGTTGTGCCGTCACCGAGTTGGCCTCTGAAATTCGCTCCCCACGCCCATACTTCTCCGCCCATATTTATGGCGGTAGAATGGCCTGCGGCTTCTACAAAAGTAATTTCCTCAATTAAATCAGCGTTGTTTGGGCCCTTTACCTGTATTGGAATCTTGCCAGTAAACGTACTATTATTGCCAAGACGTCCACATTCATTGCTACCCCAAGCAACAAGCGTATTTTTTTCTGTGATAGCAATGCTATGTGAAATTCCTGCAACTACCCACACAATGTCTTGAAGAAAGCCTGCAGGGGGATAATTGATTACTTGTTGTGGAAGAAGAGTTTCATTGTTAGTCCCATTCCCCAACTGAGCGTCTTCGTTATTCCCCCAGCCCCAAACCAGACCAGAATCATCAACTGCAATAGAGTGTTCGCTGGCTGCTCCAAAAATTATGTTCTCCAGATCTCCAGAGTTCTCTTCATTCCTAACTGTTCCGGGCGTGAATCTGGGTCTTTTTGTTCCGTCTCCAAGCTGACCGAACTCATTATTCCCCCAGGACCATAACACACCACTCTTTGTAATTGCGAAGGAACTGAACTGCCCACAAAATGCAGCGACTACATCTTCAAGATACCCAATGCCACCATAACCTTTTACTTGAACTGGCCTGTTTTGATCATCAGTTCTTCCATTTCCTAATTGTCCTGAACCATTTTCCCCCCAAGAGAAAAGAGAACCATTCTCTGCAATGGCTAATACATGACCGCTAAAGGTATTAGATTCAACGCTTATTTTAATAATGCCAGAAAGGAACCCATTTCCATCCGGACTCTTCACTCTCACTGGCGAATAGCTTGAAATATTCGTTCCGTCTCCCAGTTGCCCCACCCGGTTTCCTCCCCATGCCCATACAGTACCATCACCAGCGAGTGCAATAGTGAAATTACGTCCAGTATCGAGTGATATAATTCCTCCCAAGTATCCCTCAGGACTATTCCCTTTGACAATTACTGGTTTATTCCTCGATTGTGTAGTTCCATCGCCCAAGCAACCATCAGGATTCTCACCCCAAGCAACCACTGAACCATCAGCCCTCACAGCTAAGCTATGTTTTCCTCCGGCCGCAATTGCAACAACGCCGATAAGAAATGGTTCTGATCCCGGCCCTTTAACTTGAACCGGAAGTCTACTATCAGCTTTCGTTCCATTGCCAAGCTGACCGGAATCGTTATTTCCCCATGCCCATACAGTACCGTCCGCAGCTAATGCTAGAGTATGCAAGTATCCTGCAGCGACAGCTACGATTGATCCCAGCAGGCCTTCTCCATCCGGACCCTTAACATACATTGGGAAATGGCTAGGTATATCACTTTCATCTCCAAGCTGACCATAAAAGTTTTCCCCCCAAGTTAAGACCGTACCATCTTCCTTTAGTGCAACTGTATGGCTTCTTCCTGCGTCAATCCAGACAATGTCCCTTCCCTGATATTCTGAAATAACAAAGCTTCTCACTTGACTTTCAGTTACTCCACCGTTGTGGTCCTCAGCAACTACTTTCCAGTAGTATTCCGTTCCGAACAACAAGGTCTCTATCTCTAGAGTCGTCTCTTCATAGTCTTCAAAAATCATCGCCTCTGGAGCTGGTTTTGTATCCAAATAAACATCATAGAAAAGCGTGTCTCCATCGGGGTCATTGCATTCCCAACTGAGTACAACTGATACCGAGTTGTCAATTAATTCACCATCTATTGGTGAAATCAGAGTGGGCATATATGGAGGACGGTTAACGTCTCCGACTATTATGTTGAATGAGTCTTCTGCATCTCCACCCTTTCCATCATTCGCACTGATTACTACCGGGAAAACCACACTTTGCGCCGTTGGATCGTATTCTCTTTGCTTGCTCAGCAAATCATAGGCGGACGTGTAAGTGTATATGGCACCATTTACTGTTCCCACTCCCGATACCAAAGAGAAAGAGAGCGTGTCTCCATCTGGATCATTTGCATAATCGTTCAGGTTGAGCGTAAGGGTTTCACCTTCACTCATTGTCTGATCTGGTATTTCTAACACGGGAGACCTGTTAATGTTATTAACAGTTATTCTGAAAGAGTTTTCGGCAGATGCGCCTTTCGAGTTTGTTACCCTTATCTTCACTTCTTTTATGCCCGAATCTTCAAACGTTGGGGAGTATTTATAATCGGATCCTGTTATTTGCCCAATTCCAGAGACTATTTTGAAGACCAGGGAGTTTATGTTCTCATCTTTGGAATATTGTTTTAGATCGAACTGAAGAACCTTACCCTCATCTACTGTCTGATCCGGTATGTTAATTGTCGGAGGTTTTTCTAGAGAAGGGCATCCCAATAATAGGAAAAGTAGGACACTGGTAAGCAGTAACAATGAAATGTTCTTCATCCTTGCACCTCCTCTTTTCTGTCAAATCCTGTACCCATCTTTCGCTTTGTCACAAATCTTATTTTCTTCTTCTGCTCATAAGTGTAAAACAGTGTAAAACTGTCTGAAAGCTAATCGGAAAATTCTTGAAAGGACAACTGAATACATTTTTGTTTCTAGAAATCAAATGAGATTACGCGTTTCTCTTGATCCTGTCTACTCTTCTTCTCAATTATAGAAGTCTCTCCTTGGTTTTCCGACAAGATATCTATTTCTTGCTGATCATTTTTAGTAGCTAATAAATACATAGAAATTCATTGTGCCTTTGATCTAGAGAAAAATATGTTTCGTGATTCTATAAACAGATCAAAGACCAGATCCTTAACAGGAGCACTTCAGATGACGAATTGAGGAGGTTCTGACTAGATAGCTTTGAACTGTTTCTTAATGAATTTTATCCAGTTCTTGTTCTTTGATCCTGACCACCCACACGTACCACCCACAAAGGTTCTAAGCATACCACTATGCTTCTTACGCAACCACTCCTATTACAAAAAAGTCATATTCATGATTGGGGCAAACGCATTCTTGCAAGGGCTGAAATGATGGGCAATGCTTACGACACTTTCAAAGCGCTCAGAATAAGACCACCGGATCTACTCAAAGAAATTGCATAACAGACCACTGTGATGGTACGTCTCTTATTCTTTTCATTTTTTCCCATGTTTAGCTGTTTTCGGATTTCTTGCTGTCAAAGTGGAGTTAAACTCAGGTTGAAAAATAAGGGACTCCCTAAAGTCTCTAAGATGGTGAAACTTAACCTCAAAGAGAGACAAACTATACTTGAAGATAACGGTGACTCTTATAGCAGCAAGATACTCTCCATAACGGGAATGGCTTCGCCTAAAAACGTCTACAAACCTCTAGAATCGAGCTTCTGAAAGCACTATAGCTGCAACTTTTTAAGTTTTACTTTTTTTCTCAGTCTTTGACTACTTTCAAAACTTCAACCGACGAAGTCGTAAGAACTGAGTTTAGCAACGAAATCATAAAAGGTATTATAAACAAAATAAATGTGATTATGTAGATGATGCACGGCAGATATTGTTTACAACCGCTGAGATCGAAAACCATTGTGAGCTAGTTCATAGAATATGATGAAAAACCGGCAAAGTGAATTGGTTGGGTAATCTGTATTATAATGCAACCTTCACCTATTCTCAGAAACAGTTCATTATCGCCTGTTTGACAAAAATTTGACTACACAACTGATACTTGGTCAAATTCCTAATGCCCGTAATTGCTGTATTTGAGTTGATGGTTGTGGACTTCTTCCCTTATAGTTCGATCTCAAATCTTTCTTTACATATTGCCTTGATCTGTGTACTAATATCATTGCCTTCAAAAGATTCTATCAATCTACCGGAAAAATGTTTCTCGTACCACTCTTTCTTTTCTGCGGTATGGGAAGCGTACCGTTCTTTCTCAAGAAGTCCCCAATGCTCCCAGTAATAGTCATTACCTTGGAATATCACGGTGAAATCCGGCAGGTACATTGTTCCGTCGGGCGCGAACAGCGGCTTCTCATAGCTGAAGTCTAGCCCTGTAGCATGGAGCGCATTTGCAATGAGAGCCTCTGATTTCGAACGAACAAAGTAGTCTGCTAGTGTAGCGATAACCTTATACTCCTCATAATATCCGGGCAAATATGAGAGCTGTTCTGGCAATGGCTCAAACTTAAAAACAGAAGAATTAATGCGCCTAACCGCTGACCGTTCAATTTTAGTCAAGCAGGACAGAGCCGAAATATCCTCTTGAATTAATAGTACAAGACGACCCTTTGCCCTTGTTACCGCGGTATAAAGCAATTCCATTGACAGCGTTGAACTTTTGCGCTTCGGCAAGACAAGGTAGACAATGTTGAATTCGCTGCCTTGAGATTTATGAACAGAGATTGCATAAGCGAGTTCAAGATTATTGATTGGATCTTCTTTTCTTATCCAATGTCCAATACTTGTTTTACCTAAGCCTCCTCCATAGCCAACAGAGTAATTTTCCTTACCTTTGAATTTCACGGAAAAATGCTCTAGTTTGCGCATATAGTGTATTTTTTTAGCATCAAAGCCATGCGGGTAGACAAAGCCCATATCTCCATTGAATACCTCTACCGTCTCATTTTGTCTCGTATCACAATTATATGCGTAAATCGGATTAGATTTTGGGCGGTTAACAATCTGGATTACTTTATCGAACAGTGTAATGGTATCGAGCGTAAATCTATCCGCCCATCTCTTGTTAAGGAGCGTTTCAAGAACAGAATTTAGCCTGTCAGTCCCGTGGTCATCACCTCTGAAAGGTGACAACACTTGGAGGAATGAAGGATTCCGCTCTCGGCTGTCCGCCAACGTACAAGCACTTATCCAACAATCCGGCAACTTTGTTTCGTCTGTCTCAGCGCCCAAATCACGGATTAGTTCTTGCCTGATGAGTTCATCTAAATCGTCCGCAGTCTGCCAGTAGCGAACGGTTAAATCCTTGTCAACTATATTTCCCTCTTGAATCTTGCGTAAAACCAATTCCCGAACTGATTTCTCCATACTGTTTTGCTTTTCCTGAATGAGAACTTCGGCGAGATCAACGACACCAGTTCCGTGATTGTTGATTCGGTTTTCCATTTGACGGATGTTGTGTTTCAACTCACCAACGTTCGCAGGATAATCTCGTCGTAGCCACTCAATGGTATCTGAGAACACTTTTCCACGACCAATAGGCGGTAACTGGTTCGGGTCTCCAACAAGAATTAGCCGTTTCACGTTATTCCAGAGTATTGCCCTGAATAACGTGGCGAGCAGGCTCAAATCAACCATCGATGTTTCATCAATGATTACCGTGTTAACTTCTTTGTCCTGCTTGCCGCCGGAGCGCTTGAAAGTCATATTTTCGTTCAACCACCCACCACTCGCAATCAGAGAGTGAATAGTAGTGGCAGTTTGCCCTGTCTTTTCTCGAATACGCTCTGCAGCCTTTCCCGTCGGAGCGAGTAGCTTAATACTCACGCCCACTCCCTCAGTTTGTCTAATCTTGTCAATTATTTTACTAACTAGTGAAGTTTTGCCCGTACCTGCCGCACCAGAAATCACACATAGCCCTTTTCGGAAAACCTTGGCACATACTTCGGCTTGTTTCTGGATGGCTTCGCCGTATTCAGGAATACTTGCTAAGGAACTTGTACTTTCAAAAAGCGTGGCCTTGAACTTTTCGGGAGTCATGGGCTGCTTGAGTTGAATGTCTCCCCGTGACGCAAGGCTCTTTAAAGTACGTTCAATAAGGCGCTCATCTCCATAGACCTCATTGAGGTAAAGATATAGTTTGTCGCTCTTCTCATCAGTACGGAACGTTATCGCTTTTGACAGTGTTTCGCGATCTACCTCGAAATAAACGTTGGTAAATTCCTTTTGCCGCCAGTCTCGCATCTTGCTTATTCGGTGGTTCACCAAGTCAAGAATACGTTCTGAAGGAGTGAAGCTATGTGTATTATCCCAGTGCAAAGCATCCACGCATAAAGCACGAAATCGTTCAGCGGAGTCGGCATCAGTCATTTTCTCGACACCATATTCCGGTGAAGGCAAAGCACCATTGTCAATCTGATAAAACGAAATTACATCGTCTTGACTATTGCCTATATACTGCTCGCATAGCAAGTACGGATTCTCAGCGATTTCTTTCGAAGAAGCCGAGATACCGTTTTCAACACCGTCTTTATCTATGAGTGCTGCTATTTGCTCTTTCGAAAGGTTGAACCTTGGAATGATGTCCAAAAGCAGCCTCTCTTTGTCTTTGCCCTTGAGAGCGATAGCCCGCTTCATTCTCGTGTCTGATATGAGTTCAGTTCTTATTGCTTCGTATGCCCGAACACTATTATTGTTCCTTGTTTCAACAAGGTACTTCTCAGCGAGGTCAGCACAGCCCAAATAATTCAGAACCTGCGGAAATCCAGGATATGCACCACGGTTCTTCCAAAGGTCGCTGAGTAAAACAGATAGCCATTGTCTACGTAATGTCCAGTTCTGCGATGTGTCACCGTGTTCTGAGAGATAATCGGCTACGCCAATCAATCGCTCAACAAGAGTAATAAGATCATCATCTGCAATTTCACGGGTTGCATATTTAAATGCTCTTGGATTGTCAGGTTCGATAACAATGTTGTCTAACACCTCTTGATTACTATAATAGAGTTCATACGGGATTCGCATACCCTGTTCAGGGTATGCCGAGGTGATGGAACGCTGCCAAACAAGACCATTAGCATAATCGCGTTTAATCTCTTCGGAAACATTCTCATAGAACATCTCGCTTCCAACCGGCTGGCCTAACCGCGCAATGCCAACAACAATATAACGCTGCTTTTCCTCGTTACTGAAAGGGTTGCTGTAATTTGCGTAGTACACAAGAAGCGACTCATTTGGGGTCAACTGGTCGAAAAACTCCCTTGCTAGTCTGCGGCGCGTATTATTGTTATATGATTTGCCTGCGGCGGCAGTTGCCTGCACTTCTTTACTGTACATTTGTTCATACGGCCAAATGTTAACGGTATACGGAGGCACTTCAGCCCAGAAACCGCTTGCCCCGTTGAACCAATTCGGCGGTTCGTGTAGGCAACGCATAGCTTTGCCTCCGAATGCGTTACAGCTTAAGGCACAGGGTGGCGGAATATCGAGTTGACTGCAGTGTTTGCCAGCAAACTCAACTTCGTAACTCTCATCCTTTTTTCTGGCTATAGTATCGCCGGGATATGAGAACCTGCCCGAACAATACGTATTCCCCTTTGGGTCCTTGCACACGGTTCCGTTCCAACCGTTCATGTGCCAGGGTAGGCGTACAGTGATATTTGTTGCCATTTGTTCCCCCCTAAAACTTTGTCTCCAAACCATACGACAGTAGAACGCTCTTCTTATCTATCGTCATTGCTACTATCGGTCTCGTAACAGTGCTTCAAGAATCAGCTTGAATCAGGGTTTCTCAAAAAGGAGAGCCTCCGGAAGATCCAGTGGTGCTGCTATTCAGTTGACTGAGAACTAGAAACGATGCTCAACTAGATGTTATCACAACAGGTGCAGAAAAGACAAAACGATAAAGGTACTGAATAACGTAATCAAATCCATTGTAAACCGAAATGTAAAGAACTGGAAAGGAAGGAACAAAGTATACGATGAAATGACGATATTGAAGTTCCTAGTTCCGCTGACACCTTCAAAGATATCAAATCAATACGCAAAGCATTTTTTTGAAGCAAATGTAACCATGTTTAAGATATTCTGCTGAAGAAGAAACCATCATTTCGAATAATTTTTTAAGCGCCAAGCAACCCTCTCTCCACAGAA
>Ga0209408_1001509_pt1 | contig 14497 bp, 10 predicted proteins | sample AD_UKC107_MetaG_FD_184422 | JGI IMG/M metagenome (GOLD analysis project Ga0209408, IMG submission 184422) | Active sludge microbial communities of municipal wastewater-treating anaerobic digesters from Hong Kong - AD_UKC107_MetaG (SPAdes)... | ecosystem: Engineered > Bioreactor > Anaerobic >... | reverse complement strand
TTCCTCTCGAAAAAACGGAGGGCTTGCGTCCCGGAATGAGTGCTTTGGTCAACTGGGAAAATGTAAAAAGCAGAAGTTAATTTATTTACTGCCCCATCCATCATTTTAATTATAATATAAGCTTTTAAACCGGAATAATAATGGTTAAACGTATTTATTACTCGGCTTTTTCGAATGTTATTAAAAGGGAGGTTAACCGTATTTCAAATAACTGGATACTATGGTTCATTACTTTAATAGCACCAATTATTGCATATTTAACCATAATGTGGATGTTTTCTGATGGAGTAATCCGCGATGTCCCCATATCGGTTGTCGATTTAGATGGTACTAACTTCTCTCGAAATATTGTTCGGCAAGTGGATGCAACTCCTGCTACCAAAATAGCGCATTATGCTCTTTCGGTTGAAGAAGCCAAAACACTAATGGATAAAGGAAAAATAGATGCTATTGTTGTTATTCCGAATGGTGCAGAAAAGAATATTCTCACAGGCAGTTTTTCAAATATTGCTTTATACATAAATAATACCAATGTTGTTAAGGGTGGTGCTATAAAATCCGGATTATATAAAACATTATCAACACTATCTGCTGGAATTAAGGTTCAAACAAATATAAAAAAGGGTTTATCTTACGAGCAAGCCATAGAAAGAGCATTGCCTGTGCGAATAAACACACATTTGCTTTTTAATCCTTATACCAATTATTCATATTTTTTAACTCTCGGATTATTACCTCTTATGGCTGTTGTTTTTATATTTCTTGGTTCGGTATATGCTTTAGGGCAAGAACTAAAAGAAGGTACTGCGGGAGAATTATACAAAACAGCTGAAAACAGCGTAACAGTTGCTATTACAGGCAAACTTCTACCATATACCTTTTTATTTTTTGTAAATATAATGGTAATGAACCTTATCGTTTTTAAAGTTCTTGGAACCCCTTTAAAAGGGAGTTGGCTGGCAATAATACTGTCAGAATTATTATTGATTATAGCATATCAATTACTTGCTGTATTATTTTTAAATCTTACATCAAATATGAGATTGTCTTTGTCATTGGGAAGTGCATATACCATGATGGCATTAACTTTTTCGGGATTGACATTTCCTACTATGGCTATGCCTCTAATTGCCAAAATGTTTTCGTGGATTTTCCCATATACTTTCTGGTTAAAAATATTATTAAGCCAGAGTTTAAGAAATGAGCCTTTGGTTGAGATAATTCCGAATCTTATGGTTTTGGTATTATTTATTTTTTCGGGCATTATTTCTTTTAAAGGAATGAAAAGCAAATTAAGTGATAGTAAATATTGGGGGAAAGATTAAAAACGGTTAGTATGCAAAAGATTATTACAGGACTAAAAATAACGTTAACATCATTTAAAAATGAATTAAAAGAAATTTTTTCGGACGGAGGTGTTTTACTCATATTAATATTTGCTGTTATTGCATATCCAATAGTTTATTCCATCGGGTATAAAAACAACGTACTTAAAGATATTCCCATTGGTATTGTCGATTTAGATAATACACAAGGAAGCAGGATACTTTCGAGAATGATGAATCAAACCGAACAAATTGAGGTTTATACAAAATCGTTAAATCTTAATATGGCCGAAAAGGAATTCTGGGATGGAAATGTTAAAGGAATTATATTAATTCCTTCAGGCTTTGAGAAAAAAGTACTAAAAGGGGAACAGGCAATAATTGATATTTATTGTGATGCAAGTTATTTTCTGATTTATAAAGAAACCTTAAATGCGGTATTAAAAGCTTCCGGTACATTTTCTGCCGGTGTTGAAATTAAAAGAAATATGGCAGCCGGAAATTCTTTTAATCAGGCAATAGAAAAAACACATCCCTTGCAAACCGAAATGTATAATTTATATAATCCTTCAGGGGCTTATGGATCTTATGTTATGCCCGGCATTATTATTATTATTTTGCAACAAACACTCCTGGTTGGGATAGGAATGGTGGGTGGTGCTGGCCGCGAAAATAATAACGAGCAGTTTATAGCTCCCGGTGTAATGTTAAGGAAAGGTGTTTTTTCGGTAATTATGGGTAAAGGCCTGGCATATTTTACAGTTTATATTGTAAATATAATTTTTACTTTAGTGTGGCTTTACCATTGGTTTGATTTTCCTTCAAAAGGAAGTTTGCTAGCAGTTATTATGCTTGTTATTCCTTACTTATTTTCAGTAATTTTTCTGGGACTGGCTACATCGCTGTTATTTAAGAAAAGAGAATATTCCATCATATTTCTGGTGTTTTTGTCGCCAATTGTCTTGTTTTTAAGTGGCTTATCATGGCCAGCATCGGCTTTGCCTAAGTTTTTATATGCCATTGCACATATTTTCCCTAGTACGTTAATGGTTCCCTCATATCTTAGGGTGCGGACAATGGGTGTTACTTTACAGGATGTAAGGTTCGAGCTGTTTTTTATGATAGCACAAATGATTTTATATTATTTAATCGCATGCTTAAGTTTTAAATATTTTGCTAAAAAACATGCATTAAAGTCGGCAACTTCAGTAAAATAAAATCTTAAAATGATTTTAGTTTTTAATTAAGGGATTCCAAATGAATTCCTTTAATTTTGTTTTTTATTAAAAAACAGATGTTATGATAATATAATTAAAACCTAATGCCATGAAAAACTGTTACATTAAATCATTTATCTTAATTTTTACCCTAATGATTACTTTATTTATAACCGGTTGTAATGAAAAGCCTGTGCAACAGGAAACAAATTTCAAATACCAAATAGACAGGTTTGAAGATATTCAGATTTTACGTTATCAGATACCTGACTTTGAAACACTCGATTTAAGGCAAAAAACATTATTGTATTATTTAAGCGAAGCCGCCAAATGTGGACGAGATATTACTTTCGACCAAAACTTTAAGTACAATTTATTTATTAAACGCATTCTGGATGCTGTTGTGGTAAGTTATACTGGTGATAAAACTACCGAAGAGTTCGAAAAGTTTATGATTTATACTAAAAAAGTATGGTTTGCAAGCGGTATTCATCACCATTATTCGACAGATAAGTTTTTACCTGAGTTTAGTCAGGATTTTTTCAGAAGCTTAGTATTAAATTCGGATGCTACAAAATTACCGCTAAAAGAAAACGAAACCGTTGAGGAAATGCTGGAAAGGGCTATTCCTATTATGTTCGACCCAGCGCTTTATGCTAAAAAAGTAGCATCGGAAAAAGGTACAGACCTGGTTAAATTATCGGCAAGCAATTTTTACGAAGGGGTTACTTTAAACGAAGTAAACGACTTTTACGCTAAACAAATTAATCCAAACGATACTACACCAATAAGTTACGGCCTAAATTCAAAGGTGGTAAAAGAAAACGGGCAGGTTAAGGAAATTCCTTGGACCGCTGGCGGAATGTATGGCGAAGCCATTTCAAAAATTATTTATTGGTTAGAAAAGGCTAAAACAGTTGCCGAAAACGAAAAACAAGCCAAAGAGTTTGAGCTTTTAATTGAATATTATAAAACCGGCGATTTAAAAATCTGGGACGAATATAATGTGCTTTGGGCAGGAAATACTGAAGTTAAAATCGATTATGTAAATGGTTTTATTGAAGTGTATGACGATCCTTTGGCAATGAAAGCAACCTGGGAATCGGTGGTTAATGTTAAAAACGAAAAAGCTACCGAATTAACCCGATTAATAGGAGAACAGGCGCAATGGTTCGAAGATCATTCTCCGGTTGACTCTAAGTTTAAAAAAGAGAAAGTTACAGGTGTTACCGCAAAAGTAATTGATGTTGTGCAGTTGGGCGGGGCTTGTTATCCTACATCTCCTTTGGGTATAAACTTGCCAAATGCCGATTGGATTCGAAAAGACCACGGGTCAAAATCGGTAACATTAAAAAACATCGGTTTTGCTTACGATCAGGTTGGAAGGTCCGGATATCTGGAAGAATTTATTAACGAAGAAGAAGTACGTGAGCGAATTAAAAAATATGGCGATATTACTGGAATGCTTCATACCGACTTACACGAAGTAGTAGGCCATGGTAGTGGGCAATTAATGCCGGGAACCGATCCGGGAGCATTAAAAGGATATCAAACTCCACTGGAAGAATCGCGTGCCGATTTATTCGGATTATATTATTTACCTGATGCTAAATTAATAGAATTAGGTTTAATGCCCGATGCAGAAGCATACAAAGCACAATACGATTCGTATATTTTGAACGGATTAATGGGACAACTTGCCCGTATAAAGTTGGGTAAAAACATAGAACAGGCTCATATGCGAGGGCGACAGCTTATCTCAAAATGGGTTTACGAAAAAGGATTAGCTGATAATGTTATTGAAATGTATAAAAATGATGGAAAAACATTTATACGCATTAACGATTATGAAAAGCTACGTGTATTATTTGGCGAATTGCTTGCCGAAATACAACGTATTAAATCCGAAGGGGATTACGCTGCAGGAGAAGCCTTGGTTGAAAATTTCGGTGTTAAAATTGACCCGGAATTACACAAAGAGCTCTTAGAGCGTTATGCAAAATTAAACAGAGCCGTTTTTGGCGGATTTATTAATCCTGAGCTAATCCCTGTTTATGAAAACGATCAGATCATTGATGTTAAGGTTGAATATCCTGATGATTATACAAAACAAATGATTGAATATAACGAGAAATACTCTTACTTACCTACTTATAATTAAGGTAAAACAATATAATAGTAAAGGGGGTGCGGTAATTCGGCCCCTTTTTTGTATTTAGTACGTTTGAAAAAAACATTTTGCAAGTTCTAATGTTAATTTATAATGAGTATATTCGTGTTTTCTAATATTAAAAAGTGGAATGTTATGAAAATCAAATCCATAATACTTTTTACCTTAATATTGCTACCATTTGCTACTTTTTGCCAGAATGTGCAGGTTGGCGATACTGCTCCGGATATTTCTCAGAATCTTATTAATGGTGAAGAATTTAAACTGTCTGAGTTAAGAGGGAAAGTAGTGCTTATTGATTTTTGGGCATCATGGTGTAAGCCCTGCAGAAAAGAAAACCCTAATATTGTTGCAGTATATCAAAAGTACAAAGACACAGATTTTAAAAATGGCGAGGGATTTACTGTTTTCAGTGTTTCGCTGGATGCAAAAAAGGAAATGTGGGAAAAGGCAATAATTGATGATAAATTGGAATGGACTTACCATGTAAGCGATTTAAAAGGTTGGCGAAACGAAGCTGCAAAAATGTATGGGGTAAAAAGTATTCCAACGAATTATTTAATTGATGGCGATGGAGTAATAATTGCCGTAAATTTAAGAGGAGAGGACCTGGAAGCTTTTCTAAAAAAAAACAGAAAAAAAAAGCCTTTTTTTTCTTCAAAAGACTAAGAAAAAGTAATTAAATAAAAAGAGCTGAGTAAATATCAGCTCTTTTAGTTTCTATAGAATATAAATCTAATTACAAAGAGATTCGTTACGTACCTCATCTAATAAGTTCTGTGCCATTTGCGACATTTTAACAATACCCGGGCTAACACCACCTGATTTCTTTTTAGTGCTGCAACCGGCATCAATTAAAAGTAATTCAATTTGATGTAACGCAGAATCACAAGTAGATACATCAACTCCGGTACACATATAATTTGTTCCATTGTAAGTATAATAGGAGTCATTTAAACCATCAGTACAGAACGAGGCAATAGCATTAACGTCGGTCGGACAACCAAAGTCTGCTGCAAAATCTTCACTGTCACAGGTTTCAGCATCTTCTTTTTCTTCGCACGACACAATCAAAACAGAAAGTGCCATCATCATCCATAAAAAATACCATTTTGTCTTCATATTCTTTTATTATTTAAGATTTAAATATCAAATTTTGTGCAAATTACTTAATGTAATAACGATTACAAAGTATTGTTTAGTTCTTTTTCTACAATTTTTTTAAATCTGCCGTAATCCTTATATCCTTTATAAATTGTATTATGTATTATAAATGTTGGTGTTCCTTTAAGATTTAACTCAACAAATATGTTTAAATTATTTGAAATATAATTCTCAGATTTTCCTCCCAACATACATTCAGCAACAAAAATATCTTTTTCAATAAATTCATTAATAACAGTTTTAAATTCGGGAGTATAAACAACTGTGGGTTCAGTTATAAGCAATTCGTGCAATTTCCCAAAATTACCATATTCATTTACACATACTGCAACTTTTAATGAGTTTAGTATAGATTCGTCACTTGATAGCTCAACCGGTTTTAATACCAGTTTTACTTTGCCCCTGTCAATATAATCTTGTTTTAATAAGGGATATACTTCTGTAAAAAATTTTCTGCAAAAACTACAATTATAGCTTGAAAACAGAAAGATAGTAAGCTCTGCAGATTCCTGCCCGAATACAATATCCAGTTCGTTTTCAGAAATACTTATATCGCTTATTTTATTTTTCTCTTCATTTTGGTTTTGTATAATTAAATATGACATAATCGTTACAACGATAATAGCAATAACTATAAGGAATACCTTGTATTTACTAATGGGTTTCATTCCTGAATTATTCCTCCTGTTTATTATCTAATATATCTTTAAATTTGCTGGTTCTGTCAAGCTCTGTGCTATAGTTAACCAGTAATGGCCTGAAAGCAATCCGTAAAAAACCTTTTTGCCTATTTAAATCTTTAAGGAATTCTTTTATCAGATCGGGATTATCGAACCAGGTTTTCGATTTATCGCCATATTTAAGGGAGTATAGTTTTAATCCTTCTCTTTCAACAGTAGTACCATCCTTTTTGTTCTGTTTAGCCTGCTCTTTCATTAGTTTCTCAGATTTTCCTGCCAGCACGTCTTTTAAATGAAGTTCTATATGATATTCGTAATCACCCTTTAAATCGTGCATTGCAAAGGCACTCATGTCCATCGACGAAGTTACAACGTTGGTTTTCGGAATAAAGATTTTATCTTTAAATACGAAAACACTTGTATTCAATGTGTTGAAATCTAATTTATCTAATTCTTTTAATCCTCCTAAAATCTTATTTTTGGATAATTCAACCAATGGCTCATAGCCATAGATATGCCCATCTTCTAGAGTAAAATGCCCTTCAGCTCTTACCCTTTCTGTTGGCCAGGAACCATTTACATAAAATGCGCGTGCATGAATTTCGCTGGTAAGTATTCCATTAACTTTTTCGTAGGTTAATGAAGTATCCCCGAAATTATCGTTGCGCATAAGTAATTCTTTAACGTTAAGATTTGTGATATAATTCTTTAAATCGATCTTTGGTTCTTCCCATTTTCGGGCATCCAACATAAAAGAAGTATTAAGCTCACCTCCACAGGTTTTAAAAGTAAGTTCATCAACAACATATAAACTATCAGCAAACCTGAATTTCATTGAAAAATCATCCACATTATTTTTTTCGTACTCTAGCTTTTTAATAGCAAGTTTCCCTCTTACAAGAAAATGTGGAATCCCTAATTTGCTTAAATCAGGCAATAAATAATTTGATTTAACAGAATCGCTAACTTCGGCTCCTGTGTTTTGCTCTGTATTATCTGCTACCGTATTTGAAGCCGGAGGCGATGTTGCAGTTGTGTCAGGCATAAACGCCCCAATAAGGGCATTATTAATTTCTCCTAATATTACATTGGTTTGTAAAGTAAATATCTTGTCTTTACGCTCCTGAATAAATGTTTCGTAAGTATTCCGGATTTCGGTTGAGTCTATTTCAAAATCTATTCCGGCTGCAATACCACTCATTTTATTTATGCTTATTGTTTCAGGACTCATATCAATTAATCCCGATACATTTTCTAATGTATATAAAGGCATATCAAATAATTCGGCAGAAACCTTGTTCATTTTCATGTTGTATGAGCTGTTCTTAAAAACGATCTCCATCATTTGAAATTCGAGAGAATCCATTTTGAGTGTAGCTTTCGACCTTACATTTAGCTCAACATTTCCCGAAAGTGTTTTTAACACTGAGTCGGGCAGCATTTCTTTTGCTTCGGCCAGGTTGGTTACAATTTTACTTTCAAATTCATAATCGGGATTTTCAAGGTTTTTAACTTTTGCATTACCGCTAACCGTCGATCCTTTTGTTTCAATATGGTATGATTTCAGGTTAATTTTTAATTCCTGTAAATTATTTATACTACCCCAAAAATCTGCATTTAGCGAAGTATTTTTAAGTTCGATATTATATGAAGGAATATCAACATTAAGTTTTTCTACTGCAATATTATTTGGTTTATAAGTAATATGTGATGAAAAGTTTTTTACAATTAACAATGGATCTACTTTTGCATTTAAATTCTTAAATTCAATTTGTGCCTTGCTGTTTGCCATTGCATCATCTATAAATTTTTCATTTATCGAATCAGGCAGCATTCCTTTGGTTGAAAACTGCACTTTAATTTTTCCGTTAACCGATTCGAGCAAGGTGTCTGGAATAAATGGCTTAAATTCTTCAACGTCAACATCTAAGTTAGCGCGAATGTTATATTTTAGATGGTCGATGTCCAGGACAGAAAAAGCGAAATCAAATTTACTTTTATGGGTTTCGAAATGGAATGCCTCAAAGTCTGCTTGTGTTGATTGGTTGTTTCTCAGAATCCCATTGCTTATTTTTCCTTTAAACCGGATATTTTTTAATTCGGGATAATCAGCAGTTATTATATGTCCATCATTAAAAGCAACAATTAAATCAACCTGCGGTAGTTCGTTATCTGAAACTGTACCATTTATCTTTCCGGAAATATTCATTGTCCCGGCCACTTTCTTTAACCCAAAATCGTTAAGTAATTCCTTGGGAGCATACTTAATAAGTTCATTCAGTATAAAATCTGAACCTGTAAACTGAATGTCTGTGAATATTTTCTCAGTGTAAATTAGATTTCCTGTAAGATTTAGTTTGGCACCATCTGTTTCAATACCAATTTCATTTATTTTAATTAAACTGTCTGAATAATTTATATCGAATCCAATGTTTGTGTTTTTCATTAAATATAAATTCGTACCTGAAAAATCAGATTTAGAAATATTTATTAATCCTTTGGCATCAGCAGCAATTTTATCATTTTTCATGCTGGCTTTTACCTTTAATTCGGGTATTTGAATTTTTGATTTAACTTTTAAGGTACGGTCGTTAAAATTACATATCAGATTCTTAACCGAGAGTGAAGATAATGTCAAATCCAATGGCTCTCCGGCAGCGGTATCAGTAGTTTCTGCTTCTGATGGCTTAAGTAAAAAATCAATATTAGAAGAGCCGCTGGTATCTACCAGGTAATTTATGTGGGCACCTTCTAAATCAACTTTTTCAATGTCGATTATGCTTTTTAAAAGAGGTTTGGATTTAACGGAAACATATATTTTTTGGATGCTGGCTATTGTATCCAGCAAAAGTGAGTCATTGTTGTTTTGTTCTGCTCCTAAAACTACACGGTTAAGCTCTATGGTTGCTAATGGAAATTTACGGATTAAATTAAACGATACTTCTTCTATTTTAACCGGGGCCTTAATATTTTCGCTGACTTTTTTTAAGGCAATTTCGCTTATTTTGTTTTCGGCAAGTTTTGCTACAACAGCTAAAATTATGACTAAGGAAATTATGGTAATTATCAGGTATATAAATGCTTTGAATAGTTTTTTCATGTATCAACTGTATTAGGTTCAAATTATAGAACAAATAATAAACCGAAATTAATACATTTTGATTTAGATGTAAAAAAAAGTATAATTTTTATCGTGTTAGTCTACTTCCGCAGAAAGATTGGATTTATTCCAACCCATATTTATCTATTAAATAAATAAGTGCAGCCATTGTAGCCGCTCCTTTTTGCATTTCGGAGCGGTTTATTTTGTCAAAAGTGTCGTTTGCACAATGATGCCAATCGAAATAATGTGTCGGATCGGTTAATAATCCTGATAAAGCTGTCTCCTGGCCTTTTAAAGGGCCAATATCTACACCTCCGCCACCTTTTACAAAGGTGTTAATTTCGTAAGGAGTAAATAAGTAACTCCATGAATTGATTTTATCAATAATCTGCTGATCGGCATCTATCGAAAATCCTTGTGGTTGTGTAACACCACGGTCGCTTTCTATGGCGAAAATATGTTTTTCTCCTTTAATCTTTGCCTGCTCCGCATATGCCCTGCCACCTCCTTGAGATATTTCTTCATCCATATACATAACAGCCCTGATAGAATGTTTTGGTTTATACCCAATCTTTTTAAAAATACGCAATACTTCAATCGATTGCATACAGCCTCCTCCATCATCATGTGCTCCCGGGCTGTTGTCCCATGAGTCTAAATGCCCACCAACAATAATATATTCATCAGGGAACTCGGAACCTTTTATTTCGCCTATAGCATTATATGTAATAGTATCAGGTTTATTTTTACAATTCGTTTTAAAAAAGAATGTTAAATCCGGATTTTGTTTTATTAAACGGCTAAGCAAATTGGCATGTTTGGTCGCAATGCTAACAGCCGGAACGGTTGGTTCGTTTTCTGGTTTTCGGGTTGTGCCTGTGTGCGGGAACGTATCAATTGAGGTAGTAAGCGAACGTATTACTGTCCCAATAGCACCTTTTTCTGCAGCCATAATTGGCCCAACAAATCGTTGTCCGGCAGCTTCACCATAAGCCTGAAAAGTGTTTTTAAGCTCAGGATTCATCGCCTGGTTAAAAAATACAATTTTACCTTTTATTTTATCCTGGGGTGTTTGAATAAGTTCTTCTAAACTTTTTACTTCTATTAACTGTCCTTCAATTCCTTCTTCTCCTGTCGAAACTCCTCTTCCCAATGCGCAAACGTTAACAGTTATAACTTGTTTGTTATTCCTGATCTCACCAATTTCTATATTGCCTCTTTCCCAGTTCATAACTTGGGCTGCCTGTAAAAAGGTGGTGTCAAGGTTTAGTTGATCCATTATAGTTTTTGTCCATTTTGCCGCCTCAATTCCCTGTGGGTAACAAGCAAGCCTTTTTGGGAAATGATCTGTCAAATATTTTAAGTTATTATATGATTCATACCCTTCCTCGGCAGTAATAAAAATCTTATTGATAATTTCTTCATCTGAGAGTTTATTTATATTGGTATTTTTACACGATACGACAATAAATAATACAATTGCGGTGATAAAAATCTTATTCATAACACAGTTTTTAGCCTTAGACCTGCTTAATACGAAAAAGATTAATGAATTGTTTTAAAAGAAAAAGAGAGCTTAGGAAAAGCTCTCGTGTATTTTGGGTTATAAATTAGTGTGGTTAGACCAATATTTAAGTGTTAGATTAGGACGCCTTAAAAACATAAAAAAAACAAACCATGCTAATTGCTGACGAAAATAATATAGAGTTTTTTATTTTTTATCGATTATCGACAAACGACAACTTCCGACCCCTCAATAACAATTTGCAAAGAAGGTTCTATTTTTTTATTAAACATCGTATTGTTTTCCGAACAATTATTTATAAATTGGGCGTTGATTTGAAACAGCTTATATACCTAACCCCTTAATTGTGAGCTTTTTATGAACTTAACATGCGTTATAGTAGATGACGAACCTTTAGCTATAACAATTATGGAAGGCTATCTGAAGAAGATACCTTATATTCAGATTCTTGGTAAATTTAACAGCGCACTTCCCGTTTTTGATTTTTTAAAGTCAAACCAGGTGGACTTAATGTTTTTAGATATAGAGATGCCAGGTTTATCAGGAATAGATTTTTTACGGAGCTTACCTCAAAAACCATATGTAATACTAACTACCGCAAATAAAAATTATGCTATTGAGGGTTTCGACCTTGATGTTGATGACTATATTTTAAAACCGGTAAGTTTTGAACGATTATTAAAAGCCATTAACCGGATTGTAGAGAAAGGTTCTGCTGGAAAAAAAACTGAAAAGAAAGAAACAGAGGAATTTATCTATCTAAAAGAAAATAAGAAAATGGTAAAGGTATATCTCAAAGATATACTTTATATAGAAAGTTTAAAGGATTATGTTAGAGTTGTTACAAAGTGTAAAACTGTAGTAACCAAACAGCAGTTAAATTATTTTTTAACAGCATTTGATATAAATTATTTTTTACAAATTCATAGATCATTTATTGTAGCCATAAATAAAATTGATGCATTTAGTTTATCCGGGGTGGAAATTGGAGAAAAAGAGTTGCCGATTGGAAGGAAATATAAAGATTCGGTTATTGAAATCCTGGAAAAACACAGCTCTAGTGATAATCAGTTAAACAATGAATAACTCCTGGTATAAATATTCAATATCTTTATTCCTTTTAGTGGTTTTATTTCCTATCGCCACTAAAGGGCAAGAAAAGGGCTTAATTTTTTCAAAATATTATTCTCCTAAAGATTATTTTGCCGGTACTCAGAATTGGGTTATTACCCAGGATAAAAGAGGTGTAATGTATATTGGAAATGGTATAGGCGTGTTAGAGTTTGATGGGGAAAATTGGCGGAAAATAAAAGTATCCAATGAGTCGACAGTGCGGGGGATAGATATTGCCGAGAATAACACAATTTATGTAGGTGCCTATAACGAAATAGGGTATTTGGCCCCAGATAATACCGGAGAGCTGATATATAATAGCCTGGTTCCATATATCGATTCCTCATATAAAGACTTTGGTGAAGTTTGGTCAACGAATTGTATGTCAGATACCGTTTTTTTTCTTACCGAACGTTATTTGATAAGGTACTTAAATGGAAAGTTTGATTATTGGGAAAGCAATTCCGAGAGATTTTATTTGGGGCATAAAGTTGATAATAAATATTTGGTTCATGAGATTGGAAATGGTTTATTAGAATTTAAAAATAACAACTTACAACTGATTGAAGGTAGTAGTTTCTTTGCAAATAAAAGGATACACTCTATACTAAATTTTAATGGAAAAACAATTATTGGCACTCGGAATAATGGTGTATTTATTATCACAGAGACAGAAACAGGGAATAAAATAGAATCGTTAAGTGAAATTTCAGAACAAACCAAAGAACTAAATGAATACTTAATTAAAGATATTTTATACCATGGAATAAAATTATCGGACAATTTATTAGCTTTTGGAACAATTAAAGGCAATGTTTTAATTGTTGACAGAGAATGGAATGTTAAGGATATTATAAATAATGAGGTAATTGGGATAAAAAGCCCTGTGCAATATTTATATAATGCCCCAAATCAAGCATTATGGATAGGCCTGGCAAATGGATTATGTGAGGTTGAAATATTATCTCCTTTTCGTTATTGGAACGATAAAAAAGGTTTAATCGGAAGCTTCACAGATGTTGCTGAATTAGATAAAAAGTTATACATTTCCACAGGATCAGGTGTTTATTATACATCAAGGTATGCACAAAATACCAAATTTGAAATAAGTTCTTTTATACCAGTACAAGGTAATTTTGAACAGGTTTGGGGTTTTCTATATTTTCAACCTCCGGAGGCAAATGCTGATAAGATTATTTCTAATCGGATAACAGATAAAAACACTCTTTTGCTGGCTTCTACAAGCAAAGGGATATTTCAAATTATTGATGATAAGTCCAGGCTAATATCTGAAAACAGGTCTGTTTATACAATCTATCAATATAAGAAAGATCCTTCAAAGTTGTTTTTAGGCACTACTAATGGCGTTGCGTTGGTTGAGTATAACAATAATAACTGGATACAAAAAGGTTTTAAATTTGGAATTAAAGATATTATTCGCGAAGTCGCAGAGGATTCATTAGGAAACTTGTGGTTTAGTGCTTCATACAAGGGGTTATACAGGGTAAAAAAACCATTTAATCCGATAAAAGATAGTATAAAAGTCGAATTTTTTGATACCTCAAACGGGCTTCCCTCAGTACAGGCAATACATCTTTCCAGGTTTTTAAATGAAATCATTTTTGTAATCGATTATAGATATTATTCTTTTAACGACTCATTAAAAAAATTTACTCCTTATACTCCTGATTGGAATCTAATTCAGGAACCGAGTGATGTGGATGCAGAAGAACCAATTGATACTTTTTCTTATTTACGTATTATAACCGATTTAACTACAGATGAATATGTAATTAGTGATGAAGATCCATATGTTTGGTATGGGGCAACTTTTGGGACACTAAGGTATGATGGTTTCCCAGAAAGGGATTATTTAAAATTATATCCTCCAATTATCCGGCAGGTTTTTTCCGATGACTCTTTAATTTTTGGAGGAACAAACTTTTCAAAAAACAGAGATAAAAAGGAAAGGATTAATATACCATTTATTATAAAACCGGATTCTGTTGTAAATATAAATACAGTTCTTGAGTACCAGCAAAATTCTTTAACGTTTTTGTACGCGTTTCCATTTTTTGAAGAAGCAGAAAAAAATCTTTATTCATATTATTTAGAGGGATATGATAAGAATTGGTCGGAATGGAGCTTAGAAAATAAAAGAGTATATACAAACCTTCCTGAGGGTGATTACATTTTTAAA
>Ga0209408_1001507_pt1 | contig 14498 bp, 14 predicted proteins | sample AD_UKC107_MetaG_FD_184422 | JGI IMG/M metagenome (GOLD analysis project Ga0209408, IMG submission 184422) | Active sludge microbial communities of municipal wastewater-treating anaerobic digesters from Hong Kong - AD_UKC107_MetaG (SPAdes)... | ecosystem: Engineered > Bioreactor > Anaerobic >... | reverse complement strand
TTCCGGGCACCCAGATAATCGGCATTGGCCATCAGATCCAATGCATCCTGGGTCTGGCCTATCACAATACCCGCGGACTTCACCTCGGCAATTCTCACACCAACGGCTGCCTGCATCGCATCCCTGAACTTCTGCCCCACTGACTTCACCTCGGCAATATTCACACCCTCTTGATTTTCTTCCCGTGCTTCCCCCGCTACTATGATTTCAAGAACCACATCCGGTTCCTCCAATACTGTTTTCAATGCCCCTATGCGGCTTTCCCGCTCAAAGGAATACGTGCGGTCCGTGTCCCTGCAATGCTCCAGGATCAGAAGGGCTTTCTTCAATGACAAGTTGCGGATTTCTACCGGTTTCAGATCAAACGTCCCTGCTATCTGCGGCTCTTTTATGCCCGGTTCTGCATTCAACGGAAGCGGCGGCAGCGGTTCTGTAGCTCCCAACTTTTCAAGAATCAGGGCCAGATCCTCCAGGTTCGGAATGTTGATATCCCTCCTATCCTGGAGGTATTTGATCGCCCGGGCATCATCCATTCGGATAAATGCTTTCAAGTCAAACCCTGCATTTTCCATCAACGCTGATGTCACTTCATCAAATCGTTTTTCTTCCGGAACGGCGTTGTTTGCATTCCCCCCGAAAACCCTGGTCACTATAGCCCTCAGCAACATGCCCAGTTTCTCAATTTCCCTTAAAATATAGTCCCTTTGTTCCATAGATTGCAAAGATAGGAAAAAGGGTGCGTTGCACACATCGTTCGTTTGCCTCAGAATGAGGGAGTTGCGAAAATCGACCCCCGGGGGGTCGTTTTTTGTAACTGATTGATTATCAATCAGACGAACGATGTGTGCAACGCACCAATTCCAAGGCCTCCGTTATCTGAGTGCCATTGCCTTTCAAAATCCAACGCATCCATTTTTTGTCAGCATTCTCAGGTATGAGCTTTTTATGCATCCATACGACTAAAGGGATCATAATGAAAATACTTATACAAAACTGCACCAGGAGCCATATCTTGTTGCCATATTGAATAATGTTTATTCCAAAAATGAGATCAAAAAACAAGACTACAAAAGCCATATATAATGGGAATATCCATATTAGCTTTCGCAGGTATTTTATTACCGTACTTCTGAGGATCAGTAATTGTTTCTGCAATTGACTAATAGTGGCGGAATAATCTATTGTAAGCATCAACTTCAGCTCTTTTGCCGAAGTATAGACTATCGTAAAAGCCAGAACAGCCAGGATAGCGCCTGAGATTACAAACACAGGCTCGGGCCATCTTGCAACAACATACCCGATCAGCAAAAATCCTACTAATAGATAAAAGCTTAATGCTATTGCTTTTATACGAACCAGACTCCTCATTTTCTTTTCAATCTTATCCATATTTATCTTTCTCAACAAATCGCTATTGATACGCACCTGCTTCCGCAATTGCTGTTCGTGTCTGCTCCACAATTCATGGAATTGTTTCTCTTCATTCATTGCATATTCGATGTTATATATTGTTTCATCTTTTGTTTTAACCTACCCAGCCTGGTACCTACATTACTGACCGATATTCCCAAAACTTCAGCTATCCGGGCATGACTGTTCTCGTCCAGATACATCAAGAGCAACGCCTTGTCCAACTTATTCTGTTCATGGATGAATTGCCTGAGCAATCCAATTTCTCCGCTTAAGTCCTCCTTTTCATCTTCAGATACATGAACCAGCTGCAAATCCAGTGAAGTATGGTGCTTTTCCCTCACCCTGCTCTTACGGATATGTGATATGGCTACATTCAATGCGATCCGGTACATCCAGGTACTGATCCTATATTGTTCGTCATAGTTCTTGAAGCTTCTCCAGAGTTGAAATATGATCTCTTGCACCAGGTCTTGTAGTTCCTCCGGATCATCGCAGTAAGCGTGTGCCACTTTATAAATGAGCCCCTGGTTATTTTCAATTACCCTGACAAATTGTTCCTGAATATCCTTTCCCGGATTGTTGTTCATTCAATTATACTGTTTTTTTGTGCCCATTCCTTTGCCGCATTTATTGCCATGGGGTGCTGCCTAATCCCGTTATGGCTGGCGCCTTCCACAATAACCACTTCAATGAGGTCGTGTCCCTGAACTGCCGGTCGGTAATGCCGTGCAGAAAAAGCTTCATCTTTGCTGCCTGCAATGATTAGCGTTGGAACATCCAGGGCATCCAGTGCTTTTTGATATTCCTGTGGAGCCATACTATAATTGCTTCTAAAAGAATAACTTCTCAAAGGTGTATTTTCAGGTACATTAAAGAACAATATCGGCAAGGAGTCATAATCATGTATACCCATTTCATTAATTAAAGATATACCAATTAATCGTTCTATATGAATCTTCAAAAAAGGCTCTTCCGTAAGAGGTTCATTATTCTGATTTTCGGCCGCACTTTCTGCCGGTTGTGCATTGAGTAATGTGGGGGCATCATGCCCCAGGTGAGGTGCAAAGAACAGATACCCGTCCACGGGGGCATGATCTTTCAGCATTTGGTGACGTAGTGCAATTCCGCCTCCCATTGAATGGCCTGCTATTATTATGCGGCTGCCGGGATTACTTGCGCGTATTGCTTGTATTACCTGCCTGAGATCATAGGCGTATTGATCGATTGCGGGGATATCTCCGGGAGTTCCTTCAGAATTCCCATGACCTCTGAAGTCCATGGCCCATATTTCTGCATCTAAAGTCTGCCTGAGAAGTCCGGCCATCCGGTTAAAATTGTAACCGGATCCCATAACCCCATGTAGCAAGATCACTTTAGTATTTGATGGATGAGAATATTTGGCTGTATAAATTCTTATACCATCATCCATTTCAAAATATTCCGGAATAAATGTATTCGGTTGATCCAGCGCCATATCTTCCAACATACCGGCATCTATGGGTTGTGGCGCTATAGGTATAAAAGTGGGTTCAGGCATATTGATCAATGCCATTGCCTCTGCTTCCCGTTTTGTTCTATCTGTGTCTGTAACAATTTGAGCGGACAAGCTGCTGAAAATATTTATCAGACAAACTACCAACAAAAATTTAATCGTTTTCATAGTGTGCGTTTTGGTTTTACTTATTATTCGCACAACACCCAAAAAAATCACAAAAAGGGTGCGTTGCACACATCGTTCGTTTGCCTCAGAATGAGGTAGTTACGAAAAACGACCCCCGGGGGGTCGATTTTTGTAACTGATTGATTATCAATCAAACGAACAATGTGTGCAACGTACCTTAATCCTTAAAAAACTCCAACTCGGCACCGCGCTGCTTCAGGATCATGGCTTTTTCGGAAGGGTCAAATTCCAGTATCACGCCTTCCATGGCATACTGAAATTTGTCTTTATCAAACGGTTCCAGGGGGAATGCACTTTGATCGGTAGCCTGGGCAATCAATGAATTGTTGACCCGGGAAATGGTGATCTTCAAAGGAACGTCGTAGGATGAATAGGTACCGGTATATTGGTCCAGATCTGCAGGATCCACAGGATAAGTAACAAATTCCGGAATCTTGTAAGGCATGCCGTATACAGCACTCAGCACGGCAATGGAAATATCGTTTTTATTAAAGTTGGCTGCGTTGGAAGTCAACGAGTAAGCAAGATTGTCATCGGGAAAATAAGTGAACACCGCCCCAAATCCGTCTATTCCTCCCGTGTGGCCGTAGCCTTGCCTTTCGTAAAACGGGGTGATGAACAATCCCATGCCAAAGCCGTCCCGGATGGTCTTCATCATTTCCAGGCTTTCAGGTTTCACCAACCGGCCGGAAAACAAGGCATGGGCAAAAACATTCAGATCCTCGGGATTGGAGACCACACTACCTGCTCCCACGGGAATAGACGGATCGGTCTGAGGCATCAGGGTCCATTCACCCAGGTAGCGGTAGGACCGGCACTCTTGCCGCAAAGTATCGATCTTGCCTCCCATATACGTATTGTCCAATCCCAGGGGCTCGCAAATGTATTGACGCAAAAGTTCCGCATAAGGTTCCTGGAAGGTTTTCTCCAGAATATACGTCAGCAGCACGAAGTTGGAATTGCTGTAGCGAACGCCGGTCCCGGGTTCAAAGTCACTCCCCCTTTGGGCAATCAGCGCCACCATCTCCAAAGTGTCCTTTGGTTCTGTATTCCACGTCAGGTAATCGGGATCGTCGGTAAAATTGTGAATTCCGCTCCGGTGGGACAACAGGTGCCGGATGGTAATCTTTCCGGCGTTGGGCACGGAAGGGAAAAATGCGTCGATCGTCTGGTCCGGTGCCAACTTCCCTTGTTCGAAGGCTTTCATGACCAGAACCGTAGTGAAAGTTTTGGAAATGGAGCCGATGCGGTATTTGGAACACTTTGCCGAGTTTCCCACCGTCCGACTGTAAATCACTTCTCCGTTCAACGACAGTGCCACCGAGCCCCGGAAGCGGTCGGCTGCTTCCAGCGCATCAAAATAGGCATCCAGCCGGGCTTTGTCAAAACTTGCATCCAGCCGTGCTCTGTCAAAACTTGCAACCTGTGGCGGTGCAACCTGCAGCAATGCAGCCTGTGCCGGTACAGCCTGCGCCGGGACTTCCTGAGCAGGGGCAGCTGGCCACAAAAGGAACAGCGCTAAAACAGTTAAACCAATTTTTTTCATTTTCATCAAGTTTCTTATTAAGACGCACTTTGCGAAGGCTAGTTACAAGGTGGCAGCTGGTTACAAGAGAAACTAGAAGTCCACAAAGAGTAACTTGCTTTTGTAACAGATGCCCTGGAGCACGTCGGTAATCTGATATGCCAGACTGTTCAGTCCGTCATTCATGTTCCAACAATTTGTGTATACCAGGACCGTGAAATCCATGGCCGGATCATAGGCGGTGAAGGTAAGGTATCCTTCGGTTGCTCCGCTGTGTCCGTATCCCAGGTTGTGAGTATATTCCAATCCGCATCCGTACCCGGCCGCACTCAGGGTTCCCACAGACAAACAGTTCATCATCAAGCTATTAACCGTATAATAATTGAGAACGCCTTTCCCTGATAGAAGCTTCCTGAGAAACCGGGAAAGGTCATCGGGCGTAGTTACAATATTTCCCTCGGCAACAAAAGGAGATATGTTTGAAGCAGTAATCTCATTCGATTGATTTTCAATCAGAATATAACCGTTTACCGCAGGATCCGGCATAACCTGATCGGTCCCCTGATCCGGCATTGAAGAGTGATACATGCCCATGGGTTGTAAAACACGGTCTTCAAGGAATTCCTTATACGAGAGACCGGAAACCCTTTCAATTATCTTCCCCAATATTGAATAGCCGGTGTTGGAATAATGGTATCCGTTACCGGGAGTGAAGTAACTGAGTCCTGTCTCTGCCACCACCCCTATCAACTCGTCAAAATGAAAAGTATATGAAGAATCACTTACCAATACATAGTCAACGTAGTTCATCCCTTTATAAGGCACGTCAACCGAAACCGTGTCGGGAATATTGTCATTTGCAATATCAAATATCCCGGCCCGGTGCCTGAGTAGATCTAAAATGGTTATCTGTTCTTTGTTAGGAATATCAAACCCGGGATCTTGGGGCAGGTACGTTTGATTGGTTCCGGGAATGGTATCTGTAACGAAGTCGCTGATCCTTAATTTCCCCTGCTGATGAAGCAGCAATATGGCCGTTGCCGTAAAAGTTTTGGTACAACTGGCAGCTCTGAAATGCGTCTGTCCCGTGACACCCTTCCCATCCATGCCTGCTTTCAGGAAATACTCATCCCCATCGGCTATCACCTTTAGTGCCAAGCCCCCGGGATACTCAGGGTACTGGTCCTTGTAATCATCATACATAGAATCCAGCGCGTCTTTAAGTGCTAGTTTATTAGCATAATACGAGTTGCCAAAATGATCGTATTTGCTACAACCCACTAATACGACCAGAGAAAGGAACGTAAATGCGAAATACTTAGTTTTCATCTTATGAAGTTAATTTAGTGATGTACAGATTTGTAGTAAAAATAGGAAAAAAGATACAGAAACACGGGTGCCCGGGTGAGGTGGTAAGTAGCAACAAACTTGAGAACTCGCACAACACACACATTAATAACATATTACGTATTATTGTAACAGTATTATTACTTACCACCTCCCCCAAAGGAGCGGCTCTTTACAACACGTAAGTGGCTACTTCACCTGCGGCAAGTTCAGTGGTGAAGGTTGTGCCGTTGCTATCTATGTTAAAGATCTGCTTTGTATCAATGTTGTTCAACACCAGAATCACCACCTTGTTGTCCGGTGTCAGGAATGCTACATTGGGCAGATCGTCCGGATCGCAGGAATAGACAGACTCTATGCGAACAGAGCCGGGACGTACGTGTTTGGCTGCATGAGCAATAATGTACCAGGCCGGGTTACGGGTAACCTTATTGCCATCAATGGTAATGGCACCCAGGCAGGTAGTGCAGCCTCCCGGGGTGTGAATACTGGTTTTGGGATCTGAGGCCAGGTTCCATTCCAAAGCAATCCGGCTCCAATTGCGCATGGACCCGATAATGACCTCGCGCATGTGCCATTGAACATCCCCACCAAAATTTCCCGGAGCACCTATCCATTGTTCCGTAAAATAAAGTGATTTATCCGGATGGGCATCATGAATGGTAGACATGGCACTTATATCACCGCCATAAAGATGAAAAGCGGTGCCTTCAATATAACTTGCAGCTTCCGCATCTGCCAAAACGGTGAGCGGGTAATCCGGGCGGTCGCAGTTATGATCATAGATCACAATTTTTGTTGCAATATGATTGGCTTCAAAAGCAGGTCCCAGGTAATCCTTGACAAAGGTCAACTGCTCAACGGGACTCATTTCCATACTCGGGTTGTTGCCTCCGTGAAGCGGTTCGTTCTGCACCGTGACCGCATCTATGACAATCCCCTCGGCTTTCATTTGCTGAACATACTTTACAAAATAAAGCGCGTAAGCCTGGTAGTACTCCGTTTTTAACCGCCCGCCAATGGTAGAATTGTTGGTTTTCATCCATACCGGTGCAGACCAGGGCGATGCCATAAGACGGATATCGGGATTGATTTCCAGTATGCTCTTTAGGACAGGAATAAGGTACCTGCGATCGTAGCCCAGATCAAAATGTGCCATCTCTGTATCTCCGGGTGTCTGGTTGTATGAAAACGTATACTCATCCAGGTCCGAGGAACCCAGACTCAGCCTCAGGTAACTGGTCCCGATGGCATCCCCGGCAACTCCGGCATCCCCGGCAACTCCGAACAACTCTTCAAGGATCCCTGTCCGGGACTCGGCAGTCATCCCCCACAACAATTTCGCGCTCCCTCCGGTCAAAGTAAAGCCAAAACCATCGACCTGCTGGTATTTCTCGTTCGTATCCACCTTGATTGACGGCAGATAGAAATTGGTGACCTTTTTCGCAAGTCCGTCCTTCATTTCAAATTTTGCCGAGCCATCCGGTTTGGAAAGATAAACCACCGACTCGATATCCACTGCGGGAGGCAAAATCTCAGGAGGCGGATTGTTCCCGTTGCCCTGGGTATCGCAACTGCCGGTTGCTATCAATGGAAAAATTACACTAAGGATGCAGATCAATATTTTTTTCATAATCTCAAATAACTGACAGGTAAAGGTACAACATCTGGAAATTAATATATATTTGTAACGTAAAACTTTTGGATGTTTAAATCTATTTCGGATTCGGTGAAGTAAATAATCAAAGTCTTTCACGACTTTGATTATCCCTTATACAGCTTAGACACATTCTTGTCTGAGGTGTTTTAATTATTTTATTTTCATAACAATCAATCTTTTATATCATGAGTGAGAATCATTCCATTCACGAATTTGACGTGAATCTTATAGTAGAATACTTTTCAAACATTAACAGACAGGGCCCGGGCAGTCCTGAAGTAACTCTTAAAGCCTTGAGTTTCACAGATGATCTATCTGCAGAGGCGCACGTTGCCGACCTGGGTTGCGGGACCGGAGGCCAAACCATGACCCTGGCCGGCCAAAGACCGGGTAAGATAACAGGTGTTGACCTTTTTCCCACCTTCGTGGATCTGTTCAATGCCAACGCAACAAGATTAAACCTGCAAGACAGGGTGAAGTGTATTGCAGGGTCAATGGATGATCTGCCCTTCAAGGAAGAAGAGCTGGATCTAATCTGGAGCGAGGGGGCCATCTACAACATCGGCTTTGAAAAAAGCCTCCGGGAATGGCGCAAATACCTGAAAAAGAATGGGTATATAGCCGTGTCGGAAGCATCCTGGTTCACCGAAGTACGGCCCAAAGAAATTGAAAAATTCTGGATGGAAGCATATCCCGGAATTGACACTGTCGCCAACAAGGTAGCTCAAATGCAAAAGGCAAGCTACATTCCCGTGGCTACTTTCATTCTGCCGGATCATTGCTGGACGGAACACTTTTACGATCCACAGGTGTCGGTTCAGGAAAACTTCCTGAAAACGCACGCCGGGAATAAATTCGCCGAAGGATTCATTGCCAATCAAAGGCACGAAGAAAACTTATACAGGCGGTATTACAAATACTATGGCTATGCCTTTTATATAGGAAAAAAGATATGACACTTGAAGATCTGGGATACTACCCTGCACTGGATAACTACCTAAAAGAGCATGATCTTGCTGCTTTTACAATAGGACGGGTTATTGCTGAACACAAGGAACGGTACACCGTTAAAACGGTTGACAAAGAATACGATAGCGAAATAATAGGAAACCTTAGATTTACCGCTGTCACCCGGGCTGATTTTCCTGCCACTGGTGATTGGGTTGTCGTTTCTCCATACAACCACAACCAGGCACTTATTCATGCCATATTACCCAGGAAAACAGTAATAGCAAGACAAGCCGTTGGAACATACGGTGAAAAACAAATCATAGCCACAAACATTGATTACGCGTTTATTGTACAAGCCGTAGACCGGGATTTCAATATCAACCGGATTGAACGGTATCTGACCATTTGCCATACTTCAAACGTCTCTCCCGTCATTATCCTCAATAAAATTGACCTGATTGGTGAAACGGAACTGAAGGACCTGGTTTCAAAAGTACGGGAACGGATAAAGCAGGTTCCTGTCTTCACCATTAGCAATGAAAACCTCAGAGGTATAGATGAAGTCAAAGAGTTTATCAAAAAGGGACAAACATACTGCCTGTTAGGTTCATCCGGAGTGGGGAAATCCACTCTTTTGAACACGCTTTCAGGGGTACAATTCATGAGAACGGATACAATCAGTACAAGTACCAATAAAGGCAGGCACGTGACAAGCCACCGTGAATTGCTGATCCTGGAAAATTGCGGGATCCTTATTGATAATCCGGGAATGCGGGAAGTTGGGTTGACAGATTCAGATATTGGGTTTGCCACAACGTTTGACACCATAATGAATGTATCCAAGAATTGTAAATTCAGAGATTGTACTCATACAACAGAAAAGGGTTGTGCCGTAATCGCTGCCTTACAAAATGGTGAAATAGACAAATCTTCTTACCTAAACTACCTTAAGATGGAAAAAGAAAAAGAACATTTTGAGTCTACCCTTGCCCAAAAGCGAAAAAAGGATAAAGATTTTGGAAAAATGATCAGGAATTATAAAAAGAATCATTTAAAATAGTATTATTCGTACCAAATTTTGTATTTTTGGGACAAATTAAAAAGATATGGGACAAAATACACCACGTTCTAAACTCAAGCCCCTTCCGCCACCAAGAGAAAAAGTGGAGACTATTGATATTCTGAGGCAAACCAACAAATCAACTGCAGTTTTAGCTGAACTGAAAGGGATTGCTTTGACAATACCCAATCAGTCTATGTTGATCAATGCTGTTATACTTCAAGAAGCGAAAGACAGTTCTGAAATTGAAAATATTATTACGACACAGGACGATCTATATAAAGCTTTGACCTTAAACAAGTCAACCATATCGCCACAAACTAAAGAGGTAGTCAATTACAGAAAAGCCATTTTTTATGGTTATGAAATCGCAAAAAAGCAAGGATTTATCAAAGTAAATGATATTATAAGCATCCAACAGGAATTAGTTAATAATACCGCAGGAATCAGGAGCATACCCGGCACAGTGTTAAAGAATGACACAACCGGGGAAATTGTTTACACGCCACCACAGGATAAAGCTGAGATACTGGATTTGTTAACAAATTTCATAAATCATTACAATCAAACTGACAATGAATTATCTCCATTGATTAATCTCGCGATCTTACATTTTCAATTTGAGAGTATTCACCCCTTTTATGACGGTAACGGAAGAACCGGCAGAATATTGAATATTCTTTACTTGATATTGAACGGATTGCTTGATGTTCCAATCCTGTACTTAAGTTCTTACATAATTAAAAACAAATCAGACTATTATCGTTTGTTGAACAGGACAAATCAAGATGGGATGTGGGAAAACTGGATCATGTTCATGCTCAGAGCAATAGAAGAAACATCTAAAGACACAATTTCCAGAATAATCAACATTAAAGATCTTTTAGACAAAACAATCATAAAAGTAAAAAAAGAATCACCTAAGATTTACAGAAAAGAGCTTGTAGAACTCCTCTTTGAACAACCATACTCGAAAATTGATTTTGTGGTAAACAGATTGGGTGTCGAGAGAAAAGCCGCCTCCAGGTATTTAAAAGAGCTGGAAAAAATAGGTGTTCTGGAATCACAAAAAGTCGGCAGAGAAACACTTTATATCAATAAAAAATTAATTGAAATACTTAAGAATTAATAATGAGTCGATTTAATTTAACTAGCTTATTTTTAGTCACATCCATTAGTCTGTCATTTTATTCCTGTGACACATTAAATATAAAAGACGAAAACCCTGCCACCGATTATTCGAAAACTGAAAACTGGTTATCGCTTCCTGCAAACGGCTCAATGAATGTGGATGTTTTCTATGTGTACCCTACTGCCTGGTACAAGGCAGATCCCTTGGAACCCGACTTTTGCGCTATCGATAATCCCATCATGCTTACGGGTTCTCAAAAAGCCTTCAACAGGCAGGCAACCGCCTTTGAAACTGCAGGCAATATCTACGCCCCCTACTACAGGCAGGCAGACGCTGCTTTTACCCTTACCCTGCCCCCGGCTGAACGCTGGGCAGTCATTGACAGCATCCCGGCTAAAGATGCGATTGCCGCCTTTGATCACTACATCAAGAATTATAACAATGGAAAACCTTTCATCCTGGTGGGACATTCACAAGGTGCCCAGGTATTGTTGATCCTTTTGAATAAATACATGTCCGAACATGCCGATGTTTATGCACGGATGGTTTGTGCCTATGTAATTGGGTACCCGGTGACTGCAGAATTCATGAACGCAAGTAAACACCTTAAATTTGCCAGGGGAGCCGATGACACCGGGGTCATCGTTTCTTACAACACCCAATCCCCTTCCGTGGCTCCCGGGGCAAACATTGTAATGTCCGGCGAGATTGGGCTGGTCATCAACCCAATCAACTGGAAAAGAGATGAAACCCCCGCCTCGGCAGAGGAAAGCCTCGGCTCGAATATGCCCGTTGATGCACAGGGAAATTTCGGGCTGATTCCGAATTTTGCCGATGCCCGCATCAATTTGGCCAAAGGCGTTCTGGAATGCACCAGTGTAGATGAAAACGCCATGTACCAAATTTCTGGAGCTATGGGCCCAGGGGTATATCACTCTTTTGACATATCTTTTTATTATTACAACCTGCGGGAAAATGCGGAAAACCGAATTAACCGGTTCCTGGAGAAATAAATAGTATCATGAAGAAGAACATGAGATTTTTAATTATTGCATTCATCGGCCTTATGGCAGGCTGTTTATTCCTTTCCTGTAATCAGGGCGAGTCCACCGATACGCCCTGGCTGCGGGGTGCAAACTTTACTCCGAGTACAGCCATAAACCAACTGGAATTCTGGCAGGAAGAAACCTTTGATCCCGAGACCATTGACCGGGAACTGGGTTGGGCAGAAGAGATAGGATTCAACTGCATGAGGGTATACCTGCATCATGTTGCCTGGGAAGTGGACAAAGCGGGATTCAAGGACAGGATGGCCCAATATCTGGCCATTGCCCATAAGCACAACATAAGGACCATTTTTGTGTTTTTTGACGATTGCTGGAACCCCACCTACAGTGCCGGCAAACAACCCGAGCCAAAGCCCGGGGTGCACAATTCCGGATGGGTAAGGGATCCCGGGGATTTGCTTTTCACTTCACCGGAGCTGATCCATGTATTGGAAGCTTATGTAAAAGATATCCTGGGAACATTCAAAGATGATAATAGGATTGTTTTGTGGGATTTGTACAACGAGCCCGGGAATTCGGGTTATGAGAACAAATCGTTGCCCCTCTTGAAGAGTGTGTTCCAGTGGGCAAGAGAAGTCAACCCTTCCCAGCCGGTATCTGCCGGTGTCTGGCATCATGGATTGACGGACCTCAACAAATTCCAGCTTGAGAACTCCGATATCATAACCTACCACAATTACAGTGATGAAATCAGTCACCAACACGCCATTGATACCTTAAAAAGTTACAACAAGCGCATGATCTGTACGGAATACATGGCCCGCAGGAACAACAGCCTGTTCAGCAACATCATGCCCATCCTGAAAGAGCAAGGCATAGGGGCAATCAACTGGGGACTGGTGGAAGGAAAAACCAACACCAAATACGCCTGGAGTGAACCCATCCCCGACGGCTCGGAACCGGAACCCTGGTTTCACGAAGTATTCCGCAAGGACGGCACGCCCTATAAACAGGAAGAAGTTGACCTGATAAAAGCTTTGACTAAGGAATAGAATTCTAGGCAAAGCATTATTCCATGTAATATATTTCCTTCCCGGCAGCTTTCGCATATTCAATCTCGCTCCTGGTGCTGCTACCAATGTAACCGTCCTTGTTGATCACATAAATGGCCTGCGCCAGGTCGATCTTCCGCTTGTGCATATCGTCAAGCATCTCCTTGGTGCCCCCTGTCCAGGCATCTTTATCCCCGCTGTGCCCGAACAGCCCCACCGAGATTACAATATAGCCCTGCAGGGTCAATTCCTTCTGCACACGCATAAAATCATCCTTGAACCGTGTGCTGCCACACAGTGTTATGATAGGATAATCAGACTTTTCCATAGGTCAATCTTTAAATAATTATTAAAGGTAACAAGTTTAATGTCTTTTTCATACCTTCGTGGCAGCTAAAACTATTGGATGTTTATTTGTAATCCGGACATTGTTCTGTAAACAATCTGTACTTTTTGTATAGATTGTATCTGTGTTTGTTCTCTTGAAATTCTTCAAGAGGACCATTTTCTATTTATATATTATTTATTTAAGTATTATTTTGTTTACGAACATGGAAAACGAAAAACAAACAATTCACGAATTTGACCTTAGTATTATTTATGATTTTTTTTCAAACACAAAACGTCAGGGTCCCGGAAGTCCGGAAGAAACGCTTAAAGCATTGAGTTTTATAGACGGCCTTACTCCTGAATCCAAAATTGCCGATATCGGTTGTGGAACAGGGGGCCAGACAATGGTTCTGGGCCAAAACACACCCTGCCGGATTATTGGTATTGATTCCTGGGCCGGATTCATAGACCAATTCAACCTGGATGCCCGACACAACAACCTTCAGGACCGGGTGAAAGGCATAGTCGGCAATATGGAAAACCTTCCGTTCCAAGAGGAAGAATTTGATTTGATCTGGTGCGAAGGAGCTATCTATAACATTGGATTTGAACGTGGTTTGAAGGAATGGCGCAAATTTCTGAAACAAGGCGGTTATATTGCCGTCACGGAAAACACCTGGTTCAGCCATGAGCGGCCGCCTGCCGAGATTCAGAAATTTTGGGATAAAGCCTATCCCCAGATTGATACCATTCCCAATAAGGTCGCCCAGATGCACAAAGCAGGCTACCTTCCTATGGCCACCTATATGCTGCCCGAAACCATCTGGACAGATTATTATGCCTGGCAGGCTCCCCGGTTGGAATCCTTTCTGCAAAAGCACAAAGGCAATAAAACGGCAGAAGAATTCATAGCAATGGAACGCAATGAAGCCCGGTTGTATTACAAGTACAAAGCCTATTATGGCTATATGTTTTATATAGGGAAGAAAATGTAACGAATCCCGACAGTAGTAAATCCCGGTTTATTCGCGCCTGTTTAGTTTTGCCGAGGCCGCTATCGCGGCAGTTTATGCGGTGCTGCAAAGCAGCATATTTTTAAGCGCCAAATTCTTTGACAATTATCGTGACAGGGTTATGTTTATTCATGAACTCCTATTCTTCATCCGGTCGGAATGCCTTTACGGATGAGCCTTTCAAAGGCAATCCCGCCGGTGTGATGATCGTTGAGGACAGGACGACTGCCGGGTGGATGCAAAACATGGCCTCGGAAATGAATTTGTCAGAAACTGTATTCATCATTCCCAAAGGGAGTGGGTTCTCCATCCGCTATTTCACCCCTG
>Ga0209408_1001503_pt1 | contig 14532 bp, 13 predicted proteins | sample AD_UKC107_MetaG_FD_184422 | JGI IMG/M metagenome (GOLD analysis project Ga0209408, IMG submission 184422) | Active sludge microbial communities of municipal wastewater-treating anaerobic digesters from Hong Kong - AD_UKC107_MetaG (SPAdes)... | ecosystem: Engineered > Bioreactor > Anaerobic >... | reverse complement strand
CTCAAAACTCCGTGTGCTGCCGGATGTTGAGGGCCGAAGTTAACGGTATAGTTCTTAATTTCTGACATTAACTTTCTTCCTCCAATTGTTCCTGATTATCGGCATATCTGGCATCTTTTCTGACTGTTTTTGGAATTGTGACACGAGGTTCGATTGAAACCGGTTGATAAACCACTCTTCCCTGCTCTTCATCGTATTTAACTTCAACATTTCCAACCAGTGGGAAATCTTTTCTGAAAGGGTGGCCAACAAAACCATAGTCAGTCAAAATTCGTCTTAAATCAGGGTGACCAACAAAGATAATTCCATATAAATCAAAGGCTTCTCTTTCAAACCAATCTGCTGATGACCATATCTTTATCAATGAAGGAACAGCTAAAACACCAGAGTCGGGAGCAAAACATTTCAACCTCAATCGAACATTATGTTGAATTGAAAGTAAATTCACCACAACAGCAAAACGCTTTTCCTTTAGCTCCGTTTTTCTTTCTTCCCAAGAGAATCTTCCCGGTCCTTTATTGGAAATTCCACGACTGAAGCCGGTACTGGTCACATTCTCAGTTTGCCATTCAGACTCACCAAATCCCAGATAATCCACTCCGCATAAATCAATCAGTTGTTCGAAGGAAAATTGGGCATCATCACGCAGTTGCTGACAAACATTTTGCCAATTTTCAGGAGCAACTTCGCAATTTAGCTCTCCATGTTGGCTTTTGACAGATATAATCTGATCTCCAAAGTGAGAAATCAGCTTATTCTCCAGACTAACATTGTTATTCATAATCTTTATCTTGCGATTGTATTAGTTCTTTTAATTTTTTTCTGAAGCTGCAATAAACCGTAAATCAATGCTTCAGCAGTTGGAGGACATCCCGGAACATAAACATCAACAGGCACAACGCGATCACACCCTCTGACAACCGAGTAAGAATAGTGATAGTAACCACCGCCGTTGGCACATGAACCCATAGAAACAACATATTTGGGATTCGCCATCTGATCGTAAACTTTTCTCAGCGCCGGAGCCATTTTATTAACCAGAGTGCCTGCAACTATCATAACGTCCGACTGACGAGGTGAAGGTCTGAAAATAATTCCGAATCGGTCCAAATCATATCGTGCCGCACCGGCTTGCATCATTTCCACGGCACAACAAGCCAGACCAAAGGTCATAGGCCACATTGAACCAGTTCTTGCCCAACCGATAACATCATCCAGCCTTGCAGTAAAAAATCCTTTGTTATCAAAACCTTGATCTACATGTGGATGTGTGATGTTATCAACAATCCCCAATTCCAGTTTTGAAAAATCTTCAGAAGTGTTTTTTGTTACTCCCATTCCAATGCTCCTTTCTTCCATTCATAGATGAAACCGACAACAAGTATAAAGAGGAATATAAACATAGAAACCAGTCCGAATACACCAATTTTATCCAGCACCACAGCCCAAGGAAAAAGAAAGGCTATTTCCAAATCAAATATAATAAAAAGAATTGCGACCAGATAAAAACGAATATCGAATTTCATGTGAGCATCATCGAAAGCCTCAAAACCACACTCATAAGCGGATTCTTTCTCTTTATCTTTAGTTCTTGGACCAAGAATATAGCCTATTGAAAGCAAAACGATTGCCAATCCAACAGCCACACCCAGAAACATTAATACCGGGAAATATTCAGCCAGCATATTTTAACCCCTTTGTTGTGATGCATATTTTTATGCATTTTGAATTAACGAGATTTAAATCTCAAAAAACCTGTTTTTTGCTCTTGTTTTATAATTGTTGTATGAGCAAGTTATTGTTACTGGTGCCGACGGCCGGAGTCGAACCGGCACAGCCTTAGGCCACTACCCCCTCAAGATAGCGTGTCTACCAATTCCACCACGTCGGCAATGTAACATATTTTACCTTTCAAACACTTGACCTGCATCAATAAACAAGTCATTGATTCGTAATTATCCTTCGTCACCAGTTGAAACTTCTGCCGAATCTTCACCAGTGTCTTCTGATTCTTCCGAAGTTGTATCATCAGATACAGCCGGAACATCTGTTTCATCTGAATTAACGGATTCATTGACATCCATAGCAGGAACATCACTTTCCTGACTTCCACCAACAGGTGTAATTTGCGGAACATCTGAATCAGAAGTATTCAATGTGCCAACCACACCTAAATCAATTTCGCCAGCATCTTGCACCGCAAAGTCTTTACTCGCCTGCACAGCCATAAATAAACTGATTGCAAAAAACAAAAACGCTAATGTCATTGTGCTTTTTGTTAAGAAATTACCGGAACCTTTCGCTCCGAATACAGTAGCAGATGCTCCTGATCCAAAAGCCGAACCGGCTGTAGCCCCTGCTCCTTTTTGCACCAAAATAAATGCAATCATAGCCACAACGACCAAAACAAACAAAATTAATAATAGATTAACTGTCATTTTAAAACTCTCTGTTTGAAAAAAGCATTCTATTTCCTCGATACTTTTTCCGCTTGTTTACATATAGCAAGAAAATCGTCTGGGGTTAATGAAGCTCCTCCAATTAAACCACCATCAATATCCTGCATCGAAAATAATTCTTCAGCATTACTGCCTTTCACACTTCCGCCATATAATAATGGCACAAGATTTGCAATTGTTTCATTTTTCTCTCTCAGAAGACCTCGAATAAACTCGTGAACTTCCTGTGCTTGTTGAGAAGTTGCTGTTTTACCCGTTCCAATTGCCCAAACCGGCTCATAAGCAATTATTGCGTGCTCAAAAGCACCAATACCGACTTCTTCAATAACAGCATTAACCTGATCAGCAACGACAGACTCAGTAACACCGGCTTCTCTTTGTTCCAATGTTTCGCCACAACATAAAACCGGAACTAAACCCGACCGAATGGCTGCAGCAAATTTCTTCGCAACGTCCTCGTTGCTTTCATGATAATACTCACGTCTTTCAGAATGTCCGACCAACACCAAATCACAACCCAATTCCTTAATCATCGTTGCCGAAACTTCACCGGTATACGCTCCTTGATCGTATTCACTGACAGTCTGCGCACCTACAGATATACTTCTACTTGCAATCGCGACAGCCTGGGCTATATAAGGAAACGGAGGAAATACAGCGACATCAAATACTTTATCAGTCGGCAACCCACTAATAACCTGCGAAATTAAATCATTAGTCATAGTTACTGAACCGTTTAATTTCCAGTTTCCGGCAACTAACAATTTCCTACTCATTCGACATTACCATAAAAATTAGCGTGCGGATTATAATACAATATTGCAACCACTTGAACCAAAATTTATTTCAAAGTGAAATTTAGAGCGTTTTCAATCAGATTAAAGATTATTTTTAAAAATTATACTCTTTAAAACCCAATTATGGCAAACTTGTTGCTATCTGATTATAATAGCGATTGACCGCAAATGGTCTGTTTCACGTTTAATGGAATTCATAATAATACAGGTAAAAAATGGGCAAGCCCAATATCTTAGTTGACAGCTTTAATCTCGGACTCAAACACGGTTCCGGAATCAAAACCTACGGTGCAACCCTTCTGGATGCATACAAAAAACTTAATTTTGACGTTGGCATTTTTGCAGACAACAAGTTTGTTCAAGGAAAAAACCCTATCCTTGATGAAGTTATGTTCTTTGACCAACAGTTCAAATTACCCAAGCAAAGATTTAATTCCAAATACTGGGAAGTTTTGCGTGACTCCATCCAGTTAGTTAAAAGCAAGCCGGTATCTACTTTTCCAGTGAATGTGACCAGTCCCGATATCAACAACTACTTATCAAAAGCAGCAGCAGAGAGCAAATACAGCTATATATGCAATGCACATGATGCGTTTCATTCAGCAAATCGTTTTTTCTATGTTTTCAAAAGATCGGTAAAATTTAAACTGGCGAAAAAACCGGATATTTGGCACATGACCACTCCTCTGCCAATCAGTATTAAAGGAACAAAGACGGTAATTACTGTTCATGATTTAATCCCGTTAAAAGTTCCTTTTACAACTTTGGATATTAAAAATAATTTTTACTATTTGTTCAAATGGGCATGTAAGTCAGCGGATATGATTTTGTCGGTTTCAGAACAAACCAAAAAAGACATTATCGATATTTATAAAATCCCTGAAGAAAAGATTAAAACGACTTGGCAGTCTGTTAAAAAAATAAAATCTTATACTGATGGAGATTTGGAATTTGATGAAAAATATCTGAAAAGCAATAAAATTAACAAAGAAAAGTATGTCCTTTTTGTTGGAAATATTGAACCTAAAAAGAACATCAAGTCACTTATTACTGCCATGTCATTCGTCAATCCAAACATTAAATTAGTTATTGTCGGTAAAAAAGCATGGCTCTGGGAAGACCAGTTAAAGAATGTCAAAAAATACCTCGATGATGAAAGAGTTGTATTTATGGACTTTATCGACGATGATGAATTATCGGTTCTTTATCGCAATGCCAGTTGCTTAGTATTTCCATCTTTATACGAGGGCTTTGGATTACCGGTTCTGGAAGCGATGCAACATAATTGCCCGGTTATTTGCTCCGGAATTACCTCCTTGCCTGAAGTTGCCGGTGATGCCGCTTTATACATCGATCCTTATGATTATAAAGATATTCGAAATAAAATTTCAGCCATATTACACAATCCCGAATTAAGGATGGATATGATTGAAAAAGGCAAGAAAAGAGTTGAATTTTTCAGCCCTGAGAATTATGCCCGAAGACTTGAAAGTGCATATAGTTCCCTTGTTTAATGTTTGCATTTCTCAGAAAAGTTTTTAAATCCAAAAAATCCGGACATTATTTTATCCACATTCCTAAAACTGCCGGAACCAGTTTTATCAATATTCTGGATAATTGCCATGAGTTTGATTCCATTTTTCCATGCCAACTCTGGAGAGAAATCAACCAAGGAATTATTGATAGTAAAGACCACTACAAGCTGATTCGAGGACATTTTGGTGGCAATACCTATCGATTTTTATCATCAGGAAACCCACATTTATTAACCATTCTCAGACATCCACAGAGTCTTGCGGTATCAACCTATCATTTTATCAAAAGAGAAAAAAACACAGCGGTTCATGATTTGGTAACAAACTCACAAATGTCGCTGAAAGAGTTTCTAAAGCATTCACAAACCTCGGTTAAAATCAATAATCGAATGGTGAGACACCTATCCTTTGATTTAAAGGACGATCCTGAGGCTCAAGAGTTATTTCTATCCGAAGAAAGTATCAAGGTTATCAATCAATGGCTTGAGCCCGGTAAAAAAATTGATAATAAAGATCGCTTGCAAAGAGCTATAAATCTGCTTAATAATTGCTCCTGGTTTGGAATTCAGGAACAATTTGACAAATCAATGCAGCTGTTTGCATATACTTTCAACTTGCCGCCAAACGGTGATTCTCCCAATCTCAATGCTTTTAACCCAAAACAACCCATTGACGAAGAGTGCGTAAACATTATCTACCAGGAAAATGAGTTTGACTTAAAACTTTATAACCATGCTTTACAAAAGTTTGAAGAAAAATATGCACAAATGTGTAAAAAGTTAAAAAGTGAATTTCATACCGAATCATCGAAAGATATCAACCAGTTGATTGACTTGAACTATAGAAAACATCACAAAACCGAAATTCTTGAAAGTGTAGAATATGATTTTTCTAATAAACTCTTAGGAGGCGGATGGCATCGTAGAGAGATTACTTTACCAGAAAACGACTTTTTTCGTTGGACGCAAAGACCTGATTCCTTTATTGATTTCTGGTTGAAACCGAATATCTATGTATTGAGTATTCGAATCATCAATAGTATTAGCGAAGAACTTCTTGAAAATCTTGTTGTTACAGCTAATGACATCTCACTCGATTATCAGTTTGATGCCGCTATCGGAGTTGTGAGAATTTTAAGTGCACAAATCAATAAAGAAATGTTTAGTGACAATCTTTTAAGAATTCGTTTTATTCAACCAGAAACTAAAAGACATTCTGAAATTTTTGGTAGTAACGACAATAGACGCTTGGGGTTTGCCGTTCATTGGATTAAACTAGTCCCATGCCAATGATAAAACACAAGATTATATTTATTAGCGGAAGGTTTCGTTCCGGAACAACTGTGCTTTGGAATATTTTCAACAATCTTCCTCAATATAAGGCTTGGTATGAACCATTGCATACCAATTTAATCAGCCAAATCCAGTATGTAAAACCCAAAGAGGACCATATTGGTGTGGATGATTATTGGAAAAATTATCGCAACTTAAAAAACTTGAAAAAACTTCATAAGCATCAATTTGGACAAAACAGGTTGATTATGGAGAAACATGAGTGCTGGCCGGAGCTTAAAGAGTACATCAACTTTCTTATACAAAACTCTGATGACAAGATTCCAGTTTTACAGTTCAATCGAATGGATTTACGATTGTCGTGGTTAAAAAATAACTTTCCAAATAGTTTAATTATTAATATCCAAAGACAACCCTACCCTCAATGGATTTCCAGCAGGAAGCACATTAAGGATGAATCAATGATAAACAATGAAAGCTACGAAGATGCTTATGATTTGATGCAATGGGCTATTGACTTATCCGAAAAGTTTCCTATGCTACAAAAATCCGATCATCGGAATGGTTATTTCCGCCATTATTTTATCTGGAAACTCTCACAATCAGTCGCTGACAATCACTCTGACTTAAAACTTAGACTTGAAGATGATTTTTTTGACGGCTCAGATGGAATTAAGAAACTAGCAAAACTACTCAACTGGGAATCAGAAGACATACAAATTGCTGAAAATTTGATTCATAAACCAGAGTCTGTTCATGCAAAAACTGAGACACCTGATTGTTTTGTCGAAATTGAGAGAAAGGTTGATAAGATATTTAAAAAACTGGGATTAAGCAAACAATTTCCCTCCAGCAATCTTGAATCCATTAAACAGGATTTTTATAAAGAATGGTCTGAATACTCTTTTGATAGCTCTCTTTGTAAAAATGAGTTGCTTGATGCGATTAAATTAATGAATGACAGGCTCACTGAAATCCATAATAATCGTTAAAAATAGAAAAAAGTTTAAATAATTTCTTTTATGATTTTTTTTACTACCAACCAGTCTCGGTTGACAGTAGCCACACTAACATTCAACACTTCACTGATTTCCAGCTCACTAAAACCTAAAAAATATTTCAACTGAAAAACATCAGTCATTCTGGAATTCTTTTTTTCTATTGCTTTTAGTATTTTATCTAAGAGCAACATCCATTCAGCCTCTGATTCAGTATTTAATAATGAGTCATCAAATGTAACCAGTTGAGCATTTCTTTTTTGTGAGAGTTTTTGAGTGGCTGAGTTGATAAGGATTTGCCTCATGGCTTTTGCTGCAATACAAAAAAAGTGCTTTCTGCTTTCTGCCTGAATTCCCCACTTATGAAGTCTCAACCAGGCTTCATTAACTACCGAAGTCGTGTTTAAAGTTGAGGATGAATTGAATTGCTTATGACGCATGCCGGATGCAATCAATTTAAGATCCTCATATACCAATGGTATCAAGCTATTCAATGCTTCCTGATTTCCCGATGAAGCTTGAGAAATCAATAATGTGACCTCTTGTGTACTGTTATGAGTGAAACCGCTAAACATTTTTTGACGTTATTTTTCAAATTGACACTCGGGAAAGCGATTCATAGTGTCTATTCCAAGTTTGGTGTAAGAATCAATAATATCATCAATTATATACCAATGCAGTTTTTCAAGATAATCAAACCCACAGATTCGATTGACAAAAGCAAAGTATTCATCAAGCAAATACTCGTATTCCTGCTGATTTTCAACCAACGTCTCAATTTTTTCATAATGAAATTGCATGGTATTATTATAAACTGCAAATTTTGCCTGTGTAATATCAAGCACTTCTTGATTCGTTTCAATGGCTTTATCCAGAAAAGAAATACTTTCACCGGGTTTACCTTGCAAATTCCTTAATAATGCTTTGTTGTAATACATCTCCGCAATATTTCCGATGCTTGCAATCTTTCCACCCAGGTCCTGCATTTTGGTAAAACTATCAATCGCCTGATCATAATGAAAGTCTGCTTTATCATAATTCTTAATTTGTTCTTCGTAATAAATTCCCAATGATCGATGAACCTCCGCATGTTGTTTTCTTGAATTTAACGATAACGGGTTCTGTTTCAAAGAGAAATCGATATTTTTTAGAGCTTGCAGAAAAATAAGCTCAGGAATTTTTTTTTCGTGATTTATGCCTGAATCAAAAGTATTTAAAACTGGTTCCAATAATTCAAAATCTTTACTATCAAAATTATTGGCATTAACTGCTAAACTAAATAGTGGCGAAACAGAAGTCGCAAGCAATTCAGCATCATCAGGAAAAATATTTAATCCATGTATTACTGTAAAATATGACTTTGTATCCATTTGCATAAATGGCTCTTTATTTAGTTTGAGATAATGCGACATGTCTGCATAAATTCGACTTAAATTGATATAGGTCTCTTTAGAATTCGGCGCCATATACAATGCATCTTCACAAACTTGAATTGCTTTTTTAAAACTTTGATCAATCTCATTGGTTAGTTTATTTAACCCCTTACGAACCTCCGTTGACATATTTTCACAATATTGAACATAGTTCTCCGGGTCTGAATCACCGATTTCTAAAGCCTGTTGTAATCTTAAATCACTAATTTCTTTGTATTGAACTGCATTTTCATATCCTGAAGTCTCACCTGTTTGGTTATATTTGGCATTATAAATTGTTGCCGCAAAAGACATTGCTTCGTAGTGCCAAGGATTTGTCTCTATTTCTTTTTCAATTGCGATAATCGCTTCATCATATTTACTCTCAATATACGCCAGTTTTGCGGACAAGTAATTTGAAATTGAAGTTGCACTTTGGGACTTTTTTAAATATTGAATCGCCTGATTGTAATAAGTTTTCCTTTTCTCATTCAAAAACTGCTCCTTTCTTTGGGGATTATTTATTGAGTTGGATTCCTCAATAGCTTTTTGCCAAAAGTGAGCATAAGTCACTCCTAATGCCGCTGATAAATCAATGGACCTCCAGCCTTTACTTTCAGCATCCTTTAACAAGTTCAATGCTTTTTCGTAATTTCGCATCGCCAGAAAAGCAGAACCAAGAGCATAACTACTCAGTCCAGTAGCATTGCTATTATCTCTTTCAATTTCTTGACTTAATTCATTGATTTCATTATTAAATTCCTGGTATTCTTGCTTCACTTGATGTTTCGGCATCATATGAGTTCGACGCACTTTTGCTTTAATTTCCTGAGCTTTAGAAAGATGTTTTTCAGCAGCTTGTAATTTAATTGAGGTCAGATAACTCTGATAAAGTCCGTAACTAACCCCGGTAATTAGTGCAACAACTGCTAAAGTCATTAGTGCACTTATAATCGGATATTTCTTTATTTTTTTTACCAACCGATGAATAGTAGTAATTTTTCTGGCACTGACAATATCTCCGTTTAACCACGCACTCAAATCATCAGCTAATTTTTTCACTGATGAATAACGATCCTCTACTTTCTTCTCCAAACACTTGTAGATGATAGATTGTAATTCCGGAGGAATGCTGCGATTTAAAGTAGCGGGTTCAGCGTGAATGGTTTTATAGCTGATTTCTGAAATACTATCGGCCTCAAATGGCATGTGATTTTGCACCAATTTATAAAGCAAAACGCCTAAAGAAAAGACATCGCTCCTGCGATCAATATCATGTGTTAAACCCTTTGCTTGTTCCGGAGATAAATATCCCGGAGTTCCAACCACAACACCGGTCATAGTCAAAGATAAATTTTCTTCTGCGGATGCAATACCAAAGTCAAGTAACTTTACGTTCCTTTCTTTATCGACCAGCAAATTGCTAGGCTTGATATCACGATGAATCACTCCTTTGGAATGAGCATAGTTCAACGCCTCACACACTTGCCTGAATAGAATCACCCTTTGTTCAATATTCAGATTATTCTTTTCAGCAAATGATACTAAATCATCACCATCAACAAACTCCATGACAAACCACGGCAATCCTTGTTTTGTAATCCCTGCATCATAAAGTTTGGCAATATTTGGGTGATTTAAATCACTGAGTATTTGCCTTTCCTGCTGAAATCTTTGTTTTAAAGAGGAATTGGCTAAACCTTGAGGAATAACTTTGAGTGCTGCCTTGGCGTGAATATGACCATCATTCCGCTCAACCAAATAGACATTAGACATCCCTCCTCTACCAATGTGTTTGATAATTTTCCATACACCAAGAACATCCCCGTCATTTAAATCTGATTCATCAGAAATTTCAGATAACAAACCAGTATATCCGGGAATTTCTAAATTATTATCCGAAACTTCAAGCTCATCAGATTGCTCTGAAATCTCAAGTAATTTCAGAACACGATCTTCAATATCTTTATCAGTCGTCACACTCCACCATTGGCATATCATAAAACAAAAATACTATAACAAACATTTACTAACTTCAATATTCAAGAAAATTATTCCGAAATATCCGCAAATACATAGTTAAACAAACGCTAAACAAGGTAAAATACGCACCGAAAAAAATTTATGAAATTTGGGGAAAATAACAATGAAACAAAAGTTAAATCCACTTGATCTTTTTGATGTTCGCTCTGAATTAAGCGAAGATGAAATCATGGTTCAGGACAGCGTCGGTCGCTGGGTTGATGAAAGAGTATTACCAATTATTGGTGATGCTTTTGACAGACATGAATTTCCAATGGATTTAATTCCTGAAATGGCGGACTTAGGGCTTTTCGGCAGTACTATTGATGGATACGATTGTGCAGGACTGAGTTACACCAGTTATGGTTTAATTTGTCAGGAACTGGAACGCGGTGACTCTGGCTTACGCAGTTTCGCATCGGTACAAAGTTCATTGTGCATGTTTCCCATCTATGAATTTGGTAGCGAAGAACAAAAACAAAAGTGGCTTCCGCCAATGGCACGAGGTGAAGTTATTGGTTGTTTCGGTTTAACAGAATCACATGGTGGTTCTGATCCTTTATCGATGAAAACACATGCCAAAAAAGATGGTGATGATTGGATTCTTAATGGTTCAAAAATGTGGATTACCAACGGCTCAATTGCCAATATTGCCGTAGTTTGGGCTATGACAGACGACGGTGTTCAAGGGTTTATTGTTGAAAAAGGCATGAAAGGTTTTTCAACAGAATTGATTAAACGCAAAATGTCATTGCGTGCATCCGTCACTTCAGCCGTATTTTTCGATGATGTCAGAGTTCCCGACTCCAATCGTTTACCAAAAATTAAAGGTTTAAAAGGACCTTTAACTTGCCTGTCAAACGCCAGATACGGAATTTCTTGGGGGCCGATTGGCTCTGCACAAGCTTGTTTACAAGAAGTTCTGAGTTATACCGAGGACAGAGTTCTGTTTGGCAGAGCCTTAAACGAAAACCAAATCGTACAATTACGTTTAGCTGAAATGGCGAGAAAAATCACGACCGCACAACTTTTAGCACTCCGATTAGGGCGTTTAAAAGACCAAGGTTTACTCCAACCAACACAAATATCAATCGCGAAATGGAACAATGTTCGTATGGCAATAGATATCGCCAGAGATTGTCGTGATTTATTAGGCGGAGCCGGAATCACGACTGAGCACACTGCTATAAGACACGCTTTAAATCTGGAAAGTGTAATCACTTATGAGGGAACGGAAACAGTCCATCAGCTGGTTGTCGGACGTGAACTTACCGGCAAAAATGCTTTTTAAGCATTAAAGAACAAAGCGACTATAAATTAAGGATTTTTTTTGCTACAATTTTGAAGTTCTGTTGAATTGTGCAATTGAATGAATCAACACATCTGTGCTTTCAGGTGTGAGTTTGTGAAAATTAGAGGAAAAGAGGAAATCCAGATGCCTGAATTGACGGTATTATTTGCCGATATCGCTCAAAGCACGTCGTTATTCGAAAAATATGGCGATGACAAAGCACGTTCAACGATTTCTGTTGTTCTCGATAACCTTGTTAATGTTGCTGAAAAATTTCAGGGAAAGCTGATCAAAACGATTGGCGATGAAATCATGTGTACTTTTCCATCGCCAAAGTTTGCTATTAAAGCGGCTATTGGCATGCAGGAAAAGACCCGTGAAGGATTTATCATAGGAGATCATTCCATTGGCATTCGGATTGGTTTTCACCACGGAGCCGTGATTGAAGAAAATGGTGATGTTTACGGTGATACTGTCAATGTTGCCGCAAGAATGTCCAGTCTCGCAAAGAAAGGACAAATCATTACCAATGCTATGACATTTGATGATTCTTCATTAAATTCAGCAATAAATCATCGCCATTTAGGCAAAACAAAAATCAAAGGCAAACTTCTTGCTGTTCGTATTATTGAAATCTTCTGGAAAAAAGATGATACACAGGTCACTCGTATTTCTTCAGCAATAGACTTGAAACTTCCCGAAGCTGCCTACACTATGTCAATGTCGATTAACGGCAGACAAATTAAAATGACGGAAAAATCACCGAATAAAATTATCGGACGTGGCGAAGAATGCGATATTCAGATTCTGGCTCCAATGGCATCACGTTCGCATGCTGAAATCGAGTTTTCCGATGGCAATTTTAAAATTGCCGATCACAGCACTAACGGCACATGGATTGAAATGGGAGGTAATTCATTGAGATTACACAGAGACAAAACAGTGCTTGTCGGTTCTGGCAGAATTGCACTTGGAAGTGCCGATTTTTCAGATTTATCCATGATTATTGAGTTCAAAGTATGAAAGACTTTATCAAAAGCCTCAGTGGCTTCTTACTGTTAACTTTTTCGGTTCTTTATATCGGAATCAGAGTCATATAATGGCAGCAAGATACAGAGAAACACATATCCAAAGTAGTAAAAGCAATAGTGCTTGGTTGCTTTATATCTATTCACTACCTTATCTGTTCAGCATTCTTGCCAAACTGATTAATGGTGAGCTTATCAATTTGGTACTGACTTCGGCTGTATTTGTTGCGATTATTATCGCAGCCACTTGGATGAGTACCGGTTTAAAGAACAGAAGTTTGTATCTATCACAAAAATTTGCCAACTCCAAACCGTTTCCGATGATGTTTTTATCATCGCTTGTTCTTGGAGCTGCCAGTTTTGTAGCATCTTGGCTTTTAGCCGAGTTTAATTTATTTGCTGCAATTGGCTTCGGAGCTGCTGCAACGGTTGGCTGTTGGCTTTGGTATGGTCTGGATCCAATCAAATCCAAGCACATTGGCTTTAATGATATCAACGACTCTGAGAAAGCCTTAGAAATATTACAAGAAAGTGAGGCTTTGGTTTTAAGTATCGAGAAATCTGCTAAGAATATCAAAAATCGTGAAATGAATTTTTCTCTGGAGAAAATTACTGCTTTAGCTCGGGATGTGCTGAATGTTTTGTATGAAAACCCGGGGAAAATTACGAAAGCCAGAAGATTTCTCAATACCTATCTAACAGGTGCAGAAAGCGTTGTTGAACGATATTCTTCTGCAAACAAAGACGATTCGTATAAGAAATTGGATGAAAACTTCAAAGAAGTATTAGTGAATATCGAAAATGTCTTTGCAGAGCAATACGAGAAACTCATTTCCAGTGACGTATTTGATTTAGATGTCGATATCGAAGTTCTCAATACATTACTGAAAAAACAAGGAATCAATTAACCATTGAGGAAAGATTATGACTGATACCAAAACAAAAACTCAAGAGGAAATCACTCTATTGAATGACGAAATTGTACCGGGTGTAAAAAACGAATTAGCTCCATACAATCAAGCTGATGATAGTGAAAAACAAGAAATCGATAAATTGATTGCAGAAATCAATATGAAGGATAGTAACTCCATCATATTTTTTGGCTCAAAAGCACAAGAGAGTGTCACTGAAATCTCTGATAAAATGCTCGAAGGTGTCAGAAACAAGGATTTAGGCGGTTCAGGAGCAGCTTTAAACGAAATGGTTGCTACAATCCGAGGTTTTGATGTTGATGAATTAGATCCAAACAAGAAACCGGGATTTTTTGCCCGTTTGTTTGGAAAGATGAAACCTCTGGCAAAGTTTCTGCAAAAATATGAAACTGTCAAAAAGCAGATTGATTCCATTACTAACAAACTGGAAGACCATAAAGTCACTCTCTTAAAAGACATCACCAGTTTAGACCGTCTCTATACTGCCAATCTGGAATACTTTCACACTCTGGAAAATTACATTCAGGCAGGCGAAGAAAAAATTCGTCAGGTTGATGAAGAATTATTACCGGCACTTCAACAAGAAGCTGAGTCATCAGAAGACATGCTTAAAGCTCAGGAACTCAGAGATTTGAAAAGTGCCAGAGATGACCTCGAACGCCGTGTTCATGATTTACGTCTGACTCGTCAGGTTACGTTGCAAAGTTTACCAAGTATTCGTTTAATTCAGGAAAATGACAAAGGTTTAATTAATAAAATCAATTCA
>Ga0209408_1001501_pt1 | contig 14539 bp, 10 predicted proteins | sample AD_UKC107_MetaG_FD_184422 | JGI IMG/M metagenome (GOLD analysis project Ga0209408, IMG submission 184422) | Active sludge microbial communities of municipal wastewater-treating anaerobic digesters from Hong Kong - AD_UKC107_MetaG (SPAdes)... | ecosystem: Engineered > Bioreactor > Anaerobic >... | reverse complement strand
GTACCGGAGGGGCTGTGGCTGCTCCGGTTTTCGCGCGCATAACGGAGCGTATTCTTCCTTATCTCGGTATCGGGGGCCGTGATATAAGCGGTCTCACAGTGAAAAGAACGTCGAAAGATAAAGACCGGGAATATCTCACTGTGCCCGATTTTACAGGCATGGGCGCCGGAGAGTCTCTTGACATTCTCAGGGTTCTTAATGAAAGAAACGGTATAAAATATTATATTAAAGGTGAGGGGAGAGTCTTTGCTCAGAAACCGGCACCACGCAGCAGTATCCGGAATAATGAAAATATCATAATTTTTATGCGCTGAACTGTTATGAATGATCTTTATATAAAGAACATAAGTTTTATCAGAGAGAAGTTTGTAAGTCTTGCATCACGTCTTGATGTTCCTGATAACGGGACTGTAGAATCTGTCGCAGCAAAGAACGGAGATGCTGTTCCATGCTTTATTCAGGGTGAAGGGAGAAAGCTTTTTATTCACAGCAGAGTTGATCCTCTTCGCGAAGCTGAAAGGTTAATACAGGAGATTGAGATAACCGGTAAAGACCTTGTTGTGGTTTTCGGTTTCGGATTCGGATACCACATACAGGAGCTGCTGAAGAAAACCGGCAGGGATATTAATATATTAGTTGTTGAGAAAGATCCCCTGATTTTTAAAAAAGCCATGGAGTCGAGAGATTTTGGCGAACTTCTCTCCCGTGAAAATCTGCTCCTCGCTATTGACCCCGATGAGGATGAACTGACATCAATCATGCATGGCAGATCTTCAAGAAATGTTCTTTTTATCACACACAGGGGCTCACACCAGGTTTATCCTGAGTACTATTCCAACATCCTTACAATCATGAAGTCGTACATCTCTACCAAAGATGTTAATATTGCCACTCTTGCTAAATTCGAGAAGACATGGACTTCAAATATTGCAAGGAACATCGGTGTAATTGCCGATTGCTGCGGTGCGAATGTTTTCTACAATGCTTTTAAAGGGGTGCCTGCAATTGTTGTCGCAGCGGGGCCTTCCCTTACAGACAGTGTACCGTTCATCAGGGATAATTCGAAGCGTGCTGTTATCATAGCAGTTGATACTTCCTATAAAATACTTCTTGCTCACGGGATAATCCCTCATTTCTGTGTCACTGTCGACGCGCAGCTCATTAACGCGAGATACTTTGAGGGGAGTCCGGTGAGTGAAACTGTACTCATTGCTGATCCGATGGTTCATCCCTCCACATTCAGATTTTTTAAGGGTGAGGTCACAGTTACCGGAGTTGCCTTTGAGATGATGAAGTGGATTGAAAATATCTGCGGTTCGCGCGGTGAGCTGACGCATGGGGGATCTGTCTCCACAAATGCTTATGACTTTGCCAAAAGACTCGGTGCTTCACCTGTAATTATGGTTGGGCAGGATCTCTCTTTCACAAAAGGCCTGGCTCACGTGAAGGGCTCATACCTCGATGAACAGATACATAATAAGACCATGAGATTAAATAATGCCCAGATGTTTAACAGGAGACAGCTGACCTATCTTCCCAAGATACTCCTTCCGGGGATCAATGGAGGGAGGGTGCACTCCACGCAGAAGATGGTTATATTTATAAACTGGTTCGAAAAAAGAAATGATCCGGATCTTTTAAACGCAACTTATGACGGAGTTTCAATCCGGGGTGTAAAAAACATAAAACAGGGTGAACTCACACTTCCAGAGCCGGATGAAAACATCATGGCAAGGATTTCGCGGCTGATAAGTGAAAAAGCAGACTCCGGACCCGCAGACAGGAAACAGAGACTTAAAAACAGAGTCGAAAGCATGGTGTCTGAAATTGAGGGCCTGGTTCCGGTACTCGAAAAAGCGGTTACACATGCGGCAGATCTTTCGGGAATGATTGATGACGGCAGGGATAAAACAGATCCGGGGAGAGTGAATTATATACTGGGGAAGCTTGCGGACACGGACAGATTTATTGAATCACAGAAAAATTCCAAGGATATGATAAGCTTCTCCATACAGCGGGTTATTCATACAATCACGGAAGGGTACGACCTTGAGGGCGGAAGCGATCTCAACGCGGGGAAAAGATCAGAGTTTCTGTACAGGGGATTTCTCGAAGGGGCTTTGTTTAACAGGAAAATTTTACGGAAGATGGTAAAACTTTTAACGGGGCATCCCTCCCCCCTGCGATGATGCCCCCTGAAGAAAAATTTTATTTTTCCCGCCTCGCGAATTCCCTCTCCAGCACTTCCCGTACTTTATCCGCTGAGGGCTCAAGAAGCACAGGCTGATTCGCATAACGGCAGTTTATCCCCTCCAGTTTTTTCTCATGGTATCCCACTTTAAATTCGGAGAACTTCAGCCCGTGGGCAGTTGAGATAACCACAACTTTATCTGTTTTAGAGATCTTCTGCTGCTTAATTAGTTTAATTAAAACTGCCAGCGCAACACCTGTGTGCGGGCATGAGTACATCCCTGTCCTGTCCGCAAGTGCTGCCGCATCAGCAAGTTCCTCTTCGCTTGCCTGCTCAACTATGCCATCGAACTCCTTCAGGATTTTTATCGCTTTCCGGACAGAAACCGGGTCGCCTATCTGTATTGCAGATGCAAGAGTTTTTTTCGGGGTCAGCGCCTCAAAATCGCTGAATCCCTTAAGATATGAGAGATAAAGAGGATTGGCGTGTTCAGCCTGAGCCAGAACCAGCCTGGGTTTTTTCTTTATAAGCCCCAGGTCGAGCATCATCTGAAAGCCATTCCCCAGCGCTGATACATTTCCCAGGTTCCCTCCGGGGATAATCACAACATCCGGGACCTCCCACTCAAACTGCTGAACAAGCTCAACAGAAATTGTTTTCTGCCCCTCTATGCGGAGTGAATTCATTGAATTGGCGAGATATATGCTGTCATCCTTTGTTATCTCCTGCACAATCTTCATGCAGCCGTCAAAATCAGTGTCAAGAGAGACTACTATTGAATCGTTGGACATCGGCTGAACAAGCTGCGCAGTTGAGATTTTGTTCTGAGGGAGAAATACTATGGACGGGATTCCTGCGTAAGCGGCATAAGCAGCCAGTGCCGCTGAGGTGTCCCCTGTAGAAGCGCATGCAACAGCGCGTATCTTCTTCCCCTTTCTGATCATCTCATTGACCATTGAAACAAGAACGGTCATCCCCAGATCCTTGAATGAGCCGGTGTGGCTGTTGCCGCACATCTTTACCCAGAGATCATCCATGCCGAACATTGATCCGAATCTTTTAGCCCAGAAAAGGTTGGTATTTCCCTCATACATTGAAACAATGCTTTCATCATCTATATGAGGAATAACCCATTCTTTCTTTCTCCATACACCGCTGCCGTAAGGCCACTTTGTTGTGCCGTTTCTGCCATCGAAGATATCCCGCCACTCCTGTGCCGATTTATCTCTCAGAAGATCAATGTCATGATGAACTTCAAGGAGGCTCCCGCATTTCCTGCAGCGGTAAACAATTTCATCAAGAGGGTAGGTCTCGCCGCACCCCGCAAAACATCTGAATTCAGCTTTATATTGAGTCATTTTATTTTTCCCCTTTTTTGAAATCTTCAACGCGGATAAATACCACTTTCTCCCTGACAAAACTGAAGCTCTCAATCTCGTCTATGCACTTGATCATGTTGCTTTCATTTGCTTCATGGGTGACTATAATCAGCGGAACGAACTTATCATCAACTTCTTTCTGAATTACAGAGGCTATTGAAATCTGATGTTTACCCAGGACTCCTGAAATCTGAGAGAGTATACCGGGGCTGTCCTCTGTGTGAAGTCTCAGGTAGTACCTTGAGACACGCTCCTCCGGTTCAATGAGTTTCGCTTTACCTATGAATTTCCCGGGGTATTCGTTGCGCGAGGCCAGCTGTACAATGTCGCTTACAACTGCTGATGCAGTGGGGAGGCTCCCTGCACCGCGTCCGTTGAGCACCACAGCCCCGGTCATGTCACCGTCAAACATCACAGAGTTGAACTCGTTTCTCACTGATGCCAGGGGGTGATCGCCGGGTATCATGGTAGGGTGAACCCTTATGTCCAGCCTGCCGTTGATCAGCTTCGCGATACCAAGGAGCTTAATGATATAACCCATATCCTTTGCAAAAGAGATATCCAGAGGGCTTATATTGGTTATACCCTCAATGGGTATTGTTTCAAATTCTATTGATCTTCCGTATGAGAGCATCGCAAGGAGTGAAATTTTATGGCCTGCATCAATACCCTCAACGTCAAAGGTGGGATCGGTTTCAGCGAATCCCTTATCCTGGGCATCCTTCAGAGCATCGTTAAAGGTTGTCCCCTCATCAGCCATTTTCGTCAGGATGTAGTTTGTTGTACCGTTAAGTATCCCTAATATGGATCTTATATGGTTGCCCACCATACCCTTCTTAAGTGATAGTATGCAGGGGATACCTCCGCCCACTGCTGCTTCGAAACCTATGGAGTTGCCTGTTTCAACTACAGTTTCAAGGAGCTCAGCCCCTGCTTCAGCAAGCAGCTTCTTGTTCGCTGTTACAACATTTTTCCCTTTTCTCAGGGATTCTTTTATTATAGTACCGGCAGGTTCACTCCCGCCGATTAGCTCAACAATTACATCAATATCCGCGTCACCTGTGACATCGCTCCATTTATCGGTTACCGAGGCATCTGTTACCTCGTTTTTCAGGCGGTTAAGATCAAGGTCACAAACGGTTTTAACTTTTATCTCAATACCGGATCTAAGTGTGATGGGATCAGAATTATTTTTCAGAAGATGATATACTCCGGAACCCACGGTTCCGAAACCTATGATCCCTATATTTACAGTTGTTTTCATAAAACTACCTCAGGATAATATCCGTAATCATATCAGGATTAAATGGTTTAAAAAGCAGGTTAAGATATGATTTTGGGCAAGATTGTCAGAAATCCGTTTTATCTGTCAATAAATGTTTGAAGGGTATAATTATGAAATGATTATTTTTAGAGAGTCCTCCGGTTTTTAAAGGGGGACTGTTCTTTAATAAGACATAAACCGGCATCAGACAGGTATAAGAAGGAAAAATAACCCAAAACAAAACAATTGATATATTAAACAGATTATTAATTTTTAAACTTAATCTTTTTTTTGAAATAGAATCCAAGCCATGCACCTGCAAATGCTATAAGGCACGAAATAAGCGCGACCACGACCCCCTCTTTGGTAAAAACCGATGCAAGGATAAAGTCACTCAATTTAAAGAGAATAATAACAGCCCCGGCGCCGGCAACGGTCTCTTTTATCCTGATTGGATTGAATATATAGGTGATAAAAAAAGATGATATGAAAATACCAAGTGCCGGGCCTATCATTGATACGATAATAAGCTTCTCAGGAGTGTCCATTATATCCTGGTCATAAAGAGTATAAAAATAAGCGGTAAAGAAGCTGAAAAGCAGTATTAAAACAAAAGTTATAAGGGATGAATAGAACGCAAGTTTCAGTGAGAATTTTCGCGGAGATAAAAGTTTTTCAACATCATAGATTCGAGCACCGCATGAATTGCAGTAATTGCTTCCGGCAGTTATCTCTGTTCCGCATTTGCGGCATTTTAGTTCAAGGCCTTCGCTCATTATTTAATTGTAATCTCCTTTTTGATTATAAGGGGAGTGTGTTCCTCTTCCGGTTTTACTCTGTATACCACACCGTCAGCATCCGCTATCAGGCTTCTTGCCTGCAGGAAAGTCTTGTAATCATCGCGTACGCCGCATACTTTTACAATGACCGAATCGGAGATTCCTGCTCCCCTGACATATATATCGTTATCTCTTTTATGTTTTTCTTCAACCGGCTCATCCTGTTTGATGAGGGAAAATGTCGGTGAAAAAATAAGCGAGGCATTGTGCTCTTTCATGAAAAGGAAACTATCATCATGAAAAACATCAGCGCATATAAGGACACCAAAGGTGATACCGTAAGCTTCGAAAACCTTCAGTTCCGTGCCGGGGGTTATCTTCCCTACCTCCGCGAAGAACAGATTTTTTTTTCTGTAATAGCCCAGTTCCTCTCCGCTTTTAAACACATATGTTGTGTTGTACATAACTCCCTCTGCAAGTTCCGGCATGGTCCCGCCGATTACAACACAATCCAATGCTTCAGACAGGCATCTGATTCTTCTGATTTGTGCCTGCTGATTGTGAATGGTCTGGCCATGATTCCCCAGTCTTCTGCTGACAAAAAAGTATTCAGGGAAGCATACAAATTGAGGTTTAAAGTCAGCCATCTCCTGTATATCTTTTTTTATCACCGGAATGCCCAGAGGTTTCTGGTATAATATAACTCTTGCGGTTTTCATCTGCCCCATCTTCTTAAAGGTATTATCATCAGAGGTCAATACTGTTTTTCTGTTTTTTTATAAGTCAAGGAGTAATTTACAGTATCCTCACCGGACAGGATGAATTCAGAAATTTTATCATGTCCGACTATCGGGTCTATTTATTAAAAAAAATTCTGAAAAATTTTTTATACTTTTCTTTTTTATATCGAATCTATAATAGAGTCATAAATATATAAAGAAGGTGTACAAAATATGCCGGATATTGAAAAACAAATATTTGACAGGGAATTTGAAAAGCTGTATGAGAAGTATTACTGTTTTCTTGTTAAATATCTTTCAGGAATTGTTCATGATTTTGACATGGCTGAAGATATTGCCCACGACGTTTTTATAAGAATGTACAAAAATAAAAAGATCCCGATGCCGGATGACTCCAGATGTAAAAGCTATATGATTCGATCCGTAAAGAATATGGCCATCGATTATCTGCGTAAACAGAAAAGGGACGAGCTGAATGTCAGAAAAAATATCCCGGTGTGGAATGGTGAAATTAATCATTCATTCGATGTCGAAAAGATTGTAATCGAAGGATGTATACTTTCAACTGTGAGTGACGTACTCAGCAGTTTCCCTGAGAGGAAAAGCAGAATTTTCCGTGAAAGTGTTCTTGAGGACAGATGCTATAGTGAAGTTTGTTCAGGGGGCGGGCTGTCGAGGTACAAAGTTAAAAAGATTGAGGCTGAGATCTACAGGGAGCTCAAGGATAAGCTTAAAGAGTACCTGAAATGATTCAGATAAGGCTTATACCGACAATGAGGAGATCGTCTTCATAGCTGTCGCTTCCGTTGATTCTGTCAAGTTTTTCTATGATACGGTCAAGAACTGTTCCCATATCTGTGGAAGTTGAATGTCTGAATATATCCTTCAGCTCATCCCCGGAACCGATAGGCTGACCTGATGTATGATCTGTCATCTCCGGGAGGCCGTCGGTAAAAAGAAAAAGTCTGTCCCCGTGATGCAGGGGATGTTCATACGTCCGGTATTCAACATTTTCCATAAGTCCGATAAGGGAGCCGTGAGACTGAAGGATCTCCACGTCTCCGCTGCTGCGCACAATAACCGGTGACGGGTGAGCTCCGTTTGAAAATTTCAGCCTGAATGTATCTTCAGCTTCATCATAAAAAATGAAGGAGTATATCCCTGTGAGAAAGTAAGAGGACATATATCCCGAGATGCTTCTGTTCAGGGCTTTAATATATTCTTCCGGCTCGGTTCTGTATCGTGCAAAAAGGTCGTCTGTGATAAACTTGAGCAGAGATATGAATAGTGAAGATGCAACTCCGTGGCCCGATATATCTCCTATGAAAACAGATATATCATCAGAGCCCGCGCTTTTAACAGTGAAAAAATCACCACCGATCTTTTCTACGCATTTCTGCCTGAAGTCCATCTTAAATCTTTTCCAGTTTCCGGAATCGGCACGAAGTAATGTGCGCTGAACAATCTCAGCGATTGAGATCTCCTTTTCGATTATCTGGTTACGTTCCAGCAGCTTTATCTGGTTAACCTTGAGTTCATCTTCAATTGCTTTCCGCAGTGAAATATCCTCTTCAACCGCGATGTAGTTTGTTATTTTATTGTTCTCATCTTTTATGGAGGAGATGGATGCCAGCTCCCAGTACTCCTCTCCGCTCTTTTTGATATTTTTAAGCTCCCCTGTCCATTTGCCGCCGTTTCTGATTACATCGATGATCATTTTTATTTCATTCTGAAGGAGGCTGCGGTTTAAAAACTCCTCCGGCTTTCTGCCCCGTACTTCTTCAAGGGTGTATCCCGTCATCTCTTCAAAACGGGGATTGATATATTCAATTCTTCCGGCCCTGTCTGTGATACAAATACTGGCAGGGGAGTGCTGCACCGCTGCGGAGAATTTTCTAAGTATATTTTCGGCGTTCTTGCGCTCCTTAAGTTCATTGTGGAGTTCCCGTGTTTTCTCTTCAACTTTCATTGAGAGGAAGGTGTTGTACTCTTCAATGATTTTCTGCTGCTGGAGTGTCTTCTCTTCATACGCTTCGATAATCGGGATATTCATATACACGGCTATGGTTATAAAAATCATTATTATCATGATAAAGATTTCCCGGAGGAGGTTGAAGCCTTCATGAATTATTCTTCCGTCAACGATCTTCACCAGCATCTCGGCTCCTGATAAATAAGCAACAATCAGGAAAATTATCCAGTTCGCGAGTATGAGAAAGAATACTGTCCGGTAAATTCTTCTGTTGTAGAGAAAAAGATTAATTATTACAAGAGTGATGCAGAGAACAGATATATTGTATGATATAAGGGCAACATTCCAGCCAAGCTGTACAGCGTAGATGTATCGCGTTGATAAAACGCTTAACGCAAACAGGCAGGAGGTGCAGAAGGAGAGAAGTGTCGCATCCTCAAGTTTTTTCTTTTTCCTGTAAATAAACCATGCCATTATTGTTACAGTGAGGTTTAATGCAAAGGGAACAACTATTGTGCCCGGATGTACTCCGGCAAAAAACTGGAATAACGCTGCAACAAAGGATATCCCCGCGACTGATATGAAATAAATGAAACCCCCCCTTATCTCCATTATATGCCATGGCTTATAGCCCGGTTTATAATTAAGGGCAAGCAGTTCCTCGGTCACTCCTATAAATGACCATATGGCGTCGCTTATTGAAATTCTGCTCTTCATTTTTATGTGATTATTATATTTCGGAAAATTGACTGATCGGACGGTTGAACATCGATTATTATCAGCATTTTGTCAATTTAATTAAATATTTAATAATTACTGTTTCTGTAAGTTGATATGACGCGTCAGTTTCCTGACGGATTTATATAATAGAGGTAATCACTGATATATAAATTCCGGGGATTTAAACAAAAATCGCATAACTGTAATTAAAAAGTAAAATTATTGTGGATTTATATAATGCAGATTTATAAATGTGATTTAAATGATTATTATTGGTGTAAACAGCCGGTAGAATACGGCGGATTATACCTTCAATAATATAAATATAAAAACGGCAGGGCCGGATTGGATAGTCGGCATAAAACGGGCAGAGACCGCTGAAAGTTCGGCGGTTCATGGAAATTTCTGCAGCCCGGCTTTGTCAAAAAAACCATAAAATTCAAAATAAGTGAGGTTTTCTATGGATCGCATAGTTGATTCCAGGGATCAGAAATTTGTTCTTTATGAAATGCTTAATGTTACTGATCTGTGTAAAACAGAAATGTTTGCTGACTTTGATCAGGATATGTTCGACATGACTCTTGATCTGACCAAGCAGATATGCGAAGAGCATGTGCTTGGATGCTACCAGGAAGTTGACAGCCAGGGCGGAGCAAAATTTGATAATGGTAAAGTAACCATCCCTCCGCAGTATCATGATGTACATAAAATAATGAATGAATCCGGACTTTTTACAATGGGGATCAGCCCGGAACATGGCGGGCAGGGTATGCCTTATACAATCTGTATGGCATCTTATGAATACTATTCCTATCACATGGGTTTCATGCTTTATCCTGAAGCTACCACAGGTGCAGGCCACCTTATTGAAGTATTCGGAACAGACAGACAGAAAAAACTTTACATGGAGAAAATGTACGCGCAGGAGTGGGGCGGTACAATGTGTCTTACGGAAGCTGATGCAGGTTCTGATGTAGGAGCTCTCAAAACTAAAGCAGTCAGACAGCCGGATGGTACATTTAAAATTTACGGAAATAAAATTTTCATCACATCCGGTGAGAATGATCTTTTTGAAAATATGGTTCACCCTGTTCTTGCAAGGATCGAAGGTGATCCCGCAGGTACAAAGGGTATCTCTATCTTCATCGTTCCAAAGTACAGGGTGAAAGAAGATGGCAGCATGGGTGAGTTCAATGATGTACACTGTACAGGTATTGAGCACAAGATGGGCCTTAAGGGAAGTGCTACATGTTCAATGAGCTTTGGAGATAACGGCGATTGTATCGGCGAACTCCTCGGCGAAGAGAGAAAAGGTATGGCCATCATGTTCCAGATGATGAACGAAGCCCGTCTCGGAATGGGGCTCCAGGGTGCAAGTACTTCTTCTGTATCATACCTCCATGCTCTTGCATATGCTAAAGAAAGAATCCAGGGGAAAAACATCAAGGATATGATGAATCCTGATGCACCGAACGTGCCTATCATCCAGCACCCTGACGTAAGAAGGATGCTCATGTGGATGAAAACTCACGCGGAAGGCCTCAGGGCACTCGTTTATCTCTGCGCGCTCTGTCTCGACAAATCTCACGCTTCAACAGGTGAGGAAGTTGATAAATGGACAGGTATTATGGAATTCCTTATCCCAATCTGTAAATCATACGGAACAGATATGGGCTTCAGGGTAACTGAGCTCGGTATTCAGTGTTTCGGCGGTTACGGATTCTGTAATGACTACCCGATGCACCAGTTCATGAGAGATATGAAGATCGCTTCTCTCTATGAAGGTACAAACGGTATCCAGGCAATGGACCTCGTAGCAAGAAAGCTCGGCGCGAAAAAAGGCGCTGTGTTCATGAATTACCTCGGTGAAATGAACAAGACTTATGAAACATATAAAAACAACCCGAGACTTGCAGACATGGCTAAAGATGTTAAAGAATACATCGACCTTCTTGCTGCAATGGGTATGTATTTTGCACAGTGCAACAAAGAAATGAAGTTTATGATTCCTATTGCTAATGCTCAGCCTTTCCTCCAGATCTGCGGTAACATATCTCTCGCGTGGCTCCACCTCTGGATGGCCGGTGTTGCTGAAGAGAAACTCGCAGAAATATACAAAGCAAAAGGTATAGCTGCTGATGATAAGAAAGCAATAAAAGAACTTCCTAACGATGACAAAGAAGTTGCATTCTACCAGGGTAAAGTATTCGGTGCTGAATACTATATCAAGAATGTTCTTCCTGCAGCAAAATCTTATGCTGAAGCAATCAAAAAAGAAGACCTTTCAATAATGAAGATTAATGACGCAAGCTTTGCATGCGGAGAGAATCTGTAATACGGTATGGCCGGACGACAAGGGGCTGCAGCCCCTTGTCGGGATAAATAAAAAAGGCTGCCAGTGATGGCGGCCTTTTTTTATCATTACTTTATTTTCAGAATTTTATGTTTAAAACTGCTTGCTGCTTTTTCTGCTGAATTAATTATAAAGAGATATGCATCTCGGGGATCGAACATCGGGTTGGGAAGATTGAATACGCCCGGAAGTTTGGCCATCAGTTTTTTTACTCCGATAGGGCAGCCTTTGACCCGGTAGACCTTTCCTGCAATAAGTTTCCCTTCAACCCGTGTACAGTCTCCAAGCAGCATAACCGGTTGTCCTGGCATATTAATATTTCCCTTGTATACCCCATGAACAATGGCGCCGGGTTTTGCTTTTTTCAGAGATCCGGGTCCTTTCTTCTCAATTGTACCGAGAAGCCCTTTTACTGCTGCCTCACAGCCTCCATCACAGATCGTATCAGTTCCGGGAACACAACCCGCGTAGAATTTTATGGGTGTATCAAGCTCATCGAGATGCTGAAACAGTCTTCTGTTACCCTTTGGTTTTTTTCTGAGTTTTTCAATGTCAGCATTCCCTTCTATTGATATATCTTTCAGCTTCAGGCTTCCGTATCCCCGTTCGCTGGCAATCTTCAGGTGCTGAACATCCTCAGGATTGTATCCCATGATATAAGAGGCAACTGCATCTGCTGCAAGGGGATTATCTGATATGAGGAGAACACCCAATCGCACAGGGTATGGTGCAGATTCGAATCCGTAGGTAATATCAATTGCATCACTTACTATAAGGTCAGGATATCCGGCTTCCAGCATATCCACAATTTTTTCATGAATGCGGTAATCATGGTACAGCATACGCTCGCTATGCTGAAGGATACCTATGTTCAGTTTCAGCGCATTTGTTATGCTGGCAAAAATGTGATACTTCAGTTTCGGCATCCATATTTTATAATCTGCTTCTCTGATTAAATCTGAAAGCATCATCTCTTTGTGACAGGTCCCTTTTGTAAGTTGAATTCTGGTTGAGGGATATTCGTTCATATCAAGGACCGGTACTTTGATCCGTTTTGCCATTTCAAAATATCCAGCCTCTTTGAGAAAAAGGCGCGATGGTATTCCGTAGCCCCCGGATTCCCCTATTATGATATCACTGATGTTGCGTTCTCTCAGTACACCAACCATTGATTCAACTACTGCGGGGTGAGTGTATGAATTATGAATATACTCCCTGTTGGCTGACACCACATTCGGCTTGATGAAAACTTTTCCTTTTATCTGATGCCCAAGATCTTTTACAGACTCATGTATGATGCCTGTAATGTGTTCAACTGAGTAATCAGTACATTGCCGCAGTATAACACGCGGTCTGGTAATGCTTTTCTTTTTTTCGTTGTTCTTCATGATTATTCCCCCGATGCATTATGCAGCATTTATATTTATTGTAAGCTGATTAAGACACGGATAATGTTCTCTGTCAACCAGATTAGCGGGACGGATGTATGTGTTATGCGGCTGATTTGCGGGAACTGGTTTATAGCCTGTTCAGTCCGAAGACCCTTGACTGGATTCTGTCCAGTACCTTTACAGGCAGAAAAAATTTAAGCATCGGAAGTTTTCTCGCCCCTTCACCAAGAGATATTACAGGTTCAGGTTCAGTGACTGAAAGTTTCTGCACAAGTATCTCCGCGAACTTTTCAACGGACATGGGATTATCCTGTGAGGAGTTAGCTCTCTTTTCAATGAAGTCTGCAATTCCTGCGTAGACGGATTTTTTCCTGTCCAGAAATTCAAGCCCGCCGAATGCAGTATCGCCGAAATTCGTTTTTATACCACCCGGCCGCACTGTGATCACTTTTATTCCGAAAGGAGCCAGTTCAATCCTCAATGCGTCTGAAATAGAATTAAGTGCGGCCTTGGATGAACAGTAAACACCGGCAAAAGGAGTAGTGAATGTACCCGACACGCTGCTGATGTTTACAATCATTCCTGTCCCGTTATTAATCATTGAAGGGATGATTTTCTGAATAAGCGATATTGAACCTATAACATTTGTTTCATACTGCTGCCGTATCCGTTCTATAGGCACGTCTGACAGAGGACCCATCTGGCCGTATCCCGCATTATTCACAAGTATATCAATGCGGCCATGCTTTTTCAGAACAGCGTTTATGCATTTTTTAATGGACACCGGGTCAGTTACATCAAGCTGATATATAGAGACATTGTTATCCTCGAGATATTTTATCATTTCAGGTTTCCGGGCAGTTGCGAATACATGGTAACCTTTATCAGCAAATTCTATAACAAGAGCTCTTCCTATCCCTGATGAACATCCGCTTATAAGTACGTTTCTGTTATCTGTCATTATTTTACCTCTCATTATTGTGAATAATTTCCGGAAGTTATTTAACATCTCGGGATTATCTGTTTGTATTAATAACATCTCTGCGGGAGGTTTTCAAAAATTCCTGCATATTTATTGACTTTCTTTGTTATCGAAATAATTTAAAAAGAAAAATTCTTCCGGAAGTTTGCTGTTAATTCTCTACTGATTCTGTTACCGGCTGGAGGATTATTTCAGGGCGAAGATTTATATTGAGAAGATTCAGTAAAATTTAAAGTGTTAAGACTACACCTGCTTAAGGTTAAAAGAGGCCGCTGTATTCAGAGTCTCTTTTATTTTTATTACAAAAGGTGTAATCGTGGTATTATTTTGTTGATATGAGAACAGCCTGGTGATAATAATACCGGCTTAACAGCTGGAGTTGAAAAACTTAGACATGATTTATATTACTATCTGATTTGATTATTCCGGGCATTGAAAAGACAATTAAGGGGCGATTATGAGGAAAATATTTCTGTTTTTATTCTTTCTTCTATATTCCGCTGCATCCTATTCTGAAGACACGAAGATAACCTGGCTTGAGTCTTCTTTTGAACCTTTTACAATAACCAGCGGGGAGTATAAAGGGAAAGGGATGGTTGATCAAATTACCGGTATTCTGCAGTCTGAATTGCCTCAGTATACGCATGAGAGAATAATCGCAAATCCTGCACGTATCATACATGAGATTTCATCAGGGGGGAATGTCTGCTCTGTTGCATTTATTAAAACAGAGGATAGAATGAAGGTCATGTATTTCTCAAAACATCC
>Ga0209408_1001493_pt1 | contig 14575 bp, 14 predicted proteins | sample AD_UKC107_MetaG_FD_184422 | JGI IMG/M metagenome (GOLD analysis project Ga0209408, IMG submission 184422) | Active sludge microbial communities of municipal wastewater-treating anaerobic digesters from Hong Kong - AD_UKC107_MetaG (SPAdes)... | ecosystem: Engineered > Bioreactor > Anaerobic >... | reverse complement strand
GTAAGGACTTTTTGTTCTCATTTTCAGATACCCTTTTTGAGCCATTTTTTCTGGCCCGGCTCAACTTGGTGATCGAAAGAACAGAACTACAGGTAAGAAAATAATGGACTTATTCACCAAACCCTAATTATCCCTGAGTTCATTTTCACCTATTAACGGATGACCATTAAAAAGAGAATAATCTTAATCTCAGACGCATTCTATCCGGAGAATTCCCCCCGGAGTTTCAGAGCCACTGAACTTGCAAAAGCATTACATGAACTGGGCCATGATATTACTATCCTGACCAAATTCAGAAATTATGATTATTCCCAATTTTTAGCTGAACATCAGTTTAAGTTAACGATGCTTCACAAACCAATTCTGCCCAATGTGCCAGAAATTAACTTGCGGCCAATTTCTTTCATTTTAAGAGGGTTTAAAAGGATGCTGACACTTCTCTTAGAGTATCCTGATATCGAGGGGATGTATTGGGTCAGGAAAAGCTTAAGAAATTCCGCTCGATTTGACCTGATGATCTCTTTTGCAATACCATATTATGTTCACTGGGGAGTGGCTTGGGCCAGACAAAAGGATCTGATTGCCAAAACTTGGATAGCAGATTGTGGGGATCCCTATATGTTTGCCAGACTTGACAGATTTAGAAAGCCATTCTACTTTAAATATCTGGAAATGATGTTCTGCCGGAGGTGCGATTATATTTCTGTTCCTTTCGTTGAGATGCAAAAGCAATTCTATCCACAATTCATTTCTAAGATCAAAGTTATACCTCAGGGCTTCAATTTTAAAGAAGTTAATATATGCAAAGAGCGGCCATGTTCAAACACCATCCTATTTGTTTTTGCAGGTTCTGTAATCCCCGGGAAACGGGATTTGACACAATTGCTTAATTTTTTAGTCGCTTTAGAATATGATTTCGTTTTTCGGATCTATACCAAACAAAAAGATCTCTTTCAGAAATATAAATCTTCTATGGGGGAAAAGCTGGAAATATATGATTATATAGATAGATTGTCATTGATATTTGAAATGAGTAAATGCGATTTTCTGGTTAATGTAGATTCCTCACTTGATGATCAGGGAAATGTCGAGGCAGTACCAAGCAAACTGATAGATTATGCACTTTCAGGAAGGCCTATTTTGAATATAAACTCTTCCAGACTAGATGAGGACAAGGTTATGGCATTTCTTAAAAAGGACTACACCAGGCAAAGAATCATAGATTTAAGTAAACATGATATCACAAGAGTATCCACTCAGTTTCTTGAACTTGCTGAGTAGTTTCCAACACTTTTGTTAATAATTTAATTCTTCAAAAACTTAACCGGCTGAAGATTAATTAGGTAATGCTTAATAGTACTGCATACCAATTCAATGAATATGACTTTACAAGTAGCAAAAACTACTTGTTGCTTTTTATAGTTTGGCCTTTCCTCGCATTTCTTACTGCTCTTGCGAATTACAGCAAGAAAGAAGCGCGGATAATAGTATATTTATTTATAATCTATTATGGTTTATGCTATTATGTGGGTCAAACCTTTATGGATTCCTATGCATACGTGCTTAAGCTACAAGAAAATGCATCTTTACCATTTTCTGAAATATTCAAGATTTTCGGGAGTCTTTACACTGATACATCTGTTGACATTGTAGAGCCCTTAATTTCTTTTATTGTTTCACGATTTACCAGTGACTATAGTTTTCTTTTTGCTGCCTATGCAGCTCTTTTTGGTTTCTTCTATCTTAAGTCTATAAACCTTCTATACTTACGTTACAGGGTAAACCCTAACTGGAATGCCCTGGTTTTTTTGATCTTTTTTGCATTGATTATACCTGTAACAACAATAAATGGTGTAAGAATGTGGACAGCCGCATGGGCATTCTTTTACGGAGCATATCATGTTATAATATATCGAAAGGGTCAATATTTAATACTCACCATTGCTTCGTGCTTGATTCACTGGAGCTTTATTTCAGCAAACGCTATCCTTTTACTTTATTTTTTTGTTGGCAACAGGAATTTTATATATATGCCTGTCACTATAGCTTCATTTATTTTCCCCGGTGCTTTTCTGCCATTATTTACAAGATTTACGATAGGTGGATCAGTGCAGGACAGGATAGCGGGATATACAAATCTTGATTACATGACCGGTGTACAGGAATCCATGGAGCAAGTCAGGTCCTTTGTTAATCTCAGGTACGATTTTGTTTTCTATTACCTGATCATAACAGTGTTCTTTATTAAATTTATCGCGGATAATCGGGTGAATGAAAAGCCTCAAAAAAGCTTGTTCAGCTTTATCCTCCTTTTCCTGGCGTTTGTTAACTTCGGGTACGGTATTCCCTCGTTTGGGGGTAGGTTTCGCATTGTTTTTCTATTGTTTGCTGTAACATATGTTCTCCATTTCTTAACAAAAATGAGAGGGACCTGGTCCACCTTAATAACACTTATCGGGTTGATCCCAATGACATTATATGTATTGGTCGAGTTGAGAATTGGCGCTGAGGTTATTAATGGATGGACATTTTTACCGGGTTTTGGCATGCCCTTATTCGTACCCGGATTGTCACTTGCAGATTTGTTTTTCTCTAACTGACGAGTATAGAATATTTTATGAATCTCAGATCAGATATCTTCAGGAATGTTTCAAATATTGCTGGTTATAGAACTCGCACGAAGTTCATATTACTTGAGTCTGATGACTGGGGTAGTATTCGGATGCCATCATTGGAAGCCTTTAAGAAACTTGAAAGTCAAGGGCTGGATCTCAGAACACAGGATGCTGAGCGGTATAATCTTAATGACCATCTGGCTTCTTCCAATGATTTGGGAAATTTGTTTGAAATCCTAAATGAAGTAAAAGACGCTTTTGGCCAGTCTGCAGTTATGACCCCCATAACAATTGTGGCAAATCCTGACTTCAAAAAAATAAGAGAAAGTGGATTCAGTGAATATTATTACGAGCCATTCAATCATACAATTCAGAAGTACCAGGTTGGTGATTGTACTTTTAAATTGTGGAAAGAAGGTATTGATAAAAGACTCTTTGTTCCTCAGATGCATGGCAGAGAACACCTAAATGTAAATGCATGGATGCATGATCTTAGAAATAGGGAAAAGAAAACTCTTGATGCATTCAATGAGGGGTTTTGGGGATATGTCCCTGACAGGTATCCGGAGGTGGACTACCAGGCTGCTTTTTTGTTGAGTAAGCCAGATGATGTAGATTCCCATGCAAGTATTCTCACAGACGGCCTTAATCTATTTGAGAGTTTATTTGGTTACAGGGCTGTGTACTTTGTTCCGCCCAATGGACCTTTCAATAATAAACTTAACAAAGTATTAGCAGAGAATGGCGTAAAATTGAGGGCAACATCAACAATTCAGAACGAACCGTTGGGATATGGACGGAGTCGCAAGGTCTTTCATTGGCAAGGACAGAAAGATAAGAGCGGATTAATCTATACGATAAGGAACTGCTTTTTTGAGCCATCTCAAGCAGGAAAGGACTGGTTGGATTCCTGCCTAAACGATATTAAAATTGCATTTAGATGGAATAAACCAGCTATAATTAGCACTCACAGAGTTAATTATATTGGTACGCTTAATGTTTCAAACAGATCCAGGGGCCTCATGCAGCTAAGGTTGCTTTTAAAAAGCATTATGAAGAATTGGCCTGAGATTGTCTTTATTACAAGTGCTGAACTCGGGGAACAAATTATTAATGAGGGCTGCTATGACTAATTTCCTCAGTATTTCAACAATCGATGTCACTAAAACTGAAAAGTCATTTAATGAGTATGATGAATTATATGATTATGAAAAACTGAAAAATGTCCTTACAAGCATAGTGGATAGGCATATAGGACAGAGCATTATTGCAGGAAGGAGTGTCTTAATGAAACCTAATTGGGTTACCCATTCCACTAAACCAGGTGATCAATATTGCCTTAGGACACATGATAATTTCATATTAGCTACCTTATCTGCTTTGCTTAACTATAAACCTGCAAAAATTCTGATTGGAGACGCCCCTATTCAGGGCTGTGATTGGGGCAGAATGATATCGCCGGATTTCAAAAGAAAAGTAGAGGCCCTTTCTATTGAATCAGGAATACCTGTTCAAATTATAGATTTTAGACGCAGGACCTTTAATCGGAACGGCAACCGCCCAGAATATGACCTCAGACCGATTGAGGAATATATTATTTTTGATCTGGGATCACGTAGCTTCCTTGAGCCAATAATATCTAATGCAAAAACAAATTTCAGGGTAACTGACTATGACCCAGGCCGAATGACCTCTGCTCATTCCAGGGGAGTTCATAAGTATTGTATAAGAAAAGACTTCTTTGATGCAGATGTGATAATTTCCCTTCCTAAAATCAAAACTCATCAAAAGACTGCTATAACCGGGGCCTTGAAAAACATCGTTGGAATTAATGGTGACAAGGATTTCCTTCCACATCACAGATTAGGCGGAACCAAAAGAGGGGGCGATTGCTATCCGGGAGGCTCGTATTTGAGATATCTATCTGAAATATCACTTGATAATGCTAACAAACGACAAGGCACGCCGTACTACTGGTTATGGAAGAAACTATCCACAATCATTTGGAGGTTTTCCCTCCCTGGCCCGGAACATAATTTGGCTGCTGGTTGGTATGGCAATGATACAACCTGGAGAATGGTCAAAGACTTGAACGTTATTGCCGAGTATGGGCTCCCTGATGGTACTTTTAGTGAGATCCCGCAACGCAAGATTTATAGTATTTGTGATGGAATTGTTGCTGGTCAGGGAGATGGACCTTTAGAACCGTCCCCTCTTATGTTAGGTGTCATATCATGTACTGACAATTCTCAGGTAAATGACAGGGCTATGGCTATTCTTATGGGATTGAATGTTGACAAAATTCCACTTTTAAGTAATCCGGGAAATATTTTAAGTCAGTGCAATATTATGTTAAATGGAATTACAGTACAATTAGAGAATTTAAAGGGAATTGCCGTTAAGGCTAGACCCCCGCGAGGTTGGGCAAAAGCACTATAAGAAGTAGTATGAAACTGGGCATTCATAGTACAAAAGGCTCATTTAGTGATCGGTGGATCGACTACTGCAGGGAAGAGCATATCCCTTTTAAACTCATTGATTGCTATAGAACTGACGTAATTGAGCAACTAGCAGATTGTCAGGCATTAATGTGGCATTTCAGTCACAAAAGCTCAAAGGCAAGCAAATTTGCCAGACAGCTTCTCTTTTCTGTAGAAGCAGGCGGTAAAAGAGTGTTCCCTGATTTTAATACTGTTTGGCATTTTGATGACAAACTTGGACAAAAGTATTTGCTTGAGTCGATTGAAGCACCTCTCGTTCCTTCATATGTATTTTATAACAAAAGAGAGGCTATGGCCTGGGCTAGTCGAACAAGTTATCCAAAAGTCTTTAAACTACGTACAGGAGCAGGTTCTGATAACGTGAGGCTTGTCAAGTCAAGATATGCAGCCTACAAGTTGATAAGAAAAGCCTTTGGGAAAGGATTCAAACAATATGAAGCCTGGCGTAACTTAAGAGAACGTTACCGTAAGTTCAATGGGGGAAAAGCTACTCTGAGGGAAGTCCTAAAAGGAGTAATACGTTTAGCCTATACTACTGAATTTTCACAAGTAGCCGGACGCGAGAAAGGTTACATTTATTTTCAAGACTATATACCAGACAATGATCATGACATACGTGTTGTGGTTATCGGTGGAAAGGCATTTGCAATCAAGCGACTTGTCCGAAAAGGAGACTTCAGGGCTTCCGGAAGCGGAGAAATACTGTATGACAAAACACTAATTGATGAGAACATTGTTAAAATCTCCTTCAGAACGTCTGAAAAACTAAATGCTCAATGTGTAGCGTTTGATTACGTTTTTGAAGGGACACAACCTCTTATTGTTGAGATTAGTTACGGCTTCACACCATCTGGATATGATCCCTGTCCTGGTTATTGGGACATTGATCTTGTATGGCATGAAGGGAAATTCAATCCCTATGGCTGGATGGTTGATAATCTTATTAACAGTGTGAATAATAAGGGATAAAGCCCGGAATCCTGCCGAAAGCTAGATTATAAATGGGAAGGAGAAAGCTGTGTCTTGTAATACCGTCTCTTCAGGCAGGTGGTATGGAAAGGGTAATGTCAGAGTTAGCGCACTATTTTGCTGCCAGGGAGGAGATTGAAGTACATCTGGTTCTTTACGGAATTACAAGAGAAATTTTCTACCCGATTCCTGATAAGATTAACATCAGCATACCGGGGTTCAAGTTTAATAATAGATGGAGGTTTTGGTGCACAATAAAAACTGTCAGTTTTCTAAGAAAAACCATTAAGAAAATCAAACCTGACGGCGTTTTGAGCTTTGGTGAATACTGGAATAGTTTCGTTTTACTCTCGGTGTTGGGTCTTAAGTTCCCCGTATTTATCTCAGACAGGAGTCAGCCGGATAAAAGCCTTGGATGGTTTCATAATACCCTGCGCCACCTGATTTATTCCAATGCAGAGGGCCTCATATGCCAGACTGAAAGGGCTAAGCAGATCTTCTTAGCCCGAAACAAGCACCCCAATATTGCTGTTATCGGGAACCCGATAAAGGATTTAGCGGCCATCAGCGCAAAAACGCTAAAGGAAAAGAATGTTCTTATGGTGGGACGTCTAATTAATTCAAAGCATCAGGATAGGCTGATCGAGATGTTTGCAAAGGTTAGCCTTCCTGACTGGAAATTAATAATTGTTGGGTATGACCATCTGAAACAACAGAATTTGCATCGTTTAAAGGAGCTGGCAATAAAACTTGGTGTTGAACAGAGGGTAGTTTTTCCTGGGAAACAGGAAAATGTCGAGGTTATCTATTCCAGAAGTTCAATTTTTGCTTTTACATCAAGTTCTGAAGGATTTCCAAATGCAATCGGGGAAGCTATGTCAGCGGGATTGCCTGTTGTGGCATTCGACTGTGTGGCGGGACCATCCGAAATGATTACAGACGGATATAATGGTTTTCTGGTGCCACTTTTCGATTTTGGACAATTTGAAGACAGATTGGTCAGATTAATGAGCGATGAGACGCTTCGGAAAAAACTTGGATTCAACGCAATGGAAAGCATAAAAAAATTCTCCAGTGAAAAAATCTGTAAAGCTTTTCATGACTTTATTTTACACCCTGATGCTGAGAAAGTATAAGGTATAACAGTATTGATCAGAAGGGAGTTACATGAAATTACTCATCATCGGTTCCAGGGGTTTTATCGGGCATCATCTTTTCAACTATTTTTCTGAAAAGGGCAACGAGGTCTGGGGTACTGATGTAGTTGATGATTACATCAACAAAGTTCGGTACTTTTTAATTGACGCAACGAATTCTGACTATAGTTCTGTTTTTCAATCAGTAGAGTACGATCTTTGCATCAACTGCTCCGGTGCTGCGAACGTTCCGGAATCACTTAAGAATCCTATACGGGATTATTATCTGAATACCGTGAATGTATTTAAGATACTGGATGCAATCAGGAAATTTCAACCTTCATGCAAGTTTATTAATTTGTCAAGTGCTGCAGTATATGGTAACCCAAAACATATGCCTGTAAATGAGGATGCCAGGCCGGATCCGCTTTCACCTTATGGTTTTCACAAGCTTCAGGCTGAACAAATCTGTAAAGAGTTTTATGATTTCTATAATATTAGGACATGCTCATTGCGAATCTTTTCAGTATACGGTCCTGGTCTGAAGAAGCAGTTATTCTGGGACCTTCATAATAAGGCAAAGAAAGGAGTACCCTTTTCTTTGTTCGGAACAGGTAAGGAATCCAGAGATTTTATCTATATCCTCGACCTTGTGAAAGCCATAGACCTCGTTGTCGGACGCTCCGACTTTAGTGCTGATTTGATAAACATTGCCAACGGTAAAGAGATAATGATAGAGAATGTAGTATCAATCTTTTTGGGATTATTTGACCATGAAATCAGGTATTCATTCTCGGGTGAGACAAGAGAAGGTGATCCCGTTAACTGGGTGGCAGATATAAGCAAACTTATATCATATGGCTACCAGCCTTCCTTTACAATTGAATATGGTTTGGAGAAATATTATGAGTGGGTCACTATGAATAAATTTGACTGAAAACAACATTAAAGAGAAAATCACAACACTTATGAAGCGTGCACTCATAACGGGCATAACCGGACAGGATGGCGCATATCTGGCCAAATTCCTGCTCGATAAGGGGTATAAGGTTTTTGGAACATACAGGAGGCTTTCAACACCTAACTTCTGGAGATTACAGTACCTTGGCATCTTTGAACAGATCGAGTTATTGCCGGTTGACCTGCTTGATAGTTTTTCTATTATCGAATCACTGAAACTGGCCAAGCCTGATGAAATTTATAATCTTGGCGCAATGAGCTTTGTAGGAGCTTCTTTTGAGCAACCGCTGGCATCAGCAGAGATTACTGGACTTGGAGTAGCAAAATTCCTTGAAGCTATCAGGAACATTGCTCCGGAGGTGAAATTTTATCAGGCATCGACAAGTGAAATGTATGGAGATAATCATTTTTCAGAACAATCAGAAGAGACTCCTTTTGAGCCATCCAGCCCATATGCAGCCGCAAAGTTATATGCTCATAGTATGGTCAAAATTTACAGGAAAGGGTATGGACTTTTTGCCTGTAACGGTATTCTCTTTAATCACGAAAGTCCCCTTCGGGGGTTAGAGTTTGTGACAAGGAAAATTACCAATGGAGTAGCGAAAATTAGCCTTGGGCTTGAAAATAATATTGAACTTGGTAATATTGATGCAAGACGGGATTGGGGTTACGCTCCAGAATACGTTGAAGCAATGTGGCTTATGATGCAACAGAAGACGCCTGATGATTATGTAATTGCCACTAATGAAACACATACAATAAAAGAGTTTTTAGAAACGGCATTTAATATTGTGGGACTTGACTGGGGAAAGTATATCAAAATTGATGAACGATTTATGAGGCCGGTGGATGTCCATTATCTTAAGGGAGATTATCAGAAGAGCCTGACCCGACTCGGATGGGAACCCAAAACAAGATTTAACGACCTTGCCGTAATCATGCTCAAGTCGGATCTTGAACGTTGGAGTAGGTGGAGTCATGGTGAACATTTCCCTTGGGATGCCTGGAACTACCCCAATGAAAAGAAGATACTATCAAGGAAGCTTAATCTTGACAGGTAAGTGACTGTCATTATGGGAGAAAAGAGGTTCAGCCTTGGCATTTTGTTTTACTTTAGTCCAAAGTGGATGGGGGGGATTGTCTATATTATCAATCTTATCAAAATACTTGATTTTCTTAATGATGATGATAAACCTGAGATAGTTGTTTTTTACAGGGCTGAACTAAAGAAGTATGCAGAACAGGTTGATTATCCATATATAAAACTTGTTGAATGGCCCTTTCCATCTGTCTATAAAGGTTACATACGATCATGGATTTTACGGACGAATGTTTTCGTGGATGACATCCTGAAAAATTATAAGCTGGATGGTTTGTATCCGCTTCATGATTACCCGGTCAGGGCCCTCACAGATACAAGAATTGTGAGCTGGTATGCTGATTTGCAACATAAATATTACCCTGAGTTTTTTACAAAAAGGAAGATTATTGAGAGAAATTTCAGGATTAGGTTTATGTTAAAGAACTCGCAGGATCTGGTTTTTTCAAGTCAGTCCGTGGCGGATGATTTCAGTAAGTTCTTTAAACAAAGAGACGGATTGAGGATACATGTTTTTCACTTTGCATCAGTAATCGAAGACCTTGATGACCTTGATATCGGTGAAATCAGGAAAAAGTATACTATTCCGGAAGATTATTATATGATCTCAAATCAGTTCCATAAGCATAAGAATCACCGGGTTCTTTTAAGATCGCTGGCTTTGCTGAAAAAGGAAGGAAGGGAAATCCATATGGCAATGACAGGAAGATTTCCTGATGCCGATCAATCAGCATATATGAGGGAATTACATTCTATAATTTCCGATAACAATCTTAAACCAAATATCAGTTTGTTGGGTGTTATTCCTCGTAATGAGCAGTTATTGCTTATGAAACATTCTCGTGGAGTAATACAGCCCAGTCTTTTTGAAGGTTGGAGTACTGTTATAGAAGACGCCATTTCGTTGCAGGTTCCGGTAATAGCCTCTTCACTTCCGGTCAATATTGAACAATTGGGCACTGATGGATGCTATTTTGAACCTGAGGACTACAAAGCCCTTGCCGGAATTCTTGCTAATTTCCCCGAACGTGAACCGGGAAAAATGATCTATCAGGAGTATACGGATAGAGTCAGTAATGCGGCAAGAACATTTGTGAGCATTTTTAAATCCTGATTAAGTGTTTAAGCAGATGGCTCCGATCCGCCGAATAGTATTTATTAACCAGGCCACGGGTTATCTTACAATTGACATTGTAAATGCATTTGCAGGGTACTTCAATGAAGTTGTGCTGATTACAGGAAGCGTCAGGGTACAGGACACCCCTCTTGACCAGGGGGTCAGGATTGTGAAGATCGCCCGGTATGACAGAGGTAGTAATTTCAAAAAGATGATATCGTGGATGGTTGCTTCATTTCAGATATTTTTTTTGCTTGGACTGCGATATAATAAATATGACAAGTTTTTCTTTACTGTACCACCCACGGCTTATCTTATGGCAAAGTGTTTCAGGGGAAGGTTTTCAATCCTCGTTTTTGACCTCTATCCGGATGCCCTGAGGGCCAATGGATTCAGGGATGATGGACTGCTAAGCCGAATATGGGGCAGATGCAACCGGAAAGTGTTCCTGAATGCTCATATGATTTATACCCTGAGTGATCACATGAAAGCCGGAATTGGTCGTTATGCTTCCGGGAGGGATGTCAGAGTGATTCCCAACTGGTCAGCCTTTTCACACCTTAAACCAATTCCAAAGGAAAACAATGAACTTCTCATGAAGGATGGTTTGCAGGGGAAGTTCATCATTCAGTATTCCGGAAATATTGGAGTGACTCATAATGTCGAGACATTGATAGAGGTTGCCGGCACACTTCAGGACGAGGCTGATATTGTGTTTCAGATTATTGGCCGGGGAGATAGAATCAATGAGATCGCCAGGAGGATCAATGACAATGGACTTACCAACTGCATATTGTTTCAATTCAGGGATGATTCAGAGTTATATGAGTCTCTTTGTGAGGCGGATATTGCTGTAATTATTCTTGATGACAAAACTCCCGATATTAGTATCCCCAGCAAGGTTTACAATATTATGTCAGCAGGACTTCCGGTTCTGGCAATTGCTTCACCTGATTCAGGTGTAGGTGACATGGTCAGAAGCCACTGTATAGGCGAAGTTTTTGATAAGAGTAATATCACTGGTATGAGCCAATTCATCCGTGAACTAAGGCGTGACAGTAAGAAAAGAAGTTTTTATTCCTCACGGTCATTAGAGGCTTCAGGATTGTTTACAAGTAAGAACGCCGGGATCTATCTTAGTTCCTATGTAGCAACCGACTAATTAACAGATATGATTTTCATTCGACGCATATTATACCTTTTCTATTACTTGAAGGAATCGGATTGGAAAGAGCTTGAGCGATTCCTGAGATATGCATCAGAAAGTTCAGGTAAATTGAAAATAAATATCATTCTTGACTCTGTGTTATCGGTCGTCAGATACAATATCTCCTTCAAGGATTATTATTGTTTCAGGTTTTACGACAGATGCCGGTCTGAACGCAGTGAATGGGCTGGTACTGGTTTCATGTATGAATATCAGCTTCGCATGAACCCGAAAGGTTCTAGAGAATTACTTGAAAATAAGGTGCAATTTCTAAAGCATTATAAATTATTTGTCAAGAGAAAGACTTTGCATATATCTGAATTTAAGGCTGATATGTTAATTTTGAATGACATGCTCCTGAATCCGTCGGGGAGACTTGTTCTTAAAGGTTCGAGGGGACAGGTAGGGGCTGAAGTTGAAGTAGTTAATTCAGAAAGGTATACACCACTGAAGCTGCTTTCTTATATGAAGCAAAAGAATTATGATCTTATAGAGGAATTTGTTATACAACACTCAGCCCTTGATAATCTATCACCTTCCGGGCTGAATACAGTCAGGATCATAACACAATTGGATAATGATGAAATAGTTTTTCTGGCCGCCAGGCTCCGGATTTCAGTCAACTCCCCTGTTGACAATATGGCGGCAGGAAATATTGCTGCTCCGGTTGATCTGAAGTCGGGAACAGTTACTGGCCCCGGAGTGTTCAGTGATATTACCAAAAATTCAGTGCTTGTTCATCCGGTTACCGGCAAGGAGATTGAGGGCTTTATAATACCACACTGGGAAAAGGTCCTTGAACTTGCCGCAATTGCAGCACGAAATGCATCCGGAAACAAATCTGTTGGTTGGGATATTGCAGTTACCAAGGATGGCGCTGAACTAATTGAAGGCAACCATAACTGGTGCAAATTATTATGGCAGTTGCCGGTTAACAGGGGATTAAAAGGAGAGCTTTTGAGATTTATGTAATGGAACGAATTCTATTGTTAATAAAGCATAATCTGGGCTTCATCTGGGAAATTATTGAGAGGGTGAACAATTTTCTTTTTTCTCTTCTTTATAGCAAAAGACTGGACAGAGTTACTCGGGAGATATTTGAAGAAATTCATCACCATCATGTTATCTGTAGGAAGATTTCCTTCGCTGATTCTGCTAAGCTTTATGAACTGATAAAGAATCAGCCAACCTCGGATTTGACATATTTTAAACCACATTCTTTTGAACTTGACTCAATAGCCAGACAGATCAGAAAATCCTCTTTTCTAATGATGGGTGCTTTCAGCGATAACAAATTGGTTGGTTATTTTTTCCTTCGAATGTTTGTTAACAGGAAGTGTTTTGTAGGAAGATTGATAGATCAGGAGTATCGTGGCCAGGGAATAGGATTGATTATGAATCGAATCATGTATGAAATAGCCTGGAGGATGAAATTCAGGTGTTTATCGACCATTTCAAGAAATAACCATGCAATAATGAGGGCACATTCAGGTAACCGGCATATGATTGTTCTGAAAGAATTAAAGGATGATTATTTATTGGTGGAATTTCTGCCAGACAATTCTATCCCAGGGAAAGCCGCTGAACAGGTAATAACTTTATAATCTGTTTGAAACATGCTTCTCAAGAGAATTTTTGATGTTATTGCTTCATTTTTTGGGCTTTTAATATTATCTCCTTTTTTATTGGTTGCGGGATTATTGGTCAAATTCAGTTCTGAGGGACCTGTCCTGTTCACGCAGGAAAGAATAGGGCGAAATGGTATACCATTCACAATATTTAAATTCAGAACGATGTTTGTTGACCATGGTGGAAGTTCTGTTTCGGTTAGAGGGGAGAAGAGAATAACACCGATAGGGGCCGTCCTTCGAAGATTTAAAATTGATGAGTTCCCGGAGTTGTGGAATATTCTCATTGGTGACATGAGTTTTGTTGGTCCACGTCCCGATATGCCAGAATATATTGCCCGTCTGCAGGGTGAACAAAGAGAGATGCTTTCTCTCAGACCAGGTCTCACCAGCCCTGCTTCAATAAAATATGCAAGGGAGGAGGAACTTTTATCCATGGTGCCTGATCCACAAAAGCATTTCGACGAGGTTATCTGGCCGGATAAAATGCGTATGAATATGGAATACATTAAAAGGAGAACCTTTATAGGTGATATTGTCCTTATTTTAAGAACAGTGTTTTAATTCCAAGCATTATATCTGAGAAATGAATGGAGAAGTAGATTCTTTCTATCGTAGAGTATTGAGTGAAATAATTACAGGCAAGACTGCCTAAATCCTTGTTTGTGGTGGCGACATCACAGATAAAGAGGTGTTTGCCAGTTTGGGATATCTGAATGTTGTAATATCCGGAATGGAAAGACGTGTTTATGATTATAGTCCACCTGCCTGGAGAGAAGAGAATGTTGAATCACCTTCTTTACCTGACCAATCAGTGGATTATACCTTGATCCACGCAGCAATTCATCACCCCCGTTTGCCTTCTTTCTTAGGAAACCTTCCACGCCAGAATCACTCTTACCTTGGCTCATGTTCAATGAGGCTGAACAAAAGATAGAGGTTGATTATAAGTGGATAAGCTTATTTTACACTAAATTTAAAAATAGTAGAAAATAAAATACATAGTTAGTCGATCCTTATAAAGTACCTATATTGTTGATAACTAATAATATAAGTTAATATTAATGTTTGTCAGATTGCAGGCTTTTTGGTAGATTCGTTAAAAAGCTTGCAAAATGATAGGTAAAACAGAGGAGAATCCCCAGTTGAACGTTTTCCGGATCCCGTTGGTGAGTGTGATAAATAGGGCTTGGTGAGAAAGTTATAAACATCTGATTGTTAATAACATACAAGAATATTTGAGAGATTATCTGCAGGTTTTTGGTATCTTATGGTCATAAAACCGTGCAGATATGATCAGATATAAGTCGACGAGACAGATGAGTATCGAGGAGTTCAAAACG
>Ga0209408_1001490_pt1 | contig 14602 bp, 13 predicted proteins | sample AD_UKC107_MetaG_FD_184422 | JGI IMG/M metagenome (GOLD analysis project Ga0209408, IMG submission 184422) | Active sludge microbial communities of municipal wastewater-treating anaerobic digesters from Hong Kong - AD_UKC107_MetaG (SPAdes)... | ecosystem: Engineered > Bioreactor > Anaerobic >... | reverse complement strand
TCGCCTATTAAAGGAGATCGTGAGCTGGGTTTAGACCGTCGTGAGACAGGTCGGTTACTATCTATTAGGGGTGTTTTGTGGTCTGAGGGTAAGCTGGTTTTAGTACGAGAGGAACAAACCAGCGGCGTCTCTGGTCGATCGGTTGTCCGGCAGGGCATTGCCGAGCAGCTACGCGCTAACGGATAAGGGCTGAAAGCATCTAAGCCCGAAGCTGTGCCTGAAAAGAGACCACTTCAAGGACGCTCGTAGAAGACGAGTTTGATAGAGTCGGGGTGTACGCACCGAGGCAACGAGGTGTTCAGCCCGCGACTACTAACTGTCCGTACAGCCGTCCCGCTGGGCTCGGGCGAAATCTGGATTTGTAAAGCTTCTCACATCATCGTGCCAAGGTGGCGGAGCGGTTACGCAATTGCCTGCAGTATTCACGGCCCTTCCGGGCCCAGTGCAGCCAGCAATTCCACTCCGGTTCGAATCCGGACCTTGGCTTCGAGTGTGGCGGCCATAGCGGCGGGGAAACTCCTGAACCCATTCCGAACTCAGAAGATAAGCCCGCCCACGTTCCATACTGTACTTAGGTGCGCGAGCCCTCGGGAACTATGGATCGCTGCCACCTCACCTAATTTAATTAGGGCTTTTATAGTTTCGTTACGTATTTTCTTAGTATTGGCTACGACATTGTTAGCGGATGCCAGGCTTCTCCCATACTCCTGATTTCTTCATGACGATCCCTACTGAAAAGCTGCTCGTTGACCTACTCTTTCGCAGAATGGCGGCTTAGAGAGACGCTCAGGGAAACCGGACAAACTGCACCTAACCAGCTAAATAAGCCTACGCAGCGGCCTACATTTTCATGTTTTCATGCGAACGTGAGATGGATACGAGATCATTTAATAAACCTTTTTAATCCTTCAGTTATTAACTAGTATTGAAAATCTAAGGATATCGGAAACGGAGTAATCATAACCATGCAGGCTATAGTTCTCGCGGCAGGGGAGGGGGAACGGATGCGTCCCCTTACCTCATCCCTTCCTAAAGTGATGCTTCCCATCGGCGGAAAGCCCCTCCTCGAACATCTGGTGGCGAGGGCGAAGGAGGCTGGGGTCGAGAAGTTTGTCATCGTCGTCGGCCACCAGAAAGAGAAGATCACCGACCACTTCGGCGACGGGAGCGATCTCGATGTTGCAATCGAGTACGTCGTCCAGGAGGTGAGGCTCGGCACTGGCCACGCCCTCCTTTTGGCCGAGGGCCGCGCTGAGGATCAGTTTCTGGTGATCAACGGCGACGTCCTCTGCGACGCTGCCTCCCTGAAGCGGGTGGTGGAGAACGAGGGGCCCGCCGTTGCGGCGGTGAGGGTCGAAGACCCCTACCCCGAAGCGGACCAGATCTTGGAGGTCGAGGTGGGGGTTCTCAAATCGGTGGCTGAGCGGGGCAAGTCCCCACCGTCCCACCTGATCTATGGCGGGATGAGCCTCCTCGATAAAAGGATCTTCGAAGCTATGAGAAAGATCCTATCATCCAAACGCGAAGGGGTGGGTAGGGAGGAGAGAGAACTGATGACGGGGCTGAGGTCACTTTTGGCCGACGGCGTAGAGATCGGGGTCGTGGAGCTTGAGAGCTGGATTGAGATCAAACTCCCCTGGGAGATCCTCAAAGCAAACGAGACCCTCATGCCCCCCGACACCCGCGGGATCCTCGGAGAGGTGGAGGCGAACGCGACCCTCACCGGCGAGGTTGCTGTGGGGAAGGGGACGGTTATAAGGTCAGGCTCTTACGTGGCAGGTCCTGTGGTGATCGGGGACGGGTGCGATATCGGGCCGAACTGTCTCATCAAATGCACCACTTCGATAGGAGACGGTGTGCGGATCGGAAACGGCGTCGTGATCGAGAACAGCACCATCATGGAGGGGACGGAGATATCTCACCTCTGCTACGTTGGGGACAGCCTCATCGGACCCAGATCCAGCCTCGGCGCAGGAACTATCGTCACCAATCGGCGGCACGACGATTCGGCCGTCCGATCTTACGTCGGCGTTGCGAAGGCCGAAACCGGCCGGAGGAGCTTCGGTGCCGTCCTCGGCGAGGGCGTGAAGACCGGTGCTGGAACGATCGTCTACCCTGGAACGGTGATCGAGGCTAGCCGGTGGGGCCGGCCCGGAGAGGTCCTCTGGGGCTACCTCGAGGCCGAAAAGCCTGAACCCGAAAAGGCAACAGATCGGGATGTGGGCGAAGGATCGGAGACGGCCTGAAGCTCCAAAGGTGATGATGATGGGAAAAAGAGGAAACCGACTGGCCTTCGAGAAGAGCCCCTACTTACTCCAGCACGCAGATAACCCCGTTGACTGGTGGCCGTGGGGGGATGAGGCTTTCAGCAGGGCGGGAAGGGAGGACAAACCGGTCTTCCTTTCAATAGGCTACTCCACCTGCCACTGGTGCCACGTCATGGCCGCCGAATCCTTCGAGGATGAGGAGGTGGCGAGGCTTTTGAACGCCACCTTCGTCTGCATCAAAGTCGACCGGGAGGAGAGGCCCGACCTCGACGCAATCTACATGGCAGTCGCTCAGATCATGACCGGCGGCGGTGGGTGGCCCCTGAACGTCATGCTGACCCCGGATAAAAAGCCCTTCTTCGCCGCCACCTACATACCCAAAGAGAGCAAATTCGGGAGGATAGGGATCCTCGACCTGATACCCAGGATCAGACACCTGTGGAGAAACGAGCGGAACGAACTTCTGAACTCGGCGGAGGAGATAACGGCCGCCCTCAAAAAGCCGCCCTCGGAGATCCCGGGGATGAGGCTCGACGAGTCCGCCATCAGGTCTGCATACCAGAACCTCGTCGCCCGATTCGACCCTGCCAATGGCGGATTTGGAGGCGCCCCCAAGTTCCCATCGTCCGCCACCTTCCTCTTCCTCCTCCGGCACTGGAAGCGGACCGGCGATGCTGGCGGGCTCACGATGACGGAGATCAGCCTCAACGCCATGAGGCGGGGCGGGATCTTCGACCAGGTGGGCTATGGGTTTCACCGCTACTCTACCGATGCAGGGTGGCTTCTTCCCCACTTCGAGAAGATGCTCTACGACCAGGCGATGATCTCCCTCGCCTGTCTGGAGGCGTACCAGGCGACGGTGGACGAGATGTACGGCCGGATCGCTTCCGAGGTCTTCGCCTACGTCCTGCGAGAGATGAGAGCTCCCGAAGGCGGCTTTTACTCCGCAGAGGACGCCGACAGCGAGGGGGAGGAGGGGAAGTTCTACCTCTGGACCGATGAGGAGGTCAGGTCAGTCCTCGACGAGGCAGAGGCGGATCTGGTGGTGAAGCTCTTCGACGTCAGGAAAGAGGGGAACTATCGAGAGGAGGCGACGGGCCGATTCACAGGCAAGAACGTCCTCCATCTGAATCAATCCATAGGAGATCTGGCCCAAGATTTGGGGATCGCCGAGTCCGACCTGAAAGAGAGGATGGAGACCGTCCGAAAGAAGCTATTTTCAGCAAGAGAGAAGAGGATCCGGCCGTCGAAGGACGACAAGGTCCTCGCCGACTGGAACGGCCTTATGATCGCAGCTCTCGCCCGGGGCGCTCAGGTTTTGGGCGAAAAAGAGCTGGAAATGGCGGCGTCCGGTGCGGCGGACTTCATCCTTGAGCAGATGAGAGACGGCGAGGGCCGGCTCCTTCACCGCTATCGGGAAGGATCCGCTGGCATTCTTGGGAACCTGGACGACTACGCCTTTTTGATCTGGGGGCTGATCGAGCTCTACGAGGCGGGTTTCGAGACAAAATATCTCAGGTCTGCCCTGGATCTGGCCCGCGACCTGGTGGAGAGGTTCGAAGACGAAGAGAACGGAGGCTTCTACTTCACCCCGACGGACGGCGAGGATCTGATCATCCGGAAAAAGGACGGCCACGACGGCGCCCTCCCTTCCGGGAACGCCGTCGCCGTCCAGGATCTTTTGAGGCTTGCAAGGGTGACCGATGACTCAAAGCTCGAAGAGATCGCCTCAAAGGCCTTCGAGGCCTTCGCCGCTCGGGCGAAGGGTGTCCCCGCGGCCCATCTCCATCTTCTCTCGGCCTTGGACTTCGCCCTGGGCCCAGCGTCGGAGGTGGTGATAGTGGGTCCTGCAGAGTCCTCGGAGACCGAAGAGATGCTTAGGGCCCTGAGGTCGAAGTATCTGCCGAGAACTGTGGTGGTATTGAGACCGCCGGGGAAGGAGGCAGAGGTCGCGGGGATCGCCGAGTTCACCGAGGAGATGGTGAACGGGAAGGCTACAGCCTATGTATGCTCTGGGAATGTCTGCAAGCCTCCGACGACGGACCCCGCGGAGATGCTGGAGAAGCTCGATTCTGCCGCCGGAGGCTCTTAAGGCTTAATCCGGGTTTTTGGGCTATGAAAAGCTTATTAATGGTTAGACCAAATTGGGCCATGGCAGTGGGGTGAAAAGCTGCCAATCAACGGAGTGGGAAATCACATCACGGAGGTATTAGCATGAACCTTAGACGCATCGCTCTATCAATGCTCATCACCATCACCCTAATATCAGGACTTTCAATGGCGGAGGACGCCAACGTATCGATCAACGAAAGCGAGATCGGACCGGCAGAGGCGGTCGAACCAACGGTGGCCGAGGATGTCGGGGTCGAGACGGCTGCCCCAGAAGAAGCCGCAATTTCTGAGGAGACTGCAGCCTTGGACCTCAAAGGGTCCTGGATCCTGATCATGGACGATGAAAGAAATGCCATGGTCATCTACCAGTCGGAGGATCTTCTCTTCGGCGCCGCCAGCTCCGAGACTCCGAAGCCCTGGAACGGCGTAGTATCTGGATCGGTGTCAGGAGAGGAGTTCGAGCTCCAGATCCTATCCTTCCAGGACGGTGTTCTGGTCTCGACGCTGATCACCGGCACCGCTGCGCAAGGGGACCTATCGGGAAGCTTCGTCCAGTCCGATAGCAACGGGAAGGTCAATATTGGAAGCGTGACCGGCATTCTGACCAGCCCCGACCCCTCGGGATACGAGCCCGCCGATGTGCCAGTCGCAGTCACCACCACCACCGCCGCCGCGGTGACGCCAGCTCCTGAGAGCGCAGCGACGGAAGCGACGACAGAGACCACTGAAGACGGCAGGAAGAAGCCGGTGGACGTGACCACTTATGGAGATCAAATAAACTATTGGGGGACGCCAATAGGGACGGTGTAAAGGAGGTGGCATGATCCGGAGTTTGCGATTCCCCGATGGGGGGTGCCGCAGATTCGACATATTTTTGATAGGGCTTCGATTTTTCAACATATTTTTCCGATCGCCATCATTTCATCTGACGCCTCTATCCGAAAGGACTTTAATCACGTTCTGCCAATAAAAGGGTATGAGACGAGTTTTGCCGGTTCTTCTGTTGGTGCTACTGGCGGGCATGGCCGAAGGGTCGGTCTTCTTCAAGATTGTGGAGGTTCCGACCGTTTACGTGAGCCCTGAGGGAGAAGCGGGCTTCACAGTCTTCGTCGAGAACCTGGGAAGCGAGAGTACCTATGCGGGCCTCAAGTTCAGGAACATCCCCGAAGGGCTATCGATAGTCGGCCCACGCTGCACGAAATGGGTCGATTCCGGGACGACGTTGGAGTTTGACTGTCAGCTCATGGTGGAGGCTGGGGACGTTTCTCCGGGAAGCTATTCTTTTGAGGTGGGGATCGTGGCCACGGGCGCTCCGCCTGAGTGGACCCCCATCGAGGTGATCGTGAGCGACGATGCTGCCCCAGTAGCCGACGAGGCAGCGGGCGCCAATTCTGTCGAGCTCGAAGAGGAGTACCCGCCATGCCCCGTGGTGAGGGACGTGGGAGGATCTGATGGGGAATCTGGGTCTGAGGAAGAGGAGACGCCGGGCTTTGGGGTCGGTGCTGCTATGGGGGCGGCAGCCTTGCTGCTCATTTCGGGCAGGATCAGGAGAAGGTAGAGGTCACGGAATTCGGCCCTCCATCTCCCAGCCCAGCATCTCCTTTATTACGAGGTAGCTCATCTCCGGCGGGATCGCCCCGACCTCGGTGCAGATGACGTCGATGTACTGGTGGGGTGTGACGTCGAAGGCCGGGTTTCTCACCCGGACGTTCTTCAGCTCTGAGATCTCGGGGTAGACCTCCTCGGCGGCCCTCATCTCGATGGACACGAGCTCGCCCATGAGGGTTTGGGGGCTGAACTTGTAGGTCTCCGCCGCCACCATGAAGCTCGTCCTCGCCTCGGAGGCGGCGAGGGCTATCTGGGCGGTTCCGATCTTGTTCACGAGAGAGCCGTTGGCGGTCACCACGTCGGCGCCGACGATCACCTCGTCGACCTCGTTGATGACTGTCCTGACGGCGGAATCGACGATGAGCTGCGTTGCGATCCCCCAGCCGTCGAGGGCCTTTATCGTCAGGTGGCCCTGATACCTTGGCCGCGACTCAGTGGCGATGACTTTGATATCCTTGCCGGAGTCGAACGCAGTTTTTATTATCGAGAGGGCGACCGAGGAGTTGCAGTGGGTGAGAATCACATCGCCGTCCCGAATCCTGCGGCTCCCGATCTCGCCGATCCTCTCCACGGCCAAAAGCGACCGTTCGACGAAGTCGTCGGCGTTCTTGGCAAGAGACCTTCGGGCCGAGTCCAGATCGTCCCCCCGGTAGCGCATCACCATCCTGATGGCGTTGGAAAGGGATACCGCCGTGGGCCTCGTATCGAGCAAAACGTCGGCCGCCCGGCCCACCTCGGCGTTGAACTCATCGATCCCCGAGGGCTCGATGGCGAGGGCGAACTCCTTGAGGGCCCCGGCTGCGGCCCTTCCGATGAGGGCCGCCCCACGGATCTCCATCGACCTTATCTTCTCGGCCGTATCCTGCAGATCTTCCATTGGGCGAGTCATGTCTCAATCTTCCCGATTCAGGCGGAGGCAAGGAGCTTCGCGAATTTGGCCACCCGATCGCCGAGCTTCCTGCAGGCCATTTGGGCCTCGGCGTCGGGAGCTCCTACGGCGACGGCGCCGTAGTGGCCGCCGGTCTCGATGGGGTCGCCGACGATGATCATCCCGTGGATCAGCATCGCCTCGATGATGGAGACGAGAGTCGTCTCGTTTCCGCCCGAGAGGCTCCCCGAGGAGGTGAAGGCCGCGCCGACCTTGCTCTCAAGACGGCCCCGGATCCGGACCGACTTGTCGATGAAGCTCTTCATCTCGCCGGATAGGGTCCCAAAGTAGGTGGGGGCCCCGAAGACGATGCCATCGGCTGCCGTCAGGTCCTCCAGGGTCGCCTCTTCGACCTTCTTGATGGCCACCTCGGCCCCGCCGTTCTTCGCGCCTTCAGCCACGGCCTCTGCCATCTTGGCGGTGTTCCCGCTTCGAGAATGATAAACTACCAGCACCTTTGTCATCTAATTCACCTCAAGATTATACTCAACTCAGAGTTCGACTCGGTTTACTCGGATTATATCTTCTGTCTTCACTCTTAAAGTTCCTTTGATCAAAATCCAGCGCCCTCCCGGCTGCGACCCGGCGTCTCGCCGGTCACCCTCACTCACAACCTCAAGGCTCGCCTCTTCTCAGGACGATCCGGTCTCCCTCCTCGATCCTGGGGAATATGTCTAGGCCGCGGGCGACCTTGCCGATGTGGTTTACCGCCGAGTAGGGCTGGGACCCGCCATAGAAGATGCAGAAGGCCGATCCCGGAGTCCAGTAGGAGACGTCCCCCTCCTCCGACCCCGGCGAGGGGTTCTCATCGGCGAGGCAGAAGGGCAGGCCGAAGTAGACCTCCTCCTGCCAAACTTGGGCTCTCGCCTCCAGGGGTAGCCTCTCGTATATTTCCTGGGCGGTCCGCGGGTTTCGATCGTCGATCTTCACCAGAGCCTCGCCCTTCCCCTCCACCACGATCTCGATGAACGTCATGATAAAACACGCCTCCTTTCGCCACTCTCTGGTTCTTCGTGATAGTATCATCCAAAGGGCGACTTAACCTTTCCTGAATTGCTCAAAAAAGCAGGGAGACTACGAGGCTCCGGCCCAGACCGGAAACATGCATCGCAGGTTACATTCCCTACTTGACATCCTCCGGAAAGAGCTTCTTTCCCTTTTCTGTGAATTCGATGACGCCCAGTTGTTTGAGGAAATCCAGCTCGTTATCGACTTCCCATCCCTCCGCAAGTTTGCCGTCGGCTATGCGCCAGATGAAGACCATCATCATCTTCACCTTCTTGCCGGTAGGGGGCAGTGAGACTCCGAAAAGATTCCATTCGCCCGTATGAGTCCCCGTGGCTTTTACACAGACCCAGACCTTATCCCCTTCAGCGATGATATCCTCAATATTCTCATGCCAATCGGGGAAGCCTTCGAAGGCCAGCGTGAAGAGCTGCTTGAAGCTTTCAAGACCCTGCTGTTGATGGGTGTGGTCAACGTAATCAGGCGCCACCAAATCGTCAAACAGGTCCAGGTTTCGATTATTATAGGCTTCAATGAACTTGCGAACAACCGCCTTATTCTCTTCCGACGACATGGAAAATCACTTCTCTTTGAATTCTTCTTTGTTAATACTTAAAAATTGTCTACAAGCTTTCTCACGATTCGTCAGGTGCCTTTACATATTCTTTAGTTCAGCCCCAGTTTTTCGATCGTGCAAGGGCACAGTCCTCTCCGGATGTGTTCAGCGAACCATTATCCAACAAAATAATTTTAAGGTTGCAGATCCCACAGGTAGCGAGATCGTTTCGCAAATCCTGGTGGTGAAGATCCTGACCTCAGAAAATCCGACCTTGGACCGGCTGGAAGATCAGCTCAAATGGTACAGCAAAAAGAGCAGACAGAACCAGAAGTGCTTCAAGGGGCTAAAGGTTATCGAGATCGTCGCCGCCGCCCTAATACCCTTCGCCGCAGGGCTGATGCCAAACCCCCTGATCACCGGCGGCCTGGGCGTGATCGTCGTCATCCTTGAGTCGCTGCAGGGGCTCTTCCAGTTCCAGCAGAACTGGACGAACTACCGCTCCACCGCCGAGGGGCTGAAGCACGAAAAGTTCCTCTGGCAGGCCAGGGCCGGGCCTTACAAATATCCCGACAATCCCACCCTCGAATCCCTCTTCGCCGAGAGGGTCGAGGCGCTGATCTCCACCGAGCACGCGAAGTGGGTCAGTTATCAGGAGCAGGCGGGAAAGGGGAAAGAGCAAAAGAATTGAACGACAGAAATTCGTCGGGGACAATTACGTCAGAATGACTCACCAACGCCAACATTTATGTTAGTTGAGTCCGACAAGAGACCGGAGGAAGAAGAGGCTTGGAAAGGATGGATCGAACACCTGGGGCCTTCATGAGCTACGCTCACGTGGACGATGATGACGGCCGTCTGACCGAGTTTCGAAATAAGCTGAGCGCTCAAACCCGAAAGGTCGTCGGCGAGGAGTTCCCCATCTTTCAGGATCATGAAGACATAAAGTGGGGCCAAGAATGGGAGGCTCGGATTGACGAGTCGCTGGCCGAAGTCACCTTCTTCATACCGATCATAACGCCAAGCTTCTTTCGGAGCAAATTCTGCCGCGATGAACTAACTCGATTCTTGGAGCGAGAGGAGAGGCTGGGACTGAAGCTGATCCTTCCCGTCTATTACATCGAGACGCCTCTGATAAGAGACGAATCCAGGCGCTCCTCTGACGAGCTTGCCCAGAAGATAGCCTCGCGCCAGTATGCTGACTGTAGAGACCTATTTATTGAAGACCTCGATTCTCCGAGGATCAGAAGGTTGATGTTTGACCTAGCGACCCAGATCTGCGACACCTTGGAAGGTCTTCCGCTAGAACCGATTGATCCTTCTGTCACTGCTTCATCGGAGACAATAACGGCTCAACAAATCCCCAATTCCTCCAGGCCGAAAACGCCCAATAGGGATATCGTTGTAGATCCGATGCACCGCGGCGACTGCACTACAGTATCCGAGGCTATCGAAGCAGCAAACCCGGGGGACAAGATTTTGGTCCGCCCCGGCCTCTACCATGAGGGCCTGGTGATCGACAAGCCTATGGAGATCATCGGTGAGGGCGAACGAGACGAGATAGTGATCCAAGCCACAGGAGAGCACGCCATCCTATTCAAAACGACCATCGGAAGGGCTGCAAATTTGACCCTGCGCCAGATGGGGGGAGAAGGGGAGCTTTACGGCGTAGATATTGCCCAAGGGAGGCTGACGCTGGAGGACTGCGACATATCCAGCCACTGCGCAGCTTGTGTTGCCATTCACGACGGCGCTGATCCGCGTCTCCGCCGCAATAAGATTCATAACGGTAATAAATCAGGAGTCTACGTTTTTAATAACGGCCAGGGAATAATCGAAGAGAACGATATTTTAGAAAATGCCTTTGCGGGGTTTTCGATTGAAGTAGGTGGAAATCCCACCTTACGGAAAAACCTGATTCACGATGGAAAGGGTATTGGAATCAACGTCTACAATAATGGTCGGGGGATAATCGAGGAGAACGACATTTTCAGGAACGACGATTCTGGGGTTGAGATTCGAACAGGCGGGAACCCGATACTACGCCATAACAAGATAAATGGAAACATACGTGGAGTCAAGGTCTCCTCGAACGGCCAAGGCCTAATACAAGATAACAACATTTTCGAAAACACTTATGCGGGAGTGGATATACAAAGTGGCGGAAATCCGACCGTACGACGTAACCGGATCAATAAGAATGGGCTAAGTGCGATCTGGATTTACAACAATGGCAGTGGGGTTATCCAAAACAATGATCTACGCGGTAGCGAGTACGGTGCCTTAGATATATCCGACGATAGCAAACCGAACGTCGAACGCTCCGGCAACCTCGAATAATCCAAAGAAAATATATCCGACCGAGAGGGAGGCTCATCCCCTCTCGATCATCGTCCCGACGCCCGTATCGGTGAATAGCTCCAGAAGAAGGGCGTGAGGCCTCCTCCCGTCGACGATGTGGGCCGACTGAACCCCGCCCTCGACGGCCTTGACGCAGGCCTCCACCTTCGGGATCATCCCGCCGGTTATTATCTTATCTTCGACCATCCTGCCGAAGTCGGAGATCTTGAAGCTGGATATGACGCTGTTGACGTCCTCGGGATTGAGCTTGACCCCCTCGACGTCGGTCACCGAGATCAGCTTCTTTGCGCCGAGGGAGATGGCGATCACCCCGGCGGCGGTATCGGCGTTGACGTTCAGGTTGTTCCCCTCGCCGTCGACGGCTATGGGGGATATAACCGGGATGTACCCCTTCCCTGCGGTTATCATGATGATCTCCGGGTTCACCCGCACGACCTCGCCTACCCAGCCGAGGTCGATGGGCAGCTCCTCGCCCTCGATGACGATCGGCTCCTTCTTTCTCGCGACGATCAGCTGGCCGTCTTTCCCGGATAGGCCGATCCCTTTGCCACCATGCTTTCCGATGAGGGTGACAAGGCTCGAGTTTATGTTTCCGACGAGGACCATCCTCGCTATCTCCAGCGTCTCCTCGTCGGTGACCCGAAGCCCCCCGACGAAGACCGACTTCTTGCCGAACCTCGCCATCTTCTCCGTGATCTCGGGGCCGCCTCCGTGGACGACGACCGGATGAATTCCGACGTACCTCAAGAGGACGAGATCCTGGACGAAAGTGTCCAGAACCTCCCTGTCGCTCATGATCGATCCGCCTATCTTTATCACCATGATCGAGTCGTAGAACTCCCGGAGGTACGGGAGAGCCTCGATGAGCACCTGTTCCCTTTTGACCGACATCAACAGATCCTTCCCTTGTCCTTCGCGTTCCTTCTCTTGGCCAGAGCGGATTTGGCAGACGATCTCAGTCGATGGACATCAATATGTCGCCCGGAGATACCGTCGCCCCGACCTCAGCGTAGATCTCCACCACGACACCGTCCTTGTTGGCGTAGACGTCGTTCTCCATCTTCATCGCCTCGAGGACGGCAACGGCGTCCCCCTTGGAGACCTTGTCTCCTTTGGCCACCAGATACCGGATGATGACGCCCTGCATCGGGACGGTGACCCCGTCCTTGGGGGCCTTCGGCTCCGCCGCCTCGATGGACATCCCCGCCGGCGCGACCTTGACGAGGTACGCCTCGCCGTCCACCTCGACGTTGAAGGCCGCGGGCTTTCCGATGGTGACGGCGGCCTGGACCTCTGCGGCCGCAGCCTTCTTCATTACTTCTTCCTTCGCCTCGCCCTTGAGGAACTTCTCGGCCACCTGGGGGTAGAGGGCGTAGGTGAGGACGTCCTCCACCTTTTTGACGAGGCCCTTGCCTTCCGCCTCGGCCTTCATCCTCTCGTACTCGGGCTTGATCAGATCCCCAGGCCGGACGGTTATCGGCTCCTCGTCCTCCAGTATCTCAGCCTTGATCTTGGGGTTGATCTCCGCAGGAGACCTGCCGTAGAGACCCTTGACGTAATCCTTGACCTCTTTGGGGACGGCCTTGTACCTCTCGCCGGTGAGGACGTTCAGAACCGCCTGGCTTCCCACGATCTGGCTCGTGGGGGTGACTAGGGGCGGGTACCCCAGATCCTCCCTCACCCTGGGAATCTCCGCCAGAACCTCATCGTACTTGTCCAGCGCCTTCTGCTCTATCAGCTGGGAGACGAGGTTTGAGAGCATGCCGCCCGGCACCTGGTAGACGAGGACATTGGTGTCGACCCGAGCGGAGATGGGGTTGAAGACGGGAGCGTAAGCCTCCATCAGCTTCTCGAAGTACCTCTTGATCTGGGTCAAGAGCTTTAGGTCGAGACCGGTATCGTAGGGGGTCCCCGCCAGGGAGGCGACGATGCTCTCGGTGGGGGGATGGGAAGATCCCCAGCCCAGAGGGGATATGGCGGTGTCGAGGATGTCGACCCCCGCCTCGCAGGCGAAGATGAAGCTCATGGGAGCCATGCCGCTGGTGCAGTGAGAGTGGAGACAGATGGGGATATCGATCTTTTCTTTCATCGACGCGACCAGATCGTAGGCCATATGTATCAGAATCAGGCCCGCCATGTCTTTGATACATATGGAGTCGCAGCCGAGGTCGGCGAGCTCTGCCGCCATCTTCGTGAACTGCTCTATGGAATGGACGGGGCTTGTGGTGTAGCAGACGCTCCCCTGGACGTGAGCGCCCGTCTTTTTGGCGGCCTTGATGGCGACCAGCATGTTTCGTATATCGTTGACGGCGTCGAATATTCTGAATATGTCAACCCCGTTTTTGGCCGCCCTCTCGACGAACTTCTCCACCACGTCGTCGGCATAGTGGCGGTAGCCCACCAGGTTCTGGCCCCGGAGAAGCATCTGCATGGGGGTGTTGGGCATGGCGAGCTTCAGGGCCCGAAGTCTCTCCCAGGGGTCCTCGTTAAGGTACCTTATGCAGGAGTCGAAGGTGGCACCTCCCCAGACCTCCATGGAGAAGAAGCCCACCTCGTCGAGCTTCTCTGCTATCGGGAGCATGTCCCTCGTTCTCATCCTGGTGGCCAGAAGTGATTGATGAGCATCTCTAAAAACTGTCTCCGTAAGCCTTACTTTACTCATGAGATCAACCTTCTACGTCTCTCAGATCATTTCGTGTTTTTCAAGCTCTCTCAAAACGTGATGTCCCAGATCGGTGAGCATGTACTTTTTCCAGGTATGCTTCTCAGGAGTTATGCACTCAACCAATTCCCGCTCTTCGCACTCCTTTATGGCGCGGCTTATATTCTGAATCGATCGATCTGTCATTTGAGCTACTTCTGATGCTTTGACCACCCTGGAGTTTTGGATCGTCCTCATCAAGAGAAGGCGCCGATCTACGCTGAGGACCCACCTCTCTATCTCGTCAACGTTCATAAGGATTACCTGTCTGGATCGTTCTCCGAGGAGAGATTATTATAAGTTATTTAAACCTGGTGGACTGGCCGGCGGATTATATAAAAATGCTTCGCCAGGGAGCTGCAAGGCCAAAGCAGGTGGTCGATGGATAGCCCGATTCCTATTTTCTATCGCGGCTCCTGAAATAGAGGCGAAGAAGAATTCGCCCAGATCAACCCCTAAAGACATCTCAGGATGGAGTGGCCGCGTCGATGAAAAAAGCTACCGATCCGCCAAATCTGACGGTCAGAACTCTGCATCCAATGTGTCAACTTTTCTTTCAGAGAGGACTTCGGTTATCCGCAAATTAGCGTTCTCTTCTAGGTTTTGCCTTATCATTTTCGATTACGATCGATTAACCGTCTTGTTTCCCTGTGACGCCCATTTAGTGCCGTTTCCATCCAAGTTCATTACTCAATTTCCTCGATATAGCGCTGAAACATCGTTCAACAGGAAGCTGGAAGAGCGATTTCAAGAATCGCCTGGAAAAATACGGTATCGGACCGATCTTAGCCAGTGTAAAGCACTCACAGACAAATGGAAAGCTTGAACGGTTTTTGGAGAACGCATGTCCTAATCCAAAAGGTAGACCAAAAGGGATTCGGTCGTGTCTTCAGTTGATTGAATAAGTTTATATATAGTAAGATCTATTTTTAGGTTTGGGGGTAGCTACGCAGGAAGAACACGACACATCAGAATTGTGGTGTTGGAACAGAGACTGTCCGAACTATGGCAAGAAGGGTTTAGGGAACATCGTTTTCAAGGAACGATACGGTAAGATAAATGCA
>Ga0209408_1001483_pt1 | contig 14648 bp, 14 predicted proteins | sample AD_UKC107_MetaG_FD_184422 | JGI IMG/M metagenome (GOLD analysis project Ga0209408, IMG submission 184422) | Active sludge microbial communities of municipal wastewater-treating anaerobic digesters from Hong Kong - AD_UKC107_MetaG (SPAdes)... | ecosystem: Engineered > Bioreactor > Anaerobic >... | reverse complement strand
GGCCCTCCGGCATTCCATGTGATGGCACTGGTGGCCGATCCCGATATGATGGTGGCCGGACCGCTGACGACAGACCACGAATAGTCGGAGTAGCCCGAAGTCGTATTGGCACCGTTCTCCTCAGAATAAGAACAGACGCCCGGTAAAGCGGTTATGGTGCAGTCGGGAAGATCGCTCACAACGACTACCTTTTGGCAGATAGCAACGGCTGGGCAGCCACCGAAGGTATCGGTAACGTTCAACTTTATCGTAACCGTCGGCCCGAGGCCAGCGGTGTAGTAGATGGTGTTTGTGGACTGGCCGCTGTCCAGCGTGCCTCCGATGACCTCCCATTGGTAGCTGGTCATTCCCGCAGGGCCGCTGGCTGACTTCTGCGAGCCTGGACAGACGGTCGGGTCTGCCAAAACGGTGCAGGAGAATGTCCCAATTATGAGGGAATCCATGCAGTAGCTCTGCCCCGGCGGATGACACTTAACGTTGCCCTTATTATCTAATGGCAGATCGCAGGTGCATGGTGAATTCGTATCCCATGTGAGGACGACTTTTGTCTGTGGGGGTACCGGCATGAATTTCAGAGATTGACCGCACGTATAAGAAGTGCCGAGAGGGATGTATTTTTTCACCGTTGTTTTGCCGTTCACGCAATCGGCTACACAAATCTCATCGTTGCCCGGCTGCGGAACGTCGTCGATATACAGCCGACCTATCAGATAAAAGTTCTCCCTTCGGTCGTTCGCACCGTTATATATGGTAAATTCGATATACGGAATCGCCCCAGGTTGACAACACTCAACGTATTGATCTCCTGCTTTGAAGACGAGCTTTGCGGATATCTGTACATCCTGAGCGCTGCACTGATAGCTGCAATTTACAAATGTTGAATTAACAACTACGACACCGCTGGCGTCATCTAAGATCGTGAAAGATATGGAGCTTAGTATTACCAAATACACCATTAACCCCATAAATTTCGTGATGTTTTTTTGGGGAGATAGTTCAGAACTTTCCAACATTTGCATAATTGGCCAGCCCACGTTAGTACCCTCCGTATCACTTACTCGTTGTATTTTTGTGTGTATTTCTATTTGAAGTTTTTCCATTTAGGATATGATTCGTGTTGAATAGAACTCAGAATCAGCTAGCTTCGGACCATTCGTACGTTAACCCGTTGAAGACGATGATGACTACAGATATATCATTATTATATATAAGAATAAGCCAATATTTTATACAAAATTAATCATCTTTTGATTTTATAGGCAGCCCTCAATACCGATATTAACGCGGAAATCGAGTTTGTTTTCCGAAACCGCCCCTTGTAACAATTACAGCGAAAATCTTATTACTAAATGAGATATGGTCTTAGTGGCGTGCGTGAAACCCGTCACGTGACCTTTCAGACCGCGCTCGCCGCCAAAGGGTGGCAAAGACGTACCCCCTTCGAATTCTTACTAAGTAATCTATATTATTTATTGGTTATTAATCAGGTTATCTTATTAGAGCTGTAATCTGAGACGCATACCGATGTAGTTCAATGCGAACGCCATGATTACACCGGATTTAATTTGTAATCCAAGAATTATGGGCCCTTGATCCAAAGGAATTGATTGATTTAACATGTAGATATTCAGTATGGTATCGTTCGCTTCGATCCCTTCGCCAGAACAGTCACCTGCTTTTAACCACTGGATTATTCGTAGTATACCCATTATGGAGGTTGCCCAAGCTTTCCTTCCAGCCCTTTCAGCTCTACCTCCAGCTTCTTCTGGCCGATGGCGTTGGTGAGGTCGCCCCGAGTCCTTTCGAGGAGGGAGCGGGCCATGTCCCCCTTCCGCCGCAGCCCCTTGGTGACGGCGTCGGGATAGTCGAATAACATCAGGAGGTGATAGATCTCCTCCATCGCCTCCAGGTAGACCTCCCCCTCTTCTGGCCTCCCCTGCCTGATCAGGTCGAGGACGTGACGCCTAAGCTCGCCGACGGTGTCGCCTAGTCCTCCAAGATAGCTCGTCATCTCGACCCCGATCTCTTGCGGGGTGGGGGTCCTCTGCTCGGTGATGATGGAATAGACGATCCTAGCCTCGGCGTACTCCTGCTCTGCCCCGTCGACGAAGCCTGCGTACCGCACGTCCGGGTGGTCAGCCAGAAGGTCCTGGATTCTGAAGAGGGCATCACCGGCCTTCTCGGTCAACTCCCGAGTCCGGTCGAACTCGGATCGGTGGACCGACCTGATGGCGGCTCCAGACCTCCTGATGACGACCCTGGTCAGGGCGAGCGCCTCCTCCCTCGCCTGGTCCTTCGCCTCGAAGTAGCGGGATATCTCTTCGGTCAGGTCGTCAAGAGACGATATCATGGTACCTCCAGATGGTCCATAAAGGTCTTCAGGTTTCTCATGCTCTGCACTCCCTGGACGAGGGTCCGGGCCTCGGTCACAAATCGACCTCCGTACCCGTTGAGGGCTTTGGCCACCTTCGACCAGTTGACGTTTCCGCTCTTGACCGGGAGGTGCTCGTCTCTTATCCCCTTGTTGTCGTGGACGTGGACGTGAACCATCTCGCCCTTCAGGCCCAGGAACTGATCGACATTCCCGTTGGTGTTGGCGTGGCCTATGTCGAAGACGAACCCCAGGTTCTCCCGGCGGACGTTCTCCAGCATCCCCAGGATCTCCTCAGGGGTCCTTCCCAGCATCGATTCGATGTTCAGCATGTTCTCGACGGCTATCGTCATCCCGAACTCATTGGCGTGATCGCAGATCTCCGCGAGGCCCAAAATGTTCTGCTCCCAGGCCCGGTCGGGCATCTGCTTTCCCAGGGGCGATAGGTACCCGGGATGGACGACGGCTAAGCCGCAAAAATCCGACGCCAGGCTGATGCAGGCCTTCATCTGCCGGATCGTCTCCTCCCAGATAGGCTGGTTCATGCTGGCGAGGTTCAGGTCGGAGTATGGGAGATGGATGGTGATGACGAGGTTTGTCGTCTCGACGATCTCCCGGGCGAGGGGCATAGTCTCCGCCGTCAGCCTCTGCTTTCCTTCGTTGACGATCTCCCAGCCGGAATAACCCAGATCCTCCAGCTGATAGGCCCAGTCGAAGGGCTGGTCCACGAGAGCGCTGGACGAAAAGCTAAACATGATCATCCTCCAGTTCGATCTCCTCCACGGGTTTACCCTCCGAGGTTCGCGGGGCGAGCCAGTCGATCAGAGTTTCAGGCCCCCTGATCTGAACGTGGATCGAACCGAGGGGCTCCTCCTCTGGGGGGAAGTTAATCCTCGAAACGGTGGCAGCCTGCTTGTTCAGCCTGAACTGGACGGCGTCGCCAACCCGTCCCTGGAGCATCACCGACCGCGCCGTGTCCAGGATCCTCTGCTCCCTCAAGAGGCGGTGGAAGGTCAAGAGGCTTTCCGCACCACCTCTCCCCTCGATCCGGTTGTCGCTTGCAACAAGCTCAATTTTGGGAAACAGGTTCTCTACGGCGCCTGCCACCTTCTCGGGGCTTTCGGTGGGCCTGACAGACGCGGCCAGTGACAGCTCGATCATCTTCTACCTCGTCTTTCGTCCTGGTATTTTAGATTTCGGAATTCTGGACGGGACGGTTGATGGACCCATGGACCGAGGAGAAGAGGAACGGTGGGGAGGAGAAGTGGAAAGAAGAGGTGGAGACGAGGAAAGGGGTAGGGTGGGTCTCAGACGCTGCTCGTCCTGAACCGCAGGATCGCGGCGATGCCGCCGAAGGCCCGATAAAGCTGGGCCCCCTCCTCGAAGTCGGTGGAGATGATCTTGACGTCGCTTCCGCTCTCCTCCGCCATCCGCGAGAGGTCGGCTATGATGTCCACCTCGTTTGTGATCTCCAGCTGAGATCCGCACTTGGGACAGTTCTCTGGCGGCGGGCTGTTCGGGGACCTGGTGACCTCCTCTGAGCGGCCGCAGCTGGCGTTGGTGCAGCTGATCGTAGCCCTGGTCTTCCGGAGGTCCTCGGAGAGTAGGAGGGTGTCGACCGCCCCCATGATCAGGTTCTGCCGGACCTCCTTCTCCCCGTAAGAGGCGAGTCCCTTGTCGCTCACCAGCTCCTTCATGAACCTCCTCATGATGAGCTTCTCCTGGGTCAGCTCCAGGTCGAGGAGCCGCTCCTGAGCCGCCTCCACCAGTTCGTAGAGCCCCGACTCGTCAGTGTAGGTGACGTCCAGAGCTTCTAGGATCTTCTGCTGAAGCTCATGGTGGAGGAACGAGCCGTCAACGAACTCCTCCTTGGTGGGAGAAGGCCCTCCGATCAGGATCCCCTCCAGGTCGTTTCGATCGATCTGAAGGAACGCCTCGGTGGCGCTATCTCCTATCCTCTTGTAGAAGTCGTGGATCGCGATCAGCCTCAGTTGCTGGAACCTGTGGCTGCTCTGCCCTCCTTTCCTCTGCTTTCCGGGGACCGAGGAGGTGAGATGCTTTATGGCGTCCACCTGTTTTCCCTTCAGGGTCCCGATGGTTGCCTCTCTCCTGTCCAGGACGATCAGGCCGAAGGTCTTCTTATCGGCCAGCATATCCTCGAGAGGGGTCAGAAGGAAGGATGAGTCGCAGTGGTAGCGGTACGTGACTATCGGTTCTGGAGGTTCCAGGACCTTGGAGTACATGTCGGTCTTGTTGCTTCCGACATCGACGGCCCCGACGAATATGACGACGCCGTTGGCCGGGGGCCGGGGGATGAGGCGGAGCCTGGCCATCACCGACTCTAGAGCGCTCTGGACGTTGGTCCGGGTTAGCTTGGACTTGATGTTGGACGCCTGACCGTGCTCGTCCCGCAGCTGGGCGGTCACGTCCGAGATCTGCTTGTCGGGGGGTATGTAGAGCGAGATCAGCTCGGTACCCCTGCCGCTCTTGCTCCTCAGATCTTCGAGCAGACGTTTGAATTCGTACTTCTCTTGGGCGGTAAATTCCATCCGATATCTCCTCAAAAGGGCCCATGAACGGGAGCTGTGATCGATATGCCGCCGTTCGCCGTTCTGGCCCGACGGCCGTTTCAGAGGCAAGAGGGGGACGGCCCTTATGTAGGTTTCGCCATAAAGGACGCCAAATAGACGACGACGGCCTCAAACCGCCAGATCTCCGAGCCCGTTCTATCTCCCCATGAGAAGCCCTTTAACTTCGGAGGATCTCCTGTCGAACATGGAAAGGAAGATCGCGGTGATCGGCGGAACCGGAATCGAGATAGAAGGAGAAGCCGTTCCCATCGATACCCCCTATGGCAGAGTGATGACGAGGGCTACGAAACTGGGAGGTGAAACGGTCCTATTCATACCTCGCCACGGCGAGGGCCATCTCCCCCCTCACCGGGTGAACTACAGGGCTCTCCTCTGGGCGGCGAAGAAGTGGGGTGCGGTCTGCATCATTTCCACCAACACCGTGGGATCGATGTCGTGGCACCCGGTGGGAAGTTTCGTCTTGCCGATCGACTTCGTGGAGTTCACAAAGTCCCGCCCCTCGACCTTCTTCGAGGAGGAGGCGGTTCACGTCGATCTGACGAAACCCTACTGCTCTGAGGTTAGGCTGGCCTTGGCCGCGGGCGCAAAGGCCGCGGGCGCACTGGTCGCCGAAGGCGTATACGTCTGCACCGAGGGGCCGCACCTGGAGTCACCTGCCACCATCAGGATGCTGAGACGCTTTGGAGACGTCGTCGGGATGACGGGCTATCCCGAGGTCGCCCTGGCCCGGGAGCTGGAGCTCTGTTACGCCTCGATATGCATCGTCACAAACCCCGCCGCCGGGATGAGAAGAGATGCCATGGCCGCGGCGGAGATCGCGGCCGAGATGGCGAAGTCCGCCCACCTCTTGAAAGAGATCGTAGCGGCCGCCATCTCGATGATGCCGGAGGAGAGGGGCTGCCGGTGCGGCTCCGCCCTCGCCAAAGCAAAGCTCTGAGCAAGGGCTTAGAGAATCTGGCGGAGAGCGGTTTTTCTCCGCCCACTCCGCTGAAAAGTTCCCGTCTATAGAACCGTCACGGTGATGCTCGCCTGACCGCTGGTCCCGGCGTCGTCAGTTACCGTCAGGATTATGGTGTAACGCCCTTTGCTCATCTCTGACGGCGGCTTCGCGAAAGATTCCTCCGTCGATAGGGTCCCGTCCAGAGACGACGACCATCGATAAGAGTAGGGCTTCTTCCCGCCCGTGACGTCGCCATCGAACTTCACGGCCTTGTCACCGGATAAGATCGAGCCCGTCGCGGGGGAGGTTATCGATACCTTCAGCTCGGAGATTTCCTCGTCCGATGGGCTGGCTTTCTCATCCTCGCTTTTATCCGAGCAGCCCGCGGAAAGACAGGCGGCAATGCAGATCAATAGCGAGATAGCTTTCAAAAAGTTGGAGTTCATGATCCCTCAATGATTCTCAGTTCAGGAGCCGAGGATCTGGTCTGCGATCTTCTTTGCGGCCAAGACCGCGGGAGAGTCGTCGGGCAGGTCGAAGACGGTCTTGCCCTCGTAGGCGACCTCTGTGAAGTTGGGGTCTTCGGGGATCGCACCCAGGTACTTGAACCCCAGGCTCTCTGCCTTCTTTTCGACCTTCTCCAGCATCTCGGGCCTCGTCTTGTTGGCTACAACGTAGTAGTTGCCGATCTCGGCTCCCACCTCGGAGGCCACGTCTTTTATCCGCGTGAGGGTGTCGAGGCTCACTTTGCTCGCGTCGGTCACGATTACGGCGTCGTGGATCTTCCCCGAGGTCTTCCTCGCGATGTGCTCCACCCCGGCCTCGCAGTCCATGAGGAGGTATTTGTAGGTCTCTCCATCGACGGTCTTCTCGAAGACCGCCTGGAGGAGGTCGTTTACGGCGCAGAAGCAGCCAGCTCCCTCGCCCCGGCCCATGATCAACATGTCATAGCCGTCCTGCTCCCCCTCCATCAGAAGGGCGTCGAAGAGGCTCTGGAATATGTCGATCCCCGTCAGCTCGGGGCTATTTTCCCGCTGACGCTTGTACTTCTGGAGCATATCGGAGAGGGTAGGCGTCCCCTCCGCCCCCAGGAGAGATGCAAGACACTCGTTGGCGTCGGCGTCGACGGCCAAAACCTCTCCTTCATCCCGCCTGACCAGCTCTCGCAGGATCAGGGCGGTGAGGGTGGTCTTCCCGGTGCCGCCCTTGCCGAAGAATCCCAGGATCTTCATGAGGCAACGGGCCCCGCCAGGATTTCCGTCTTTCTGATCTCAACCCTTCTCAGCGGATAGATCTCTTTTGCGTCCCTGTAAATGTCGAGCGAGAGCTTGCCGAGGACGACCTCCTGGATGAACTGGTTTAAGTCGAGGGTTCCCGCCTTCTCCTGAATTATGCTCGAGGCGATGTTTCTGATCGTCTTGACCTGAGTGGTCCTCGCTCTCTTGACGGTGAAACAGCTCGGCTTGACCCTGACCTTGTAGCCGTCGCTGGTGGTGACGTCGATGATGGAGTCGATCCGGGACGTTCTCCTCTTGACCAGGGACCTCACGTAATCGCTCGTCAGCTCGTGGCCCACGAACTTGGTGTAGGCGGAGTCGCCGGCCACCTGGTCCACCTTGAACTTGAGCTTGGTGTTCTGTTTGGAGAAGTTGTTCGTCAGCTCCCCCAGGGTCGTCTCTATGACCCTTCCCATCAGCTTGCTCGGGTCGCTGGCCAGGGTCTCCCCGACGGGAGACTTACCGAACATATCGGGCCCCACGACCTTGTACCATTGCTTAGCCTTGACCTTCCTGCTGTCAGACTTTCTCTGTGACCTTCTCGCCAATAAACATCCTCCAGTAAGGGTAATTGCGTCAGATTGCTTCAGAGTAGACCAAAGCTCGCTGTATATAAAGAGATCGCCCCTCCCCCCAAAATTGGGGGGAGGCGGGTCGGGTCAGCAGTCGAAGGGCCAGACGTAGACGTAGACGTAGTTGCTCCAGTCGTTGCACTGGTAGCAGAGCAGATGCCAGCCCGGGGTGCTGCTCTTAAACCAGGTGGTATACCAGCCCTCTTTCTTGTAGCCTAGGCTCTTCACCTCGGGCTTGCAGTACTGGCCTGACTTGCAGGGTGGCCATTCGAAGGACCAGTACATGCCGGGCCGCTTGATCTTCGACCAGAGCTGAAGCCACTCGCCCTTCTGGATGCTGGCCACCGTCGTCAGTCTGTTCGGGTAGGTCTGTACGTAGTACTCGTTGTACCTGGACGCGGCCATGGGGGTGTATACCAGCCCAAAGTCGGATATTGTGTCGGTGCCTTCGCTGTAGCCGGGAGGCGAGAAGGCACCAGAGCAGTCATGTCCTGAGGTGCCGGTGGCGTAAACGCCGCAGGCAGAGGTTCCAGCGGTTGGGGCATAGGAACTCGCCGAGCCGGTCGCATAGCAGTCGTACCCCGTACACTCCGGGGCCGGAAGCTTCAGATCCGTGGGAGTCAGCCCCTCGGATGCCGGGTCCGGCGGCGTAGGCGTGGCCGAGCCGAGGTTCGTCGAGAGGCTGCTACTGCTCAAAGAAGAGGACGATGGCACGGTTTGCGGAGCCTCTATCTTCGAATAGCTCTTCGATTCGCCTGCTCCATACGATTCGTGTGCACCTCCCCCGTACGATCCAGACTCTGGCCAGACGTAGATGTAGACGTAGTTGCTCGACTTGTCACAGTGGAAACAGATCACGTGCCAACCGGGATCGTCACCTTTGAACCAGCCCTTCAGATAGTCAGGCCAGGTCCAGAAATACCAGTTGACGGACGGCGTAAGCTTGTTTGGATACCACTCGTAGACGAAGAAGTTTCCGGTGTATGTGACCTTCGCCCAGAGAGGAAGATATCCACCGTTGCTGCAGCCCGCCACCGTCGTCACGCCATCGCGAGTCTGAACGTACAGTTTGTTCTGAGATTCCACCGAGCTGGGCCAGTACCAGGAGCCTGAACCGGTTCCAACAGCACCCTTCATCCCCACCAGGACGGACTCTTGAGGCGTGGCCGATACGAAGCTCAGCCCACCGTCGGGCGAGAAGCTGTACATTTCGGGCGTTCCAAATTTCAGCTCCGTCGGCGAATAGCCCTCTTCATAAGGCCCTTTGAGGCTCGGCGCCTCGAGGTGGTACGACTTCATGAGATCTGTGGAAGCCGATCCCCCCGACTGTTCAACTGTCCCTACCGCGCCGAGGGCTGTCGGCGCCAACGCCAGAAGCGCTACCATGAGATAAAGTAAGCATTTCATGCTACCCCCTCCAACTCCCTTCAATCCAAATCAATACATTTAAGGTACTTATCTATTTAATATTTTTCGACCCAACCGAGAGAAGACCGCGTCCACCGTCGCGAAGTCGAAGTTGCCAAAGGCGTTTCGATATAAAATTAGTTTTATTTTAGCAGAGAACGACGTGATGTTCTGAGGTTAAATCTCTGTAGGAGTATGAATTGGAGTCTCTTCATAAGCTGCAACGGAACTTCAGTGAAAACGGCCCGGTTGGCCTCCGCCACGCTCCGGGATTCGAGAGGATCAACATATCCAGAGACTCACGTTTTATTCCAAGATAGCCGAAAGTGAAATGCCAGTAAGTTTAATTTACAAGTCGCATCAAAATAAGACGGAAGGGTGAACGCCAGCTCGGACCGTTTCATCGGACTCGCTTTAAGCAGGTTCTGCCTATGACACCAAGATTCGAAGAGGAGATCAGCCTCATCAAAAAGGTCATAATCGACTTCGGAGAGGGGCATAGATCGAACCTCGCCGTCATCTCCGACCCCTTTTACGGCGAATCTGAGCTGGTGGATCGGGTCGAGGGCATGACTGGAGAGGAAGGTATCAGGATCAACGCCCGCACTCTGATCCGCGATTTAGAGGCCTTGGAGGACGCTCGGGGAAGGATCGTTATCATCGAGGAGGTCCACCGTCTTTATCGCCGGAAGATCGGCGGCTTTGATACGATGAACAGCTTTTTGAAGATGCTGGTCTGCTCGGACCGACTCTTCATCACCACATGGAACAGCTACTCCTGGAAGTACCTCGACGAGGTTCTGGACCTTGGCCGATACTTCTCCCGCCAGATCAAGCTTCCCAAAATGGGGGCGGACCAGATCCGAGATATGCTCCTCTCAGGCTATGAAGAGGGCGAGCTGACCTTCGTCGAGGAAGAGCCCCCGAAAGCGGAAGAGTTGAAGGTCTTGAGCCGCGGAAGCTACAAAAAGACCCTTATGGGCCATTGCGTTCAGATTCCTCGCCCGGTGGTCGACACGCGATCAGTCCGGTCCCGCCTGACCAAGACCGAAAAGAAGCCGCCAGAGGACGTCTTCTTCGACAGGCTCACCCGGATCTCCGACGGAAATCCCGGCGTTGCAGAGTATCTATGGAAAGAGGCCTTGGACTATCCCCAAGTCAGAAACGCCCTGAAAGATCCGCCATCCATCGGTCTCGACTATGATGATTCCTTCGCCCTCAGCATCGTCCTCTCCATGGGGTCGGTCGAGGTGGAAGAGCTCTCGGATGTTCTGGAGCCCTTGGACCTCTCCGCTGAGAGGGTCGTGGGCCTTTTGGAGGAGATGGAGCTCGTCTTCTTGGAGGGTGATGTCGTCGCGATAAGGTCCGAAGCCCTGAAAAGCGTTGTGGAGCACCTGAGAAGGCTGAGGCTCGTGTGGTAGCATGGCGGAAAATCTGACAGAAGCGTACTCCAACTTATCGCCCTCGACGCCCTCGGGTGGGGCTTCCGGGGTTTCGGCCAACGTCTCCTCAAGCATCAGCTCCGACATCCCGTCCCTGGGGATAGATTCGTCCATCGTTATGAACGCCCTTTTGGTGCTGGCCTTGGCTTACGCTGCCACCAGAATCGTCGTCGTTCTCCTCACGTGGCTTTCAGAAAAGGTCTATGAGCACCGGATCACCGTCAAGATGGCGATCCCTCTCGCGAAGTTTGCCATCTACGGATTTGCCATGTACCACGTCCTCGGCTCCGTCCTTCAGCTATCCACCGCCCAGCTCGTCGCCTTCTCGGGCCTGGCGGGCGCTGCCATAGGCTTCGGCCTGAAGGACCTCGTGGCCGAGTTGGTGGGGGGTATCGTCATCGTCCTGGACAAGCCCTACCAGGTGGGCGACAAGGTGAGGATCGACGGCCATTACGGTGAGGTGAGGGACATCGGCCTTCGGGCGACAAGGCTCGTCTCTCCCGATGACAGCCTGATCACCGTCTCAAACCAGAAGGTTCTCAGCCAGATCCTGGCCAACGCCAACGCCGGAAGCCGGGAGATGATGGTGGTGATCGACCTCTTCATCGACTCGGCATCCGACGCCGCGAGGGCGATGGAGATCCTGAGGGAGGCGACGGTAACCTCCCGGTACGTCTACATATCCGAGAAGAGGCCGGTGACGGTCCTTCTGAAGGACCGTCCCTTCTACCGGAGGGTGAGGGCCAAGGCCTACGTCTACGACCTGAGGGACGAGTTCCAGTTCGAGTCTGACGTGACGAAGAGGGCCTGGGAGGCCTTCGAGGCGGAGGGGATCGAGCCGCCGAAGGCGGGGGTCGTGGATATTGGAGCAGGGTCCGCTGCTGGTGGTATTGTTTAAGCTGAATGGGGTGGCAAAATATGGGACTATCAAGAGAGATTAGGCCTGGAGTGTTCTCCGTCGGCGTCATCGACTGGGACCGGCGGCTCTTCGACGAGCTGATACCGCTTCCGGACGGGACGAGCTACAACGCTTACGTCGTTATTGGCAGCGAGAAGACCGCCCTCATCGACGCCGCAGACCCGCCCTTTGCGGAGGCGCTGCTGGCTAACCTGGAGACCCTCGGCCTCGACCGGCTCGACTACGTGGTGGCAAGCCACGCCGAACAGGACCATTCGGGAGCGATTCTCGCGGTTCTCGATCGCTTCCCGATGGCAAAAGTCGTCTGCACGCCCCGGTGCCAGGAGCTTTTGATAGAGCACCTCAAAATCCCGACAGAGAAGTTTGCGACCGCCGAGGACAGAGCGACCCTATCCCTCGGCGAAAAGACCCTGGAGTTCTTCTACACCCCCTGGGTCCACTGGCCAGAGACGATGTCCACGTACCTCCGAGAGGACGAGATCCTCTTCTCCTGCGACTTCTTCGGGTCCCACTTCGCCACAAGCGACCTATTCGCCGATCGAAGGATCGTCTACGAGCCCGCCAAGAGGTACTACGCCGAGATCATGATGCCCTTCCGGGCGATCATAAGAAAGAACCTGGAGATCGTCGATTCGCTGTCCATCAAGATGATAGCTCCGAGCCACGGCCCCATCCACTCTGATCCCTCCTTCATCGTCGATGCCTATCGGGACTGGTCTTCTGAGGACGTCAAAAACGAGGTGGTGATCCCCTTCGTCTCGATGCACGGGAGCACAAAGCTCATGGTCGACTATCTCGTCGACGGCCTCATGGCGCGGGGGATCGGGGTGAAGAGGTTTGACATCTCCGCCTCGGACGTGGGGAAGATGGCCGAGGCCCTCGTCGATGCTGCGACCTTGGTCCTTGGGACCTGCACCGTCCTCGCGGGGCCTCACCCCAACGCCGCCACCGTCGCTTTCCTCGCCAATGCGCTGCGGCCGAAGACGAGGTTCGCCTCGGTCATCGGCTCCTACGGCTGGGGCGGAAAGACGGTGAAGGTGATCCAGGATATGATGCCCCTTCTGAAGGTCGAGATGATCGAGCCTGTCCTGGCAAAGGGTCTACCGACGGAGGAGGACTATCAGGCCCTCGACCGCCTCGCCGACGAGATTCTGAAGAAGCATCAGCAATTGGGGATAGCATAAGTTGCAGTGGCAGTAGTAATTACCCGGCTTTGCCCATGGCACCTTAACGAGTTTGACTCCACAGACATCACATTTCGTTCTGGGAACGCGACAGTGAAGGTAGGTCTTAAACTGGAAGAAATTCAGATGTCTCCAAGTCCTATCGATTGTATCATGAACACCGCGTTCAGAGTCGCCACATTTAGGACATGGAAATTTACATGTTCGAAATGTATGTAAATGTCGAGTCGCTTCCCTTCCAAGTCGAAGTCGATTGAGGCGATATACCAGGGCGGCTGCAGGTTCAGTGCCAGCTTGAAAAGATCCTCTTGTGAGATTGACACACTTTTTATTCGATAGCATGATATGATAAACGGCTATCTATTACCCACACGGAATAGCGAAGAGCCGAATTCTTTTACTGCCTGGGGCCTTCGAGAAGCTTACAAGAATGTAGAGAAGCTGGGTGATAGGCTTTCACAGATCACGAACTTAATCGAGTGGGAACCATTTCGACCTATTCTTGAAGAGATGTATCATAATAAAACCGAGAGAGGCGGAAGGCCTAACTTTGATGTTATCCTGATGCTCAAAGTTCTTTTGCTCCAGCAGTGGTATGGGTTGAGCGACCTCGATACTTAAAAGCAAATTTCGGATCGGATCTCCTTTATGAAGTTCTTGGGATTTCCTGATTCCATACCTGATTCCAGGACGATATGGCTTTTTCGCGAGCGCATGTCCCAGGCAAGAAAGGACGAGTTGGTTTGGGAAGAGTTCCAGAGACAGCTCGATTCTAAAGGGCTTCAGGTAAAAAAGAGGAACCATTCAGGATGCGACGTTTATAGAGGCCGAGCCAGGAAGTTCAAAGAAACCTCGCGGAGAGAATGCCAGAACTCGTCGGAGCAGGGATGGTACCTGGGCTAAGAAGGGTGACAAACTCCCTTTTGGTTATGAATTTCATTCCAAAGTTGATATCGATTACGGCCTGATGAGGAGCATCGGATCCACAATTGCATCGGTTCACGATAGTCAGGTTGATCTATCGGTTGAAGGAGAGGTGGTCCTCAGGGACAAAGGATATTTCGGCGTTCCGGCAAAGGGAAACGACTTCACGATGAAGCGCGCAACAGCTGGTCATCCTCTAAACGATCTCGATCAGCTGTGGAACCATTTGATCAGCAAACTGAGATTTCCGGGCGAACGTCAGTTTGCTGTTATTAAGAGAATGTTTCGATGTGCACATGTCATGGTGACGACGATCCCGAGAGTTCACGTCAAAATAGTATTTGCTGCCTTCGCTTTCGATTTATACCAGCTATGTACACTTAAAAATGCTGGAATCGTCTCAAAATAGCGGTAGCTATCGACGAAAAAGGCTCCTCGCTGTTTTATGTGGGTAAATTTGAGGGATCGCAGATCCAGTAGTCCGGTCGTAACGACTTCATGATCGCCTAAATCAGAACGCTCATGAGATATATCGCTACCAACCGCCCCGGATGCAGGATTCATGGCAGGTATTTGCTTGATTGAGTCCGCCTATCGCTATCCTGAAGTTACCCACGCTAAATAGCGAAGAGCCACGAAAAATGAGGAAACTGATCGAAAATCGATTAAGAGCGGGGATCGAGCTAAAATAAGGGATGAATCGGAGATAATTAAAGAATGGGTAACGGTAAATAGGAATCCTCATAAGAATTCGATCAATTTAAATCTCGTCTAGAATTTTCGGTGGTAAGCCCTGGATTTGGTTGATATATCCAAAGAGAAATCATACCGATTCTGATTTGTTGGAATCCCTGGTCGTGTATGCACTTCATTGAATAGGTAGCTTAAATGTCTTCAGCTCTCTAAGATTCCAAACATGGTCGGTAATCCCTTCTGCCATGGCAGGTGTTCGATACATCCATTTCCTTCCATCTAAATTGATTTCCACTTTTAGAGATTGATGAGGTTTGACGAAGTTGTA
>Ga0209408_1001480_pt1 | contig 14651 bp, 14 predicted proteins | sample AD_UKC107_MetaG_FD_184422 | JGI IMG/M metagenome (GOLD analysis project Ga0209408, IMG submission 184422) | Active sludge microbial communities of municipal wastewater-treating anaerobic digesters from Hong Kong - AD_UKC107_MetaG (SPAdes)... | ecosystem: Engineered > Bioreactor > Anaerobic >... | reverse complement strand
CTCATGGGCGCGGCGGGGCTCGCCTGCATGATGGTGGGGTCGGTCCTCCTGGTCCCCATCGGCTCCTCCGACTGGTATACCCCCGCCGAGTACAAGATGGACGCCTTCGTCGCTCTGATCGTCCCCTCCCTGGTCATCGGGGCCTTCTTCGTCTTCGCCCTCTACAAGGTGGCGGAGGCGAGGAGGAGGCCCACCTACTCCGAGGTGATGGAGAGGGAGGTGGCCGAGGTTCTGGAGCGGATCGACCCCCGGGGGCACGTCATCTACAACGGCGAGTACTGGGCCGCCGAGGCCGAGGCTGAAGCCGGGCCCATCGAGGCGGGGGAGACGGTCGAGGTGGTGGGGAAGGAGAGGATGGTGCTGAAGGTGAGGCGGAGGGAAGGGTAGGCACGAGGTGGTGGCTTTCCGGTGGGATGAGGAGAGGAGCCACCCTGCGGGCGGAGCTGGACTACATCCTGGAGATCTTCCCGATGGTCAAGAGGAAGGGCATCGATAGATACAGGAGCTAGAGGACGAAGGAGAATGATTCAATGGAGCCCTACACCCCAGAAAAGCTCCCTCCGAAGGGCATCGACTGGGAGCAACACGTCCCCCTCATAGGCAGCGCCAACCGGTCCCTGGCCCGCTATGACGGAGTACTTCTCGGCATCATCAACCCCCAGGTCCTCCTATCGCCCCTGGCGACTCATGAAGCGGTCCTCTCGTCCAGGATCGAGGGGACCCAGGCCTCCCTTGAAGACGTCCTGGAGTACGAGGCGGAGGTGGGAGAGAAGGCCGAGGAGGATATTCGAGGTCGTCCTCAAATCCAAGAGATCCACGAGGTCATCAACTACCGCAAAGCTATGAGGGCGGCGGTGGGGTATCTGGACAGCCGCCCCCTCACCGTCAAGATGATCTGCGATCTCCACCACGTTCTTCTGGAGGGGGTTCGCGGGGAGAAGAAGGCTCCCGGCGAGATCCGCCGCATCCAAAACTACATCGCTCCTCCGGGGACGCCCATAGAGCGGGCCATCTTCGTACCACCAACGCCTCCCATGCTGATGGACGCCCTATCCGACTGGGAGATCTACCTCCACAGCACCGAAAAGGACCCCCTGGTCCAACTTGCCGTTTTAAAAGCCCAGTTTGAGCTGATTCACCCCTTCCTGGACGGAAACGGCCGCATCGGCCGGATGCTCGTCCCTCTGATCCTCTACGGCAAGAAGATCATCTACAGCCCCAACTTCTACATCAGCGACTATCTGGAACGAAACCGGGACGTCTATTATGAGCGGCTGCTCGCCATATCCCAGGATGGCGATTGGAACGGCTGGATAGGCTTCTTCCTGCAGGCGGTGACAGAGCAGGCTGACCTCAACAGCCGAAAGGCAAGGGCCATCCTCGCCCTTTACGATGATGTGAAGACCAAAGTCCCCGAGATCATGAGCTCCAGGTATTCCATCCAGGCTATAGATGCCATATTCTCGCGCCCGATATTCAACACCCGCGAATTCTCGAAGACTTCGGCTATCCCCAGGGAGAGCGCCACGAAGATATTGAGGGAATTGAGGGAGAACGAGATCCTCTACGTCCTGCGACAGGGAAAAGGACGCAGGCCCACCATCTACATATTCAACAAGCTTATAGAGATTACTCTGATGGACGCGCAATAACGCTTTACGACCTGAGCTGACTTGTGGATACCAAAGGGTCCAATCCGTCCTCAAAAAGAAGGTTGTGCGTATTATGGTACCGACAATTCTGCTTGTGTGTATCAAAACCCCATCTAGATACTTGCAAACTCGACTAAATCAGATTGAATAAATGTTTGAAAGGATCCTGATCGCCACCGACGGATCTGACCACAGCAAGAAGGCCGCAAAGAAGAGGGTGGATATGGCCAAGTTCGCCGGGGGCGAAGTGACTGCCCTCCACGTCGTCGATTCGAACCGCACTCTATCGGGCGTCAGCGCCAACCGGCCAAGATGGCCGAGGTCCCGGCAGAGAAGAGGGTCCTGGAGGGCAACCCCGCCGGGGTGATCCTAAAGACGGCCGAGGGGATGGACCTGGTGGTGATGGGGAGCGTCGGCAGGACAGGCCTCTCCAAGTTCCTCCTGGGAAGGGTCACCGAGAAGGTGGTTCGAAACTCGAAGGTCCCTGTGATGATCGTTTACTGAAGGCGGTTCTCTTTTCAAGATTTGAGGCGAGAGGGGCGCGGGCTTTGTGGGGGCTCTCGCCACTCGCCGCCATTCGGACGGTCGCCGGGCGGCGCGGAAATGGAGTTTGGCTGAATTTTCCCAGAACCCGCCACGGGGCTCGCCTGCATGATGGTGGGATCGGTCCTCCTGGTCCCCATCGGCTCCTCCGACTGGTACACCCCCGCCGAGTACAAGATGGACGCCTTCGTCGATCTGATCGTCCCCTCCCTGGTCATCGGGGCCTTCTTCGTCTTCGCCCTCTACGAGGTGGCGGAGGCGAGGAGGAGGCCCACCTACTCCGAGGTGATGGAGAGGGAGGTGGCCGAGGTTCTGGAGCGGATCGATCCCAAAGGCCATGTCATCTACAACGACGAGCGCTGGGCCGCCGAGGCCGAGGCTGAAGCCGGGCCCATCGAGGCGGGGGAGACGGTCTAGGTGGTGGGAAAAGAGAGAATGGTGCTCAAGGTAAGACGGAAGAAGTAGGTGCTGGAATAGGAGCCGGAGGAGCATGATTCGGTCGAGTGGGAGAAGGCCGCTGGGGGTGGGCCGAGCACTCCCCCTGAATTCAGCATGGTGCCGAAGAAGATGCCCTCTCAATTTTTCATCGAAGCCTTCCGTTTCATCTGATTTTTGAAGGGTATTTTTGAGAATCGATGGAATACTATCCAAAAGTCGGGGATCATATCCGGTAACCATCCTTTTCTCATGCTCATTTTGGCCGGAAATTCAGACGAATATTAAGGGAAAGGCTTATCAAGGATGATATATAACTATCTATGGTGATATAAATGTTCGAGAGGATCCTGATCGCAACCGACGGGTCTGAGCACAGCAAGAAAGCCGCAAAGAAGGCGGTGGATATGGCCAAGCTCGCCGGGGGGAAGGTGACCGCCATCTACGTCGTCGATCCGAACCGCGCTCTATCCGACGTCAGCGCCAACATCGCCGACGAGATCCTGATGGGGTTCAAGCGGGCCATGGAAGAAGAGGGCGAGGCTGCCACCAGGTACGTCGAAGAGGCAGCGAAGATGGCCGAGGTCCCGGCGGAGAAGAAGATCCTGGAGGGCAACCCCGCCGAGGTGATCCTGAAGACGGCCGAGGGGATGGACCTGGTGGTGATGGGGAGCGTCGGCAAGACGGGCCTCTCCAAGTTCCTCCTGGGAAGCGTCACCGACAAGGTGGTCAGAAATTCGAAGGTTCCCGTGATGGTCGTCTACTGAAGGCCTTTTTCACTTTTCCCGCATGGGTGGCGAGAGGCGGCATGGGCTTGGGGGAGTCATCCGCCTCTCGCCACGATTCGGACGGTCGCCGGGTGACGCTAGACCTGATTTGGCAGAAGCCTCGCTCAGGCATTCTGAGCTGATAAAAGGCTTCCCCCATTCCAGGATTGAGGGAACTTCTTTATGTTTCGACCTGGACATAATTTCCTGCTTCTGTGATGGATGTAGCGCCCATGGAGGACCGCTTCCACATCTTCCTAGATGGATACATTTAAACTCACCAATATCTTACCCTCCCCCTACCCATGGCCGAAGATCCCGTTGCGAAGTGGGAGGAGTTCATCAGGTCCAGGTACTGGGACGAGCTTCTGGAGCTCGCCGACTCCTACCCCTTGCGCCGAAGCCTCTCCATCAAGTTCCCCGACGTCGACCGGTACGACCCGGAGTTCGCGGACGAGCTTTTGGAGCGGCCCGAGCCCCTCCTGGAGGCGGCGGAGACCGCCCTTTTGGAGATCGATCTGCCCATCGACGTCGTTCTGGAGAAGGCCCACTTCCGGATCGTGGGGCTGCCCCGAAGGTACAAGACGAGCGAGCTGCGGAGCGATCACATCGGCCGGCTCATCGCCCTGGAGGGCCTGGTCCGGACGGTGACCGAGGTGAGGCCGAAGGTGATCTCGGCGGCCTTCGAATGCCAGAGGTGCGGCCACCTCTTCTTCAAGGAGCAGACCACCTCCAAGTTCCAGGAGCCCTACGACTGCCCCAACGAGGCCTGCGACCGGCGGGGGCCCTTCAAGCTCATGCTGGATCGGTCCCGGTTCGTCGACGCCCAGAACGTCCGGGTCCAGGAGTCCCCCGAGGAGCTTCGGGGAGGCGAGCAGCCCCAGACCCTGGACGTCCAGCTCGAAGACGACCTCTCCGGGATGATCTACCCCGGCGACCGGGTGGTGATCAACGGCGTTCTGCGGTCCTACCAGAGGACGACCCAGACCGGTAAGTCGACCTACTTCGACCTCTTCCTCGAAGGAAACTCCGTGGAGATGATGGAGCAGGAGTTCGAGGAGATTGACATCAAGGCAGAAGACGAGCGGCTGATAAAAGAGCTTGCCGGCGACCCCCTGATCTACGACAAGGTCAAACGGTCCATCGCCCCCTCCATCTACGGCTACGACGAGGTGAAAGAGGCCCTTGCTTTGCAGCTATTCTCCGGCGTCTCCAAGGGCCTCCCCGACGGTACCAGGATCCGAGGCGACATCCATATCCTCCTGGTGGGCGACCCCGGCATCGCCAAGAGCCAGCTCCTCCGCTACATCTCCAAGCTCTCTCCAAGGGGGATCTACACCTCGGGCAAAAGTTCCACCTCGGCGGGTCTGACCGCGACGGCGGTCAAGGACGAGCTGGGCGACGGCCGCTGGACCATCGAGGCCGGGGCCCTGGTTCTGGCGGACAAGGGGATCGCCTGCGTCGACGAGATGGACAAGATGAGAAGCGAAGACCGGTCCGCCCTCCACGAGGCCATGGAGCAGCAGACGATCAGCGTCGCGAAAGCGGGGGTGATGGCGACTCTTAAGTCGCGATGCGCCCTCCTCGCCGCCGCCAACCCCAAGTTCGGCCGCTTCGACAAGTACGAGGGGATAGCCCAGCAGATCAACCTCTCCCCCGCCCTGATGTCCCGGTTCGATCTCATCTTCGTCCTCACCGACGAGCCCAGCGACGCCCGCGACTCCCAGATCGCCCACCACATCGGCCAGACCACCTACGCCGGAGAGATCTCCTCCCGGGGCGGATTCTCGCGGGAGGAGCTGGAGGCGGTGATGGAGGTGATCCGCCCCGCCATCGAGCCCGAGGTCCTTCGAAAGTACATCGCCTACGCTCGAAAGAACATCTTCCCCGTCCTCTCCGACGAGGCGAGAGAGAGGCTGGAGGGCTACTACGTCAGCCTCCGAAAGCAGGGCCAGGACTCCAACAAGCCCGTCCCGGTCACCGCAAGGCAGCTGGAGGCCCTCTTCAGGCTCTCCGAATCGAGCGCGAGGCTCCGGCTCAGCGAGGAGATCACCGGAGGCGATGCCGAACGGGTGATCAGGATCGTCGAGTCCTGCCTCCGCCAGGTGGGGGTCGACCCCGAAACCGGCCTCCTCGACGCCGACGTCCTGGCGGTGGGAATCAGCAAGAGCACCAGGGACAAGACCAGGCTGGTGCTCGACCTCATAAAAGAGCTTACCAGAGAGCACCAGGGCCCCGCCCCCCTTGAGGCGGTCCTGGACGGAGCCGAGGCGAAGCTCGCCATGGAGAGACATAAAGCCGAAGAGATCATAAAGAGGCTCAGGACGAACGGCGAGATCTTCGAGCCGAGACCCGGCTATCTCAAGCTTCCATGATGTGATAAGATGCCTGACCACGATGATAGATCAGAGATGATGTACCTCAAGGTTCACAAAATGAGCGGCGAGGTTATGGTGGCGGTCTGCGACTGCGAGCTATTGGGAAAGACCTTCGACGAGGGCGAGCTCTGCCTCTCGGTGGAGGCCGCCTTCTTCGGCCAGGAGGAGGCGACAAAGGGCGACGTCGAGCGGGCCCTGGCCGGGGCGTCCATCGCCAACATGGTGGGCGAGAGGGCCGTGGCCTGCGCCATCGAGGCGAAGTCCATCGACGGCAAGAACGTCCTCCGGATCGACGGCGTTCCCACCGCCCAGATGGTGCGGATGTGACGATGGTGCAGATGTGACCAAAGAGAGCGTCTGCCCCCAGTGCGGCGAGCCCTCCCCTATGGGCTTATGCGACCGCTGCCGCCTGGCCATGGCCACCCTCCTCGAGTGCCCCGACTCCGTGGAGGTGACGGTATGCCCCCTCTGCGGTTCCCAGCTGATCCGGGGGCGGTGGCAGGATGAAAAGGCCCCGATCGAGGAGCTGATATCCGACGCCGTGGCCGATAAGATCGGCATCCACCGGGACCTCAGCGATCCGGAGGTGGAGATCAAGGTCTCTCAGCTGAACGCCACCCAGTACCTGGTGGAAGTCCAACTCTCGGGAACATTCGGCGAGCTTGCGGCCTCCGACGAGTGTATGATCAGGGCAAAAGCCCGGCGGGCCACCTGCGAGAGGTGCAGCAGGATGGCGGGAAACTACTACCAGGCGACCGTCCAGGTCAGGGGGTCTGCGGGAGCGCCCGGAGGCGAAGAGCTGGCGGAGAGCAAGAGGATCGCCGAGGAGGTTACAGCAAGCTCCTTTGAGAGGGGGGACCGGCTCTCCTTCATCCAGGAGATCAAAAAGGTCAAAGGCGGGATGGACCTGGTGGTGGGGTCGACCCAGCAGGGAAGATCGATCGCGCGAGCCATCCACGAGCGGTTTGGGGGAAGCACCCAGGAATCCTACCAGCTGGCGGGGACGAAAGACGGAAAGAGCGTCTATCGAACCAGCATCCTGGTCAGGCTTCCGAGGCTCAAAGCCGGCGACCTGATCAGGGCGAAAGGCGCGTTTCTGGAGGTGAGAGGCTTTGAGGGGAAGAGGACCGTCTCGCGATCCCTGCGGGACGGCGCGACCGTCTATCTTTCTTCAGAAGAGGCGGAAGATGCCCTCCTGGTGGGGAACCGATCCTCCGCCGAGAGGGGCATGGTGGTGGCCGCGGACCGAAAGGTCCTGGAGATTTTGGACCCCCAGAGCTACAGGACCGTCTCCGCATCCAGGCCCGGCACTCTGGATGCCGGGGCGGGGGACGAGGTCGAGTTTTTGAGGTTCAGGGGCGAGCTCATCCTCCTCCCATCTGGGGACCGATGAGGTCTGATCGGACCATGTTAACCTCCACCACAAAGTTATTAAACTAGCTTCGTCTTATTTCTTGCCAATGATCATGCTCGCAAAGTTGCTTTGCGAGCCGGACGATCAATCTGCCCAACTTCACGCTCCGGGTGATGTATAAAAATGGCAGGATAGATTCTCGGGCGCGGACCCATCGCCTCCGAGATCAGCGCGTCCCTCTCACCCAAGCCTGAAGACGAATGAGAGTCCGATACGCAGAAGTTCCATCATCAAGATGCTCAAAATCACGAAGTTGATGCCCACCGATTGAAATAGCTAGATAGATACACCTTCACCATCATCCTCTAAAATCAGTATGCTGAGGTTTTTCGGCTCCGATCGGAAATCGTGGATTGTGCCGCGTTAGCGAAGCCCTGATGCCACGAGTGTATTTATCTATCTATTTTAAAATAAGAGGTGTCTATGATGCAAAATGTTGATACCACTAAATACGTAATTCACGCTGAGATCACCGCAGACGGGATCGTAGAAAGACCCGACGTCGTGGGGGCCATATTCGGCCAGACCGAGGGGCTCCTGGGAAGCGACCTCGATCTGCGAGATCTCCAGAAGACCGGCCGGATCGGCCGGATCGACGTCCAGATCACGTCCAGCGGCGGCAAATCCTCCGGGACGATCTCCATACCCTCGAGCTTCGACAAGGTGGAGACCGCGATCCTGGCCTCGGCCCTGGAGACCATCGACCGGGTGGGGCCCTGCATCGCCAGGATCAAGATCTCAAACATCGAGGACGTCAGGGCCTCCAAGAGAAGGTACGTGGTGGACCGGGCCAAGCAGATCATAATGGAGATGTTCGACGAGAACCTCCTGGACACCCAGGGGATCACCGAACAGATTAAACAATCAGTGAGAGTGGAGGAGATCACCCACATCGGGCCGGACAAGCTTCCCGCAGGCCCCAACGTCCTCGACTCCGACGCCATCCTGGTGGTGGAGGGGAGGGCGGACGTCCTGAACCTCCTCCGCTACGGGATTAAGAACGCCGTCGCCGTGGGCGGAACCAACGTCCCTCCCACCATCGCGGAGCTCTGCAGCAAGAAGGTGGTGACCGCCTTCACCGACGGGGACCGGGGCGGGGAGCTGATCGTGAAGGAGCTCCTCCAGGTGGCGGACATCGATTACGTCGCCAGGGCCCCCGAGGGGAAGTGCGTCGAGGACATGTCCCAGAAGGAGATCGTGAGAGCCCTCCGCCAGAAGATCCCCGTAGAACAGGTCCTGGACTTCTACAAGATCAAGCCCCTATCGAAGAAGCAGCGGCGCGACCTGACCACCAGAAGAAAGAGCCTCATCAGGGAGAGGCCGGTGCGGATCAGCAGAGGGGCGGAGAGGTCCTCCGAAGCCGCCCCCACCATCCAGATTCACGAGCCTGAGCTGGAGTTCGAGGCCGAGGCGGAGCCGATGGTTGAAGAGGAGCCGGAGGTCGTCGAGGAGACGGCCCAGTGGTTCGTCCCCCATCTCGAAGCCCTGAACGGCACCCTCTCTGCCCGCCTCTTCGACCGGAACCAGAACCTGATCCGGGAGGTCGCGGTGAGGGATCTGGCCAAAGAGCTGAAGGAATCGAACGGAGACGTGGCGGGGGTCATCTTCGACGGCGTGGTCACCCAGCGGATCCTGGACATAGCCGCGGACAAGAACCTGGAGTATCTGATCGGGGCGAAGCTCGGCAACATCGTCAAAAGCCCCCTCTGCGTCAAGGTGATGACCGGATAAGCCGACGGGCCGGGATCGGAGAACTTTTCCTTTTTTCATCCATCCCCACCTTCACCAGCCTGCCCCTCCTCCGGACCTCTCCCGGGGGGGAGGTCAGCTCTTCTGTCAGATCCATCGAGCCGGAGAGATCCTGGCCCGGATGTGCATCCTTTTATTCTATGGCGCCTCTAACCCCGGCCATCATGGAGTTCAAGCAATGCATCGTCGTCCGCGAAGACCTGAAGCTCTCTTCGGGCAAACTGGCGGTTCAGGTGGCTCACGCGGCGATCCTGGCCATGGAACGGGCGGATAAAAGGCTGATCAGGGACTGGAAGGAGGAGGGGCAGAGGAAGATAGTGCTCAAGGTTCCCGCCCTCCAGGATATCTTCAGGCTGAGGGAGGAGGCGGAGCGGGCCGGGGTCGCCTCCGCCATAGTGATCGACGCTGGCCTCACCGAGATTCCCCCCGGAACGGTCACCGCTCTCGGCCTTGGGCCGGCCCCGGCGGCCATGCTGGACAGAATCACCGGAGACCTGAAGCTGGTCTGAGGTCGGAGGAGATCGAGGATGATGGAGGCCCAAAATTTCGATCGATCTATTGGGATGGAGCTTTACGCCACCGGCTCTCCCGGATGCGGAGGGCTGCTCCGGACCAAAAGCGAGGACTTCGTGGTGGAGGAGATCGCCCTCGACCAGAGCTACGAGGGGGGGCGCTACCTCATCGTCGAGGTGGAGAAGACGGGCTGGGAGTCCCATCACCTGGTCAGAGACCTCTCCCGCCAGCTCAAGATCAGCCAGAAGAGGTTCTCCTGGGCCGGGACCAAGGACAAGAACGCCGTTACCCGGCAGAGGATGAGCATCTCCGGCCTCGATGAGCAGGAGCTATCTCGGGCGAGCCTCCCCGGGGTCAAGATCCGGGTCCTGGGAAGGTCCAACCGGGCCGTGGCCCTGGGCGACCTTCGCGGAAATCGGTTCTCGATCCGGATCAGGGAGATTCCCCTGGAAGAGGACGAGGCGGCCCGCCGCCTGGAGGCCGTAACCGGAGAGATCCGAATCCTCGGCGGCCTTCCCAACTACTTCGGGGTGCAGAGGTTCGGGGAGGTGAGGCCGGTGACCCACCTGGTCGGCGAGTCCCTGGTGAGGGGCGACCCGGAGAGGGCGGCCATGACCTACCTCGCCCTCCCCTTCCCCGGCGAGCCGGAGACGACGCGGTCGGCGAGGGAGAGGCTCCTGGCCGACCGGGACTTCGGCCAGGCCCTCAGAGAGTATCCCTTTCGCCTCCGCTACGAGAGGGCGATGATCAGCCGCCTGATGGAGGGGAGCGACTGGGCCACCTCCTTCGACGTCCTGGCAAAAAACCTCAAGCGGCTCTTCGTCCACGCCTACCAGTCCCTCCTCTTCAACCGGATCCTCTCCCGGAGGATGAGGGCGGGGCTCCCTCTGGACCGGGCGATGGAGGGAGACGTGGTCTGCTTCTCCAAGGACGGACTTCCCGACCCCGACAGGACCCAGGCCGTCGACGGATCGAACCTCGCCGCGATCAACAGGCTGGCCGAGAGGGGAAGGGCCTTCGTCACCCTTCCCCTCATGGGATACGAGTCGGAGTTTGCTGAGGGGGTCCCAGGCGAGATGGAGAGGTCGGTCCTGGAGGAGGAGGGGATCGAGCTATCCGATTTCAGGGTCCCGGCGAATCCGGACCTCGGCTCGCCGGGGAACCGGAGGGCGGCTCTCCTCAGGGTTGATCCCGTCGTGATGGTCGAGGAAGGAGGCTCTGCCCTCCTCAATTTCGACCTTCCGGCAGGCTCTTACGCCACCGTCGTCCTCAGGGAGTACATGAAGAGCCCGGAGGTCCAAATCTCGGAAGGTGAGAACAGGCTATCGCCAATGTTGTCCTGAGGGAGGATGTTGAGAGTGAGGCGATGGACGAAGCCGGGGAATATGAGCCCGGGAGGCGGGCGTGCGGCGTATATCCGCCCCCGTGATCATGCCCATGATCATGCTCATTATCATACTCATGATTACGCTCATGATTGCTCATGATCAGAGATCTTATAGTTCAGGTTCCGTATCCTGTAAACTGATGATGTGCTTGCATACGTTCGAGGTGTTCATCCGTGCTCAGTCTTGACGATCCCTATGCCGTGGTCTACAGACAGATCCACGCCGTATCAAGCCCCGACGGCGGCGCCGTGGAGATCCTGGAGAGGTCCTCCTGCATCGGAGGCGGGGCCTGGTCCCTTTACCATTATTCCAGGGGCCCCCTGGTGATGGAATCCCGGTCGGTGGGGGAGTGGTTTCGGTACCTGGTGAGGACGGGGAAGGCGGACCTGGACCTCGCCTCCTCCAAAAGGTCGGCGGGGATCGAGTCCGTCCTGGTCGGAGACGACGAGGTGGAGATCACCTACGCCGGCCTGGGCGGTGGCGGGGTGGGGGCGACGATCTCGCGGTCGAGGGCCGGGGACGTCCTCAGGTCCAATGTATCCGAGTCGGGCGGGGGGAAGGTGGGTCGGGGTACCATAGTCCTTCCCCGGCGGGAGAGGATCGTCATCGGGGTCGACGACACCGACTCCAAGACCGAAGGGGCCACCTGGTCTCTGGTCCACAACATCTCCCTCAAGGTCGACCGGCCCGAGGCGAGGTACGTATCCCACGCTCTGGTCCAGCTCTTCCCCGTCCCCACCAAGACCCAAAACTGCGTATCCACGGTGGTGGAGTTCGCCGCCCTCCCCGGCAGAGCCGAAGGCATGCTGGCCGACTTCAAGGATCTCCTGGAACGGTACAGCGTCTCAGAGAACACCGGGATGGCCGTCTTCAGAGGGTTTGACCCCTCTCCCCTGATGGACTACTCCCGCTCCTGCAGGAGGCAGCGGATACCCTACCAGCTGGCCCTCGATACGGCGAGAGATACCGGAACGGAGATCGTCTTAGACGGCCAGGGGCTGATAGGGGCTCTGGCGGCGATCCCCTTCTGCGCGAGGCCCTTCGAGTCGGTGAGGCCCGAGGTCTGAAGAGGCGGATATTATGAAGAGCGGGCCGACTGGAGTGGACGCGTTGGGAGAGGCCCTCACCGACCTCAGGATCGATCTTCGGATCTACGTTCCCGGCTACCCCATAACCGAGGCCGTCCCCGCTCTGGGAAGGGGGGCTCAGATGGCCGCAAACGAGAAGGTGGCCCTGGAGGTGGCCCTGGGGGCTTCCGCCACAGGAAGACGATCCATGGTCCTGGTGAAGCATCTGGGGGCAAATCTCCTCTCCGACCCCCTCTCCATCGCCCCCACCCACGCCATCGGAGCGGGGCTGGTGGTCCTGGTGGGCGAGGACGTGGGGCCGAAAGGGTCTCAGGCGGAGGCGGACGTCAGAAACTACGGCCCCCTCTGCGAGATCCCCGTCCTGGACCCGGCGTGCCCCGGCCTTCTCGGCCCTGCCCTCAAAGAGGCCTACACCCTCTCCGAGAGGATCAGGGGACCGGTGATGGTCAGGACCACCTTCGAGTTCAAAGAGGCGGTCAATGAGACGATCAAAAAAGCGGATGTCCCGGCTTTTGGCCCGTTTCCGGGAGGCGCTGACGAGAAGGACGAAGACACTTTCGCGACTTTCGACCGTTCGATCTGGGACCTGACGGCGAAGGGGCGACACATGAGGTACAGAGGCGAGGCGCTGCCGGCGATGAGGTCCGCCTCCAGCGAATCTTCACTGAACTTCTTCAGGGATGGCTCAGGCAAAATCGGGATCATAGCCTCGGGAAGGCCGGGAAGCCTGGCCCTGAAACTGACCTCGACACCTCCCCTGCTGGTGGTGGGGTACTCCCATCCCCTCCCCTGGGAGATGATCCAGGATTTCGTCCGCAAACATGACTCGATCCTGGTGGCGGAGGAGCCTGCCCCCTTCATCGAGGCCCGCCTCCATCTCTGCGAGAACGTCTTGGGAAAGATGACCGGCCACCTCCCCTGGGGAAAGATGGAGGGCTCGGATCTGGAACGTGCCCTGGATCTGATCGCCTCGGGCAAAGAGCCAGGTCCCGCCCCCTCGCCCCAGAGGTTCGTGGATCGTCTCAACTCCAGGAACGTCTGCGATGACTGCCCTTTCCGGCCGGTCTACCAGGCGGTCGGCGGCCTCTCGGTCCCGGTGGCGGGAGACGCCGGGTGCAGCATCCGGGCGGTCCGGCCGCCCCTGGAGGCGGTGGACGTCGTCTACGGCCTGGGCTCCTCGGTGGCGGTGGCCTCCGGATTCAGCAGAAAGGGGGTGGCCCTGGTGGGGGACTACGCCCTGGCCCACTCCGGCCTTTTGGGGCTGATCGACGCCGCGAATAACAGAAGAGAGGTGCTGGTGGTCCTCCTCAACAACGGCGTGGCGGCGATGACCGGAGGCCAGCCTGTCCCCGACATCACCCGGGTCCTGGAGGCGATCGTTCCGGACCTGAGGACGATCGACCTTCCAGCGAGCCGGGAGGAGATCGAAGAGGTCCTCGAAGATGAGCTGGCAAAGCCAGGGATCTCCCTGGTGGTGGCGAGAGGGGCATGCCCGAGATACGATCCCGCAACCTGATCTCTTGATGACGATCAGACCCTCAGAGCACGATCTCCGTCCCCACGCTGTTCTCGACGAACCGGTCGGGAAACTCCGCCGCCAGGGCCGAGGCGGCGGCAAATCCGGTGCAGTGAGACGGGGCCAGGATCTCCAGGTCGAGGGCTCGGAGCGCCTCCATGGTCCTGGGAAGCTTATCCATTCCGCCGAAGCCGAGATGGGTCCCTCCGGCGACCCCCACGATCCTCTCGACTCCGGTCACCTCCCTCGCGAAGAGGAGGGTGTTGATCATCCCCGAGTGGGCGCACCCCAGAAGGACGAAGATCCCCCGCTTCAAGACCATCACCAGCGCCTGATCGTCCCTGATGGGATCGACGACCACCTCGCCCTCCTCCGAGAGGACGACCAGATCCTCGCTGGCCCCCTCGAAATCGGTGATCCTCGGGACCTGGCCGGTGATCCAGAGGCCGGGGACGATCTCCCGCGGCGCCCTGGAAAGCTCGAACTTCGCCCCCAACTCCTCCAGCCCCTCTCTCTGGAAGGGGATCCCGATCTGCCTCAGGGCCCCGCCTCTGCGGGAGTACCTTGAGGCGAAGACGTCGGGATGGGCGAGTACGGGAACGGGACCGGTCCTCTCAAGAACGCTGGCCAGGCCTCCGGTGTGGTCGTAGTGGCCGTGGCTGAGGACGATGGGAAGGCCCTCCAGGTCCAGCCCCAGCACTTCGGCGTTGTGGACGGCGGTCGTGGTCTGGCCGGCGTCGAATATCACCCTGTAGTCTCCGAACTCCAGGTAGACCGAAAAACCGTGCTCTGCCAGGACCTCCCGTCTCAGCCCCGCCGAGTTCTCGGTGAGGGTGACGAGCCTTAGATTTCGGTTCAGCTTTCAGACCCCCAGATCGTAAATCGTTTCAGACCCCAGATCGCAATCGTCTCATTCAGAAACCACTTCAGGCATTGAGGCATCATCTCAGCTCTTCCAGAAGTCGGGTATCAGCAGAACCAGGACGGTCAGGATCTCCAGCCTCCCTATCCACATGCAGACGACCAGGACTAGCTTGCCCAGGCCGGGAACCTGGGAGTAGTTGTCCGTCGGACCGAAGCGGTTGAATCCGGGGCCGACGTTCCCCAGGGTCGTAGCCACGGCGGAGGCGGCGCTGATCATGTCCACATTGCCCCCGTCGCCGGACCCCAAGAAGACCGGCTCCTCCGACCTTGTGTAGACCTCCGAG
>Ga0209408_1001468_pt1 | contig 14758 bp, 10 predicted proteins | sample AD_UKC107_MetaG_FD_184422 | JGI IMG/M metagenome (GOLD analysis project Ga0209408, IMG submission 184422) | Active sludge microbial communities of municipal wastewater-treating anaerobic digesters from Hong Kong - AD_UKC107_MetaG (SPAdes)... | ecosystem: Engineered > Bioreactor > Anaerobic >... | reverse complement strand
AATTATAAGCGAAGAGAATTGAGCAGTTGTATGAACATAAAGAAAACAGATAATTTAGTTATGACCTCTACGGGACTAATCATCGCAAAGATGGTTGTCCTGTTAATGGAACAGTTCAACTTTTTTTCTGTTTAAATAATTTTAAACGGAATTTACGGGCCTTCTTTATGAAGGCCCGCGTTTTTAAAAAAAAATATAAAATTTATCGAAGCCGGCAGCTACTTAAGACATTACAACAGCATGTTATAGATCCCTTTACTGAAGGTATCTATATAAATAAAAAAAACATTCTGGAGGAGTCTTGTATGAGGGAAAAAGTATTCAGAACAAATGAACACTTGTACGCCGAAAAACCGTGGCTCAAAGATTTTGATGAGGACGTAAAAAATTGGCACGACAAGTATGTTAAATTTTATGATAAGGAGGAGTTTGCAGTACCTGAGTATCCCGATGTTCCGCTGAAGGACCTGTTTAATAAATGGGCCGAAGAGAGACCGGACAGGGATTATATCATATTCAATGATACAAAGCTTAATTACCGCACGGTAAATATGCTGGCAAGAAAGCTCGCCAATGCTCTCATGGGCCTTGGTATAAAGAAGGGTGACCGTGTTGCCATAATGGCCCCCAATATACCGCAATATATTATTTCACTTCACGCACTTCTGAAATTCGGGGCAATAGAGGTCCCGGCCAATGTAATGTACACTGTACCTGAATTGAAACTTCAGTTTAATGACAGCGGCTCTGAAACAGTTATTGTTCTGGCAGCCTTTGCTGATAAGGCAATCAGTATTATGCGTGAGGGCGGGAATGCCGTTAAACGTGTTATCGTAATCCAGGCTCCCGGCGCTCCGGTTGAGGTTGAGAAAGCGGATGATATTTTTGATTTCAATGAAATTATAGGCCCGGCGTCTGATACTGAACCGGACGTTCCCGTTTATCCATCAGATATTTCAAAGCTTCAGTATACAGGGGGAACAACAGGTGTTCCAAAGGGGTGCGTTCTGACAAACGCTATGAATATGACACAGGTGGTGAGGACTTCTGAGTGGCTTGGTACGGCCGCGCCTCTTGATGATTTCAGGTCTTTATGTGCGATACCTCTGAACCATATTTACGGTTATAACGCCAATGTTAATATTGCTCTTTACAGAGGGGGGACAATTATACTTGTTGCCCAGCCAACGCCTGACAATCTCCTGGAGGCTATAAATAAGCATGAGCCGAATCTCTGGGCAGCTGTTCCCGCGATGATTATAGGGCTTATTAACCATCCTGATATCGGTACTTCAAAGGTTAAGGCAATCAAGGGTATTTTCTGCGGTTCAGCACCACTTGCAGTCGGTACTTTGCAGAAATTCGAGGAGCTTTCCGGCGGACGTATAGTTGAGGGGGCCGGGATGTCTGAAACAATTAATATCTACACTGTAAACCCGGTTCAGACAAAGAGAAAGTACGGAAGCTGCGGTATAATCTGGCCTGATACTGATCTTGTTGTGGTTGATGTTGAAACCGGGACAAAGGTAATGCCGCGTGGAGAGGAGGGGGAACTCATCTGCCGAGGACCTCAGATTATCAGTGAATACTGGAATAACCCGGAAGAGACCGGCAAGGCTGTACGTGACGGCTGGCTCTACACGGGTGATGTGGTGAAGATCGACGAGGAGGGCTTTGTCTTCATAATGGACCGTGTGAAGGACATGATAATAGTCAGCGGTTTTAACGTATACCCGCGTGATGTTGATGAAGTGCTTTATAAGCATCCTAAAGTTAACGAGGCATGTACAATCGGCGTTCCTGATGAAAAACAGGGCGAATCAGTAAAAGTTTTTGTCGGCGTGAGGGAGGGGGAGACCCTTACAACTGATGAAGTTATCGAGTACTGCAGGGAGAATCTTGCGCCGTATAAAGTGCCAAGGTTCGTTGAGTTTGTTGACGCTATTCCGCGTACAGCTGTGGGCAAGCCTGACAGGAAGGTGCTGAAAGAGAAGGAACTGAAGGAGAAAGGTTAGAAAAACTGAAGCACTGGCGAAGGTCCGGGTCCTGAAAAATATATAGAAGGAGAAATACAGATGAGCACAGATGTAACATATAAAGACAGACCGTGGATTAAGCATTACGCGCCGGGGGTGCCGGCTAATCTTCAATATAAAGAGATATGCATACCGCAGATGCTGAAAGACACTGTACAGATCTATCCTGATAAAACAGCGCTTGTGTGCCAGGATTTTCATGTTGCATATAAAGAGCTGGATGTCATGGTTGACAGGTTTGCAGCTGTTCTTTCCGGATTCGGAATAAAGAAAGGGGACAAGGTTGCTGTTCTCCTCCCCAACTGTATTCAGATTGTTGTTGCCTATTACGCCATACTTTCACTGGGGGCTGTGGCGGTTATGAACAATCCGCTTTACAGTGACAGGGAGCTTGAACACCAGTTTAATGATTCCGGGTCAAAACTTCTTATTGTTCTTGATGTCTTATGCGAGAGGATGATTGCTCTTCGTGAGAAAACCGGGATTAAACAGATAATATATACCTCTATGAGTGATTATCTGCCTGAGGGTGTTTCAGGTACTGAACCTCTCGATTTCAGCGGCAGGGAGGACCTCTACAGGTGGCTTGACTGTTTCCGCGGGGACGCGGGGGCAGGGCCCGTGGTGGACCTTTCGTTTGATGATACGGCGATACTGCAGTATACAGGGGGAACTACCGGAGTATCAAAGGCTGCTGTACTTACGCACAGGAACCTGAGCAGCATGATCCAGATGTATGAGGCATGGTTCGTTGACGGGAAGAGAGGGGATGAAACTGTCCTGGCCGCTTCTCCGTTCTTTCATATCCTGGGGATGCAGGTTTCAATGAATCTCTCAATTTACATGGGTTGGAAGGATGTGCTGCTCCCTGTACCGCAGCCGTTTTATATTCTTGAGGCTATAAGGAAGTACAATCCGAACTTCTCACCGCTTGTGCCGACACATTATATCGGGATGCTTCAGCATCCTGATCTTGAAAAGACAGATCTTACCTCTTTCAGGGGGTTGTTTTCAGGCGGTGCATCTCTTCCTGTTGATATTCTTCATAAATTTGAAGAGGTATCAAAGGCGGAGATATGTGAAGGTTTCGGGATGTCCGAGACGTCTCCGCAGACGCACCTTAATCCCTATTGCGGAGGGGGACCGAGAAAACCGGGGAGTATCGGTGTGCCCTGGATCGATACTGAGGTAAGGGTTGTAGACCTTACTGATGGTGAAACCGATATGCCTGTTGGTGAACCTGGAGAGATGCTTTTCCGCGGTCCGCAGGTGACGAAGGGATACTGGAACAGGCCTGACGAGACAGAGATGGCGATAACAAAGGACGGGTGGCTCCATTCCGGGGACATAGCCTATATGGACAGTGACGGCTATTTCTTCGTGGTGGACAGGAAGAAGGACATGATAATTTCCAGCGGTTATAATATCTATCCGAGAGAAGTTGAGGAGATATTCTACCAGAACCCGAAGGTGAGCAAGGTGGCGGTTATAGGCCTTCCTGACGATAAGAGGGGGGAGAATGTCGGTGTCTTTCTTACGCTGAAGGAGGGGCAGGCAATCACTTCTGATGAACTGATGGAGTTCTGTAAACCGAAACTCGCCAAGTATAAGTGGCCTTCACTGATCGAAATACGTGATTCACTCCCGGAAAGCAATGTGGGCAAGCTCCTGAAAAAGGAACTGCGCGCTGAGGTCCTGGGAAATATGAAAAAATAATTATTCTGATTCTTTAGTTGCATTTAAGGAAAAGGCTCCCTGAACAGGAGCCTTTTCCTGTATTGTTTTACCTCAAACGTATGTTTATGAAATGGTATAATTTATGAGCTTCAATTGTCCGTGGCCGGATTACTCTTCCCCGGGAAATTTCGGTCTCAGGTGACTGTTCCTGTATGCTTTCGGTGTCATACCGCAGTGGCATGAGAAGGTTGTGCTGAAGGTGGTGTTGGAGTTGAATCCCACTGCTAACGCAATGGACATTATGGTCCTGTCAGGTTCCTCGATAAGTAATTTTTTTGCCTCTTTTATCCTGTATCCGTTTATGAAATTGTTGAAGCTTTTATTCAGTTTTTCATTAAGAATCTGTGACAGCTGCTGGGTCGTTATATTCAGCTCGTCAGCTACAAGTTTGAGGTTTATCCCTTCCACGGCAAAGGCTTTTTCTTCTTCCATCATTATCTTTATATCAGACAGTATTTTTTCTATATCAAGTCCCTTGATCTTCGAATGTTCATATCTCCCCCCGGTCATGAAGATTTTTATTACCCTGCTGAAATCGGGGTGGTACTGGCCTATCAGGAATATTGTAAAGTAGTCAGCATTTATCATAACAACTGACCATTTGCAGATTTCAAAAGATATAATATCCCCTATACCTGTCAGAAAGGTCAGTATTATCATTACGATCCCGAATATAAATCCCAGCCTGGAAATTTTTGTTTTAACCGTATCGGGAAGTTTCCAGATGCCGGTATTTGCCGCCAGCATTATTGCGGTTGTCGTTACAAGAAAGAATTTCGGGAATACATTCAGATAGTGTATTAACCTGAAAACAGCAGGCATTGAATCAAATGTGGGGTCTGTAATGGTGCGGAATATAAAATATTCGGAACTGAAATCGTATCCCATGAGAAAGGGGAGAACGGCTATCGCAACGGCAAGAACAGGGAGGATAAAAAGAAACATAAACCATTTCTCAATAATGAGAGCTCCCTGGACAATAATTTTATAACGCAGTAGCATTATCAACGAGGCAAGGATATTCAGAGGCATTATTATGTAAGACATTATAATGCTGCCCGGCAGGGCATGTGTTGTATAGAGTGATATCTGGAAAACCCACAGCCCCATGAGAATATATGATGACATGTATATGTAGCTTTCCCGCTCTCTCTTCTTTATGATCAGCTGGCTTAACCCCATTAGAAACATAAAATAGGGGCCGAAAAACATCATATGTTCATGGAACTTACTCATTCTGTTTAAATATTCTGTAAAAAGTGAAATGTCAAGAATAAACGTAAAGGCCTTTTAATCCGCGGAATTTAAAAATTTATATTTTTTAAATTTATAATATATATATCCGTAAGATTTTAAGAGTCGGGTGAGGTAATGTGTCCCATGCATTATATGTTTTATAAAAATATTATTTTAAGAGGGGGATTTTATGTATAAAGAGGGGCAGATGATGCCTGAGTGGCATGAATATGAAAAGGAGCTTAAAGAGTGGAGGGACAGTACAAAAACCCTTGCTGATATGTTTTATAAGACAGTCGCGGAATATGGTGATAAGACCGGTAATATTTACCATGATGGAGCAGAGTGGAAATATGTCAGCTATAATGAATGGAAGGTCGTTTCAGAGGAAATTGCAAATGCGCTCTTAAGCATCGGAGTTGAGAAGGGAAGCGATATCTGTATTATTGCGCCAACAAGAGTGGAATGGGCCTGGGCTGACATCGCGATTTCAATTTCAGGATGCTGTACTGTTTCTATTTTTCCTACACTGAGTGATGATGAAATAAAGTTCATTATGAACCATTCTGAAGTCAGCTATGTCTTTACCGGTAACGCGGATCTTCAGGGAAAAATGGAGAGTCTCTGGAAGGATATCCCTACTCTTAAAGGGTGTATCTGTTTTGACAGCGGTTTTGCCGGGGACGGAAATAAAACCTGGAACCTTGATGAATTCCGTGCCGCAGGCAGGGAGTATGCTGGTAAAAACCCTTCAGGGCTCAAGGAGAGAGTTGAGCAAATTGCATCTGAAGATCCGGTTAATACTATTTATACTTCCGGAACCACGGGTAAGCTGAAGGCTGCACGCTATACACATGCAGACTGGATTGGAGGGATATGGAGATCTCAGCAGGGGCAGCTTAACGGTAACTTTATGTGGATGAGCACAGACGTGTACGGCTCTATTATGCCCTTTGCCCATGTAATGGAGAGGACTTACGGATATTACTGCATGGTTCCCAGGGGAGCAGCAATCGCTTTCGGAAGGGGCCCGCAGTTTATAATGGAGGATTACCAGGCCTTTAAACCGACTGTTACTGTTGTTGTGCCCAGAATGCTTGACAGGGTACTTAAAGGTATAGGGATGAAGTTCTCTGAGACTCCCGAGGGGAAACAGGCCTGGGACTGGGCAATGGGTGTTGCCGCTAAAGTTGTTGAGGCAAGGAAAGGCCCGAACGGTACCATAGATATGACCGTTAAGCATGAAGATGTGCTTACCGGTGAGCTGAAAGAGGAGTACCTTAAGGCAAAAGCCGGGGTATATGACAAGGTCCATGCAGCCCTTGGAGGAAATATGAGAATGTTCGCCTGCGGTGGGGGAGCCCTTCTGCCTGAGCTGCATATTCCCTGGACCGGGATGGGATTTTATGTTCCGAACGGTTACGGACTTACTGAAACACAGTGCGGGGTCTGCGTGGGACACCAGAACGATATACTGATAGGCTGGAATGCCGTGCCGAATCCCGGTATGGAATTTAAAATTGCCGATGACGGGGAATGCCTTGTAAAGGGTCCCGGAGTGATCAGGGAATATTATAAAGACCCTGAAGCCACGGCATCATCGTTTACTGAAGACGGCTTCTTTATGACAGGAGACATCCTTGAGGTAAATAATGAGGGAATCGCCAAGGTTGTGGACAGAAAAAAGGGCATTATCGTAATGGACACAGGCAAGAATGTCGCATCCGCGAAAGTGGAGTCTTTCATACTCAGTGATCTCAGGATCGAGCAGGCAATGGCTGTCGGTGACGGAAGGAAATATATCACGGCGCTTATAGTGCCATACTGGGACGCCCTTGTGCCCGCGTTAAAATCAAAAGGTGTAACATTTGATGAGGGAGCATTAAAATATGATGTAATAAACGGCCTTCAAACCTGCTATGAGGTGGGAGATGACCTTGTTGAGCACCCCGCGGTACAGCAGATCGTGGATGAGGTTATCGCGAAGGCTAATGAAAAGCTGGCGGATTTTGAGCAGATAAAGAAATATAAAATTTTAAAGAGGAAGTTTCTGCAGAGCAGGGACGAGCTCACTGCTACACAGAAGATCAAAGGGAAAATAGTATTTAAGAATTTTTCAGGTGAAATTGAGTCCCTGTACGGCTGATAAAATTATTTAAAAGGGCTGCCTTTCAGGCAGCCCTTTTTTTTTGTAAAATTGCAATTTGCTGTTATATTACTGTAACATTAACTGCTCTTGGGCCTTTCTGTCCCTGTTCTGTGTCGAATGTAACGTCTGCACCTTCAGGAAGGGTTTTAAAACCATCTGAATTTATACCTGAATGATGTACGAATATATCCTCCCCTTTATCGGATGTAATGAATCCGAAACCTTTCTGGTCATTAAACCATTTAACTGTACCTTGTGATTGTGCCATTTGCGGCTCCTTTTATTGTAATGGCGGGGTATCCCCTACGAACTACTCTATTAAAAAACTCCTATGAAATTTGCCCGGGAAAAAACGAGGAAAAAATAGCAGAAAGATAATGGTGTAATCGATAGGGACATTAATATGGAACAAATGATTCTGTCAACACAAATATGTAATAAAATAATTTTACAGGGACGCATAAAACTGCGTCCCTGCATCGTGTTATTCGATCTCCTCTATGGCCAGAGGGAATTTTGACATGTACTCGCACCCCTCTTTCAGAATAAGGATATCGTTTTCATACCTGAAGCCTATACCCTCTGCAGGGGCCGCGTACTGCATGGCGCAGACAACCATCTCATTCTCACTGTAGATATGGTCCGGGTCAGTCCAGTAGGGGATGGGGCCGTCAGGTGTGGCTCCTATCCTCCACTCGTCACCGAAAAGCCCGATGCCGTGCTCGCACCCTGGTACAAGGAAGTCAGCGCACCCGCGCTCCTCCGCAGTATCCATGAGGGTCTCCGCAAGGGACGAAGGGCTTGCCCCCGCTTTGTAGTTGTCAAGCACTGTGCTCACAAGGGCCACGAAGTTGTCCGCGTGCCATCTCTGCCTTTTTGTGGCAGGGCCGATGAGATAGTTGTGTGAATGGTCGCCAAGGGCAAGCTGAAACATGGCGTGGAAGTCCAGCATCAGCGGCTCACCTGCTTTAATCTCTTTATTTGTAGGAGGGGTACAGGCGCCCAGACCTGTTCTGTAACCCGCGGAGATTTCATTGAGTCCCGCGAAGTTCCACTCCGACACGCTCCCCGCCTTTCTCATGGCAAGAGCGGCAATTCCGGCTATAACGGTTTCAGTCATTCCTTTAAAACCGCCGTTTTCAAGTGCGGCTCGCGCAGCTTTATGCCCTTCGTCAACAATGAGAGATGCCTTCCTGAACCTTTCGATTGTCCCTTTGTCTTTTATGATTGAGATGGAATCAATGATGTCGTGTGAATTCACCCATTCAAAACCGGGTAATGCGTCCCTGAAATGGGTAAATTCCCAGTGCGACAGGTTCCCTTCCGCCGTATACGTGGATATCCCGTCCTCGTATCCTATGCGGCCCTTTGTTATACCAAGGTCTTCCTTTATGAAATCTGTTATGGCGGAAACCTGGTCCATCCCTCCCATGGGCGCGTATGCCCTTACATGGTCCTCGTCAAGCCATGTCTCGTCACCGAGCCTTATGGCGTCTATTACGAAGGTGAAAAGGGTGGGGTCCCCCTCCGCCGGGATAACGATGTAGCTTCTCCAGGGGCAGAATGCGTCAAGGATGAAGCTCATTGTGCGGACTCTTGAACCCAGGTAAACATCAATGCCGCGTTTATGCATTTCGGCCTGTATAGATTTAACACGCCCCGGGTTGTCGATATAGTACGGGTCTTTCGGGTCTAATATTCTCGGCATAACGGCCTCCTAATAATCAGTGGGTATCCGGGACAGGACCTTGTTTATCCTGTCTGCAAGGGAGGCCAGTTTAAGGGCCTTCGCCATGTTCCCTTTAAGCTTCAGTTTCCCAAGGAAGAGCGCTTTCTGGGAACCGAGTTCAGCGCGGGATATTTTTGCGAAAGTCTCGTAATCACCGGTGATTTTAAATTCGGCGTCAGGTGCTCCGCTTTCACCTGTTTCAACCCTGGTGACTTTGCCGTCAACGCATTCAATGAAGAGAAACCTGTCAATTCCGTCAGGGCAGTTCTTATAAATGTTTGACATGGAAGTGGTAATATTATTCATTTTCTCCGGCGGGATCTCGGACTGTAGACGGCTGAGCGCCTCATCTCGCCAGCCGGAACTCAGGTATACATGTGTATCGGACATGTTTGACCTCCTGCTGTTTTATTATCTTCCGGGCGGCACTGCAATGCCGCCCGGTTAGATTTCCCTGTTTTTAAGAAGTCCCCTTGTTGCAAGTTCCGTGATAGTTCTGAACATACCTTTAACCGCTTCCCCTTCGGCAGCAATGTAGGTTTTCTGTACAAAGAGAATATAGATGAAGAAAAGGCATTTTGCGGTTTCGTCGATATCCTCTATCTTAAATATGCCTGAATCAACACCTTCGGCAAGAATCTCCCTGAGCATTGAAACAGATTCCCTGTTTATATCCTGGTAGGGATCTTTTGATTCATGTATGGGGAGCAGGTCGGGATCCCGTTCAAGTACCCTGCGGAGGGTGATATCTTCAGAAAGATAATCGTATGCCGTAAAAAAAAGGGTCTGCAGCCTGGCAAGGGGGCCCTCTGATGCGGCATCAGCCACTGCTTTTCTGACCCTGTCCTGCCATAAATTGAGGCCCCATGCAACGGAACTGAGGTAGAGGTCGCGCTTGTTCTTTGAATAGAGATAGAGCGTGCCGACGGCGAGTCCCATAGACTCGGCTATATCCTCGATGGTTGTTTTTTTAAAACCGTACTCCGCGAATATCCTGAGAGACGATTTGTAGATTTCTTCTTTTTTACTTTCTTTTTTCATGATGTGAACTTCTGAATGGTTTATTCATTTATTCATTTTAAATGCCGCTTCTGATTTGTCAAGATTTAAACAGTAAATAGCGTGGAGTAAAAGAGTTTCATGTTTCTTTAATCGCACTTTACGAAATGATTAGTACCGAATAAACTATATGTCATATCCGCGCAGGCGGATATCCACTTCTTTTAGAAGATATAGATTAGCTTCCAGCTCTTCCTGCGGTCGCCCACGGTCGTTTATCCCCGCGAAGGCGGGGGCAGGAATGACGAAGAATACACTAATGTAAACGCAAAATGCTTTAGTTAAGCAGAAAAAATCTGCCGACCCGGGACTGTTGCACGTCCCCGGGAGGTCAGCTTTACCTTAATTTCAATGCAGGGCGCCTTTCTGTCAGGAGGGGGGAATTTAAACTTTACAGGGAGGGGCATTTTTTAAAGAATGTTCATTATAGCTTTTTTAGCTTTTTTGCGATTGAATTAAGGCAAAAAATGTCATTTCGAACCCCATGCTGGTGAGAAATCTGATATGTGCATATAAAGATTCCTCACATTCGTTCGAAATGACAGGCCACTAATAAATTTGTAAAATGCAATAGTACAGGTTATTCAGGAGGGGAGCATGACAGATTACAGCTACTGGGCACTGTTTTTATCAGCGGCCTTTATTATTAATATATCACCGGGGCCTGATATTCTTTATATACTTTCACAGACCTTCAGTTACGGGAGAAAAACAGGTTTTATATCATCCCTGGGGGTCTGCACTGGCGCGCTTTTTCATGTTACACTTGTCGCTTTCGGGCTTTCCGCCATCCTTTCAACTTCTGTACTTGTTTTTACAGTTATCAAGTATATCGGCGCAGCCTATCTTTTCTATCTCGGAGTAAAGGCCATACTGTCAAAAGGGACAGTTGAGGTCAGCGGAGAGGGAGAGAAGGGTGAGTTAAAGGCGCTTCATGCCTTCAGGCAGGGTATGCTTGTTGATATACTGAATCCCAAGGTGGCCCTCTTTTTTATTGCTTTTATTCCGCAATTCGTCAGGCCTGAACATGGTTCATTCACGGAACAGACATTCATGCTGGGGACGATGGTCATCCTTATGGCAATACCTATAGAGTGGACAATTGTGCTCCTTGCTGATAAAACAGCTTCTTTTATTAATGCCAAACCGGCTGTTTCAGCACTGCTTGATAAGATAACAGGTTCAATCCTTGTCGGGCTCGGCCTGAATCTTGTGCTCTCATCCAACAGGGACTGATCGGATATTATCTTTTCTCTTTCCAGTTTTCCAGTATTACCTCGTAAGGTACAGTAAGAGGTTTCTCCCTGTGGCGGGGACGTTTCGGTGATACATCCCCGGGATGTTTATCCAGCCATTCTGACTGTGGTTTTTTACGGTTAAGTACAGGGGAACAGGCTTTCATCTTCAGTTTTGACATTATCCTGTCCTGTTCTATGGCAATATTGTTCATTGCCTGCTGCGGGGTCGTTTTCTCTTTTATGGCATCAGCTATGTTTGTCCACCAGACCTTTGACATTGAGGGGTAATGGGGGACATTGCGTCCGCTGCCGGTAAACCTTTTTACATCCGATGATCTGTAGAATTCTATGATCCCGCCGTATTCATCCATGTGCTCTGTGAGGTAATCTGAAAACACGGTGGATTTCCTTACAGGTGTTCCCCCTATGATGAATTTTTTAAGTGAGACAGTTTTGGACACGCAGAACTGCGCCCATAGCCATGAGGCGGCGAGTTTTTTGCCTCTCGTATCAGAGGGGATTGTCCAGCATCCCGCGTCCTGGTAGCCCAGTTTCATCCCTTTGTCCCAGTATCTTCCGTGCGGGGTAGGGGCCACGCGCCATAGCGGCCTGCCGTTTTTATCGCATACCGGGCTTCCCGGAGTATGGAACCTTGGATCAGAGAGCCATGTGATGTACTGGAATATATTCTGAGCAATGTCTCCCCTTGAGCATAGCGGGCCCGCATCGTGCCATTCAAGTGTTAATGATTCGGCAGGGGCATACCTTCTCATCCAGGTTATATATTTTTCCAGGGCGTAAACTGCAGCAGGACCGTTAATAGCTCCACCCCTTGAAACAGAGGAACCTGCGGGTATCCGGTTTTCAACCCTGATCCCCCATTCGTCAACAGGGTAACCGTTGGGAAGGCCCTTGTCTCCAACACCAGCCAGGGCAAGCCACGCGTCAGTGAACCTCCACCCCAGGGAGGGAGAGGGCTTTCCGTAATCAAAATGTCCGTATACCCTTCGCCCGTCTATTGGCGTGGTGGTGAAGAACTCCGCGATGTCCTCGTAGGCTGACCAGTTTACCGGCACACCGAGTTCATATCCGTACTTTTCCAGGAATTTTGTTTTAATGTCGTTTCGCGTGAACCAGTCATACCTGAACCAGTAGAGGTTGGCAAACTGCTGGTCAGGGAGCTGCAGCTGGTTGCCGTCGTAATCCTGCCCCTGTTCAGGGTTTAGGAAGTCAGCGATGTCAAGCCGCGGATTGGTGTACTCTTTCCCTTCATTGATTATATACTCTGTAATATTTACAACCTTTTTTGTGCGGAGGTGGTAACCGATAAGGTCGGCATCATTTACATAAATGTCGAAATTGTGTTTTCCCTGTTCTATCTGCCCGACAAGGAGAGGGACCAGTTTGCCTTCAGGGATAATTTTATGTACCACGTTAATTCCTGTTATATCTTTAAAGGCCCGTGCAAGCACCCTGCTTTCCCAGTAGTGCGTTTCAATATTCTCGGCAACTGACGTGATCGTTATGCCGCGTAAATTTTTTGACGCTTCAGCAAACCAGAGAAGTTCTGCCATGCGCTCTTCGCGGTCAAGGACGCTTGGCTGCAGTACCTCGACCCATTTGTCAATTTTCTGTTTATTGCCCGGGCCCGTGCTGTAACTCCGGGAGGAGATAACAGCCGCGAAAACGATAATCACGGCAAGGGCAACTGCCGCTATGTGGAGTCGTTTTTTCAAATTTCATCCTCCTCGTCCGGGTAGAGAAGATTTTTAAACGCCTCCGCCAGTTTTTCAAAGGTGTACGGTTTCTGGATGAACATGTCTATCCCTTTGCCAAGGGCGGTGTCCACCCGCCCGTCCTGGCTGAAGCCTGAAACCAGGATTACTTTTACATCATTGTCAATTGCCCTGAGGCCGTCATATACCCTGTCACCTGATATTTTCGGCATCGCAAGATCAAGCAGCACCGCGGAGATATCTTTATGCTTTAACCCGAAGATTTTCAGCCCCTCCTCCCCGTCTTTTGCGGTGAGAACGTCATACCCGCATTTTTTCAGTATATTCATGGCGACTTTTCTCATCAGCTCTTCATCGTCAATAATCAGTATAAGCCCTTCTCCGTGAAAGTCATGTTTTTCGCTGGATAAATCGCTGCCTGAGTGTTTACCCCGGTATACGGGGATGTAAATGTTGAAAGTTGAGCCGATGCCTTTATCCGAATATACATTGATAAAGCCGCCGTGCTGCCTGATTATATTGTAAACCATTGAGAGGCCAAGCCCTGTCCCCGCGCCCTTGTCCTTTGTCGTGAAGAAGGGGACAAAAATATGTGAAAGTGTCCGGGAGTCCATGCCCACACCGTTGTCCGAAACGGTAAGCATCCAGTAGTCTTTCTCCTCCGCGTGCGGGTAGAGTTCACACAGTGTCCGGTCTCCGTGGACCATTTCAAGGGAAATAATCAGTATGCCTCCCGGTTCCTCATCCTCCTCTCTCATTATAGTCATGGCGTGCCCGGCGTTAACGCAGAGGTTCAATAACACCTGCTCCATCTGCGTCGCGTCAGCCCGGACAAAGGCTTTGTCGTTTTTCAGTTCTATTTTTATGGCAATGCTTTTATCCAGCGTGTTGTCGCATATTTTTTTTACATTCATTACAGTTTCTGACAGGTTGACAGGGAGGAACTCGGTCTTTTTCTTTCTGGACAGTGTAAGCAGCTGCTGGACCATGTCAGATGCCCTTTGCCCCGACTGTTCCATTATATCGATGTACTCTTTAAAATCTTCGGGCCGGACCGGTGTGCTGTTTTCAAACTCATATTTCATCAGGGAAACTGTACTGATTATTCCTCCAAGTACATTGTTGAAATCGTGGGCCAGGCCTCCGGCAAGTATACCTATTGTTTCCATTTTTTGTGACTGGATGATCTGTTCTTCAAATTTCTGCTTCTCTGAAATGTCTCTTATGCTGCCCCGGGCAAGAACGGGTTTTTCGTTTTCACGTAAAATGCTTATGCTGTTTTCACCGTAGAATGAGGAGCCGTCTTTTTTTATCACTTTATGCTTGGAGAAAACCCTTTCGGTTTTTCCGTCCATGAATTTGCCGCGAAATATCCTGTAATCGTTTTCTTCTACGAGGTCTTTCAGGTGGATGCCGCGTTCCATGTCAGCGGCACTGTAACCTGTTATTTCAAACCCGGACCTGTTGAAATAGGTTATCCTGAGATCGCTGTCAGTTTCGAATATTAAATCAGGGAGGAGATCGGTCATGTCCCTGTATTTTTTTTCAGATTTCAACAGTTCCAGCCGGCTGTTGTGCAGGTTGTGAACCATGGAGTTGAATTCACTTGAAATAAAGCCGATTTCATCCATTGATGAGATGTCTATACGGTGGTCCATGTTTCCTTTCCGTATTTCACTTATCCCTGAAAGGAGTTTCCTCAGGGGGTTGTTGAGGTTGATGTTGACAAGTATAATCAGCAGCGCCATCGCAGCTGCCGCGGCAAAAATGCTGTACAGCGCGGATTGCATCCTCAGGAATTTCATGGCGTCCGTGATGTCCTGGATATAGAGGCTGGT
>Ga0209408_1001465_pt1 | contig 14770 bp, 13 predicted proteins | sample AD_UKC107_MetaG_FD_184422 | JGI IMG/M metagenome (GOLD analysis project Ga0209408, IMG submission 184422) | Active sludge microbial communities of municipal wastewater-treating anaerobic digesters from Hong Kong - AD_UKC107_MetaG (SPAdes)... | ecosystem: Engineered > Bioreactor > Anaerobic >... | reverse complement strand
GGCCTCCAGAATGAGGAACAGATCGGAGATTACTTCCTGGGGAGAATCGCAGACAGGGCAGCTTAACCGAAGAACATCAAACCAGATTGGGCATGGATGAAGGTGACTATTTCTAGTTACCGACACCCGTGCCCGATTTTCAAGTGGAGGATTTATGACAAGCCTCAAGAGCAACGGGAACACCGATGGGGAACTCTACCTCGTCTGTGAGAAGAAACTCCGCTGTGTGCCCGTTGGAGAGCATGTTACTAGGAGCATGGACAGCATCACTGACATTGACTGTGCCAGAAAGCTGCTTGCGCCCTTCTTCGAGGATGAACCTTTCGAGGTGGTCTATGCCATAGCTTTGGACGCCAGGAACCGGTTCCTCGGATTCCTCAAACTGGAAGAAGGTACTGTGAACAGCGCCATTGTGCACCTAAGGAAGATCCTGACCTTCCTCCTGTGCGAGACCAATGCCACTGGGCTCATCTTGGCCCACAACCATCCCGGTGGAGGCAATACCCCCAGCCACGAGGACATTAACCTGACCCGCCGTATCCAGCAGCGTCTCTCTGACATTCAGGTAAGGCTCCTGGATCACATCGTCTACCTTCCGGCTGAGCAGGGCAGAGAAGCCAGATGGATCTCTGTCATCAACCAGTCCCAGGTCTCCGCATAACCGCCACAGGACCAGACAACACCCTACCAGAAATAGATAAGAGGTTAAGATGAGCCACATCTTTGAAGAGATCGGCAAGCTGTTAGAGCTTCTCGGGAAAGCACTGGAGGCCCTGAAGAAGAAGGATAAGCAGCACTAATCGAAGTGGGGGAGGCCATACTCTTGACCTCCCCACCTCCTGCCTAGCCAAGGGGCAAAACCTTGATGAGGTTGCAGACCCTCTCCGCTTCGTCATGGGTCAGGTCCATAGGAAGGATGAGTTGGGCCTTGAAGTCATTCCTGATTGGGAATGAAAAGGTGTTGGCCTCTGAAGAAACCTTCTCCCTTATCCTGACCTTCACCTTCTCTGCTGGTTCTTCCAGAGGTGCGGGGGGTTCCTGCTCTCCGTCGGTGATACTCGCAAGGAAGCTTTCAACTGCTGCAGTGACTCTAGCTCGATACTCCTTCTTCGTCTTGGGTTTAGGGCTGTTCTGGCCGGCGTACAGCTCTACAGCAGTAGGAATGTCGATCTTCCTCACATCAGCTTTCTGAGCCTCCGTGAGTGGGGACAGCACAGATCTTGCTGCAGTCTTCCAGTTCTTGTATCTCCCAGGAGTATCCGGGTGTTTCTGGAGCATCGTATCACAGTGCGATAGCAGGGCGGCAAGAGAGTAATCCTTATCCATTTCATCCTCCTTTGATAGCGTTCAATTGTAAGTGTACGCATTTTCTCTCCTCTTCCAAAATGCGATGATGAATCAGGATGGATGAATGCTCCATGGTGATCTCTCATAGTGAGATGACCGAGCCATCAAAGTCCTATGAAATCTCATCAGTATCGATTTCCCTTAATGAATAGAAAGGAGGCTCAGTATGGCAAAAACACGAACCCTTGATCCTGGAGTAAGCATCAGGTATTCGGAATACGCCGATTCACCCGGCTGCAATTTCTCGAGCTTGAAGCACATGGCAGTGAGTCCCAGGCACTACGAGCATGCCCTTGAAAGCCCAATGGGAGACTCTGTGGCGATGCTTCTGGGCCGGGCAACGCACACAGCGGTATTCGAACCCAAGCGGTTCCAGCTCGAATTCGCTGTCTGGTCCGATTCCCGCCGCACGAACGCCTACAAGGAGTTTGCTGAGGAATGCGAAGCCCAGGGAAGGTCAGTGCTCAAGGATGATGAGTACGAGGCCGTAATGGCTATCAGAGACTCCGTAAGAGGCACTCCTCCTGTAGCCGAACTCCTTGAGAAGGGGAGGCCTGAGATAAGCCTCTTCTGGCGGAATCCGCAGACAGGGATTGAGTGCAAGGGCAGGATGGACTGGATAGCTGGAAGGACCGCAATACTGGATCTCAAGACCACCACCAGCATCGACGAGGGCTGGTTCTCACAACAAGCCTGGAAAATGAAGTATTTCCACCAGGCAGCCATGTACCGGGAAGGTTATGCAGTTTCCTCAGGTAGAGGAACGATCCTTCCTTTCGGCATCATTGCCGTTGAGAGGAAACCTCCACACACCTGCCGGCTTTTCTGGCTGGATGAGGATTCCCTGGAGAGAGCACATGACGAATACGTTTCCTGGCTGGAACAGGTCAGGGATTGCACAGAAACGTGCGTCTGGCCCGGTCCATTACCCCTGGAGACCGAACTTAAGGCTCCAGGATGGGCCATAGCCACCGAGGACGCCATAGACTTCGAAGGAGTAGATGATGCCCGTGAAGCAGGATAGCAACCCGCAGTACCACGTGGACTTAATGTTCCCGAGCCGTTACCTGAAGGCAGCGGATCTTCAGGATAAGCCCTTGTCCCTTACCATCAAGCAGGTCTTCCGGGACCAGGTAAGGATGAGCAATGGATCCATCAGCGAAAAATACATCCTACGATTCAGAGAAACCGAGAAGGAGCTGATCCTCAACAAGACCAACGCCAAAGGCATCGCGAAGCTCCTCAGGGAGCCCAAGGCGGTCAACTGGGCTGGATCCGTCATCGTCCTGAAGCCGACGACCTGCGAGGCCTTTGGGGAGATCGTGGACTGCATCAGAGTGGAAATGAAGAAGGTTGGGTAAACGGTCCGAGGACTTCATATGTGATTGGGCTGGTAGTTCTTGGTTCCAGCCCATTTCACTGTTGGGGCGTTCAATGCTATGAAGCTCTATACAACTTCGTCAATCAGCTGAGGACGGAATAATCATAGCACTATACTTTAGGTAAAAACTTGATTAAAGACTACTCATTCTCCAGATACGTAAGGTAGTATTCTGTATCCACACCAAGCTCATTCGCAAGCCCTGTTATCCCACTTAGGGAAAAGGTTAGTGTTACTTGTGGTTGTGCGGCAGCATCATACCGTATTACGAACTCGTTCCCATCAAGTAGACTTGCGAAAAATTGCTTGTTAGCAAGAGCACTCCCAGTATCAAACATTAATATCTCATCATTCCCTGACACTCTGATACTCTGAGCTTCATTATCATCAAGTCTTGTAAGGCAGGTTGTAGGACTGCCATACCCAATTGGTCCATTGAAATCAATGCATATGTAGGGAGTGTCGTCATTCTCGAGAAACATGACAAGTAGATACGGATCTCCGTCAAAGCCAGCAGCCCAGCCACCAACACCTCTAACCATCATGTAAGTTGTTTCCTCGTCGGTAAAATCGTCTTCATCCGTGTAACCGTACCAGTCTCCTACAGTTGTTGCTAATGCAAAAGCTGACAGAAACACTAAAACTACAAGGGGTCTCATCACCTCTCCTCTCAGCGAATAGCATACCAGATCAATACGTTACAAAAGCTTCCTTACCGAAGCAAGGAGACATCTAACTCAATATATCTTCTTTGCATAATCGCGTCAAGGATGTCGGTGTTGTCGAACGATTACTCCATTAGGCCTGCTGCACACAACCGGTCGGTCTTGAGCGAGCAACTTCAGTTGCAGACACAGAGACAGCAACCCATGAGCTTCTTGGAGTACTGTACACAACCGAACCTTTCGTTCCACCCTGAAAAACTAGACCCTTTCTGTACACCGAATCACTGAAAATCGCCCGGCAGTAGTCGTTCTGGCTGCTGCCCTTTTCCCATTCTCATCTCTGGAGAGGAGGTGTAGGACAATGAAAGTCATCGGATATATACGAGTCAGCACTGAAGAGCAGGCCCGGGAAGGTGTTAGCCTTGAAGCCCAGAGGTCGAAGATTGAGGCATGGGTTCATGCCATGGGCTTTCAGCTTGTAGGCCTTGAAGAAGACGCCGGGATCTCCGGCAAACTCATCAGAACCAGGGAAGGCCTCAGACGGGCTATAGAGGCCGCATGTGCAGAGAAGGCTGCCCTGGTCGTCTACTCCCTTTCACGGCTCTCCAGGAGCACCAGGGACACTCTCATGGTGGCTGACAAACTAGACAAGGCGGGAGCCGACCTCGTAAGCCTCTCAGAGCGGATAGATACCACCTCAGCAGCCGGGAAGATGGTCTTCAGGATGTTGGCGGTCTTGAATGAGTTTGAAAGAGACCAAATCTCTGAGAGGACCAGTACCATCCTTCAGCATAAGAAGGCTAAGGGTGAAGTCTATTCTCCCATCCCGTTCGGCTTCGAGAGGGACGGTAACAAGCTTGTTCCTTGCGAGCAGGAGCGGAGCATCATTGAGGAGATCCTCAAGATGAAGAGACAGGGGATGAGTCTCAGGAGAATTGCTTCAAACCTAAATAGAACAGGGATTCCAGCAAAGAAGGGAGGGATATGGTATGCCTCGACAGTAGGATATATTCTTCGAAACACGGTGTGGATAAAGAATTGATAGATGACACCTTCTGGAATTCGGAGAGGTAGAATTTGCTTCTCCGGAATTCCACGTTGCAAGCAAAGGATACTGGTGCGAAGTGAAAGAAAAAGAGTTATTCAAATGGGGAGAGTTCAAGGAGTACTTGAACGAACTGGAAGGTCAGTATGGACCTTTTCACTCAACAAAGAATCCAGCCCTTTTCAGAGGTCATGCAAGCAGCAAATGGAATCTTAGTACAACTCTTGAAAGATATTCAGATAGGGTTTGGTCTGTCACCGAGTATCTTAAGTTAACCAATGACTGCAAAGCGAAAATAGAGAGCTTGTCAGGTAGAAGTTGGATTCTTCCTGGTGAAGAAGATGCCATTGCTAGTATCGAAACCTCGGATCTGTTTAGGCTCAATTTGCCTCATGAGAATTATGGATACTGGACTTATTTAAGACATAACGGGTTTCCCTCACCGCTACTGGATTGGTCGGCGTCACCCTATATAGCGGCCCTTTTTGCATTCCATGAGTCATATCAAGTTAAAGATGACAGTCGAGTGGCCATCTTCATCTTTATAGAGAAGCCAACGGGAGGGAAGGCATTTGCCGGAGGTAGACCGAGAATCCATGTCAAAGGACAGTATGTCAGGAGTCATACAAGACACTATTTACAGCAAGCACACTATACTGTTTGTACTCAAGATAGAGGATCGGGTTTAATCACTTTTGTGCCCCATACAGAATCCTTGAAAATCACTGCCAAGCAACCTCTTCAGAACGAGCAGGATGTACTGGTGAAAGTAACTCTCCCCGCTAAGGAGAGAATTACCGTTCTTGAGGATTTGCAGAAAATGAACATTAACCTTTACAGCCTAATGAATACCGAAGAGGCTCTCGTTAAGAGTATTGCATACTGGGAGATTGACCAGAACTATCGGGAATAGGTTTTACTAACTTTATTTGTAAACTCAAGATTTGGCAGACAATCATCAAGTACATGAAGCTTAACACTGGAATCCATGATGCTTGGAAGAAGTTATATGATGTGCCCCAGGATGCAAATCCTTTCTAGCAAATGTTCGGGTGAAAACGCTAGAGGAACACCTTAACCCATCAATCGTCCTTTTCATGTTTCCACTGAATCAATAGTGCATTTACCACGGAAAGCACTACAAGTATCACATGGAGTGTCTTGTATCTGAAATCCGTCAAGAAACCGTAGAGGACTAGAAATCCAGCATTGGCAAAGAAAACTATGCTGAGAGGATGGAATCTCTTCAAAGGGTTATTCATCAAAATTCAGCTTCGGCAAGCTCTCAACAATATCAAGGGTTTTCATGCTTACGTTGATAATGCTGAGAAGAAGGTCGAGGATGTACCTTGGATTACCGACCTCTTCTGCCCAGTCGTTAGGATCATTAACAATTCCGCTGGCTTTGTGGGTTCGTATCTGGTATCTGTCCATGATCCATTCTATTGCGCTCTTGCCGTTCACGATATACTCATAAGCCTTCAGAGGAATATTCTCTATTCTGATGGAGCTATTGTAGATGATAGTGTCTTTCTGGTTCTTCTTGGGGAAGCGCATCTTCTCCACTCGCAAATACTCTGAACTCGCGCCAAGAATTTCGATCCCCGGAAAAGGAGGAACAGACTCATAGTTGATATGTAGGTCGGCAAGTTCTCTGCCAGCTCTACTGAATGCCCAAAATTCATCTGAAGAAACTGCTACAGGTATTCTAGGAATCATCTTTTTGAGATCATTGGCGTAGGCAGACCTATACTCTCTTGAATGCAGAATACCGTAAATGAAGAAAAAGAGGTCTTCCCCATTTAGGGTTGAATCTATCTCCTTCTTTGCCTTTAGAACGAGTTGTTCGGGGATGGCATTTCTGCGGATGTATCCTTGTTCACTCTTATCGAAGAAGCTGGAACTTCCTCCCTTATCCGCTTCATAATAATACAAAGGGAAGCATTGTACTGTTGGAAGAATACCACGATCCACTATTCTATCAAGCATCAGCACTGAGAATTTCTTTGATGCACCTGTTCCAGAAACACCGATAACAAGGTTTTTCAAATCAGGTGTAGGAAACAACTTTGGAAGAAGGTAATGGCTCCAATTCAAGTCCTTGCAGAAGTAAACGTTCTGTTTGAAAAAGGGTCTGTAGCAGCAAGCTCGGAATGCTTCATCTTGTAATTTGTGCTGCTTCAATTGGTTAGCGTCCTTGAGCAAGCTTTGGTCCCATTTAATCTTTGCATCTCCCGATAGGAGGAAATCACTCGCTTCAGCTTGAACATCATTCTTTCTTGCTTCTGCGAATCGATTCACCTCTTCATTGTAGTGGTTAATAAGGTATTGAATATTGTCTTTAAGTACTCTAGTTGAAGAGTTCACCACCCAGGCATCTCTATTTGTAATGAATCCGGATGAATAGACTTGGAAGATTACACCATCTTTCTTGCCCTTTTCTCCAAGAGGTGTATATGAGATATAGTCAGGATTCCTCTTGTTTATCCAGTCTCCGAACTTGTTCGGAGTTATGGCATTCCAGTCTAGTTGTGGTGATGATATTGATCCCAAACCAGAAATGATATTCAACTTCTCATCTCTGCTAAGGTATTCTCCAATATCACGGTAATAGATCTGAGCTTTCTTGGCATTGCAGGCAGGATTCTTTACAAGCAGAGTGATAGCTATTGGAGCTCGCGAACCTCCTCCGAATACATTTCCTGCCTCCTTTCTTCTTAACTCACCCTGGGTCCTAGCATTGCCCCTAAGATTGAAAACATAGATGCTCGAGAACTCCTTCTCAATGGCAAGTCTAAAGCCTGATGCTGCGTTTCCTCTTAACCATGAACCATTTGACACAAATGCAAGAATACCTCCGTTTGAGTCAAGCCTGTCAGTCCCCCATCGGAAGGCTTTGATATAGCTATCGTAAAGCGAGACTTTGAGTTTAGCTTCAGTTAGGGCAACATACGTATCTGCTATTCTCTGTTCAAGAACAGGATACTCTTGATTAGCCGAATTGTCATTGGCACTTCTCTGGCCAACGGAGTAAGGGGGATTGCCAATGATAACTTTTAGGGGAGTTTTTTGCTGCTTCTCGACTCTTTCTGAGTTCTGTGGGAAGATGTGACTAAACAGCCCACTTCCAACGTCTTCACCAAGCTGGAAAGTATCAGTCAAGCAAATACCCTCAAAAGGTTCGTAATCGTTCCCGTCAATGAGATCGTGGAAAGTGTTCTCAATGTTAACTGCAGCAATGTAATAAGCAAGAAGAACGATTTCGTTAGCGTATATCTCATGCTTGTACTTTCTTTGCAGATCTTCTTTGCGAATGAGACCACTCTGGAGGAGCCTAGTAATGAAAGTACCTGTCCCTGTGAAGGGATCAAGGATATGAATGTTCTCATCGGATAGGCTTCTCCCAAACTCCTTCTGCAGAACGTCCTCAACGGAGTGAATGATGAAGTCGACGATCTCAACGGGGGTGTAGACGATACCGAGCCTGTCTACCATCTTGGGGAAGGCTGTCTTGAAGAACTTCTCGTACAGCTCAATAACAATTCTCTGCCTGCCTTCAGCATTATCAATGCCCTCTGCACGATTTCTCACCGAAGCATAGAAATCATCAAGGGGTTTCGTATCCTTCTCGATTGCCTGGTCCTCCAGTAGGGTAAGCATCTTCTGCATGGATTGGGAGATAGGATTGCTCTGGACAAAGGAGTAACCCTCAAAGAGAGCTTCAAACACCGGTTTGGTGATGATATGCTGGGAGAGCATCTCCACGGCTTCCTGCTCTGAGATGCTGGGATTGATGTTCTTCTTTAGTCCCCCAAGGAACTCAGCAAATGCTTCTCTATGGACGCCCTCCTCCTTGACCAGTCTGTTGATCCGTTCAACATTCCTTTCTGCGATCTCGGCAACGCTCTGCGCCCACTGCTCCCAGTACCTTCTGTCTCCAACCTTCTGGACAAGCTTGGCGAACACTGTCTCCTGCAGGGTCTCGAACTGCATTCTAAGCTGTTGACTAAGCTGCTTGTTCTCTTTGTACTTCGACTCATCTTCGCAAAGAACTGTTTCGCCATCTTCAAAGCTAACCTCAGGTCTACCAACAAGGATTTGAGGAGGGCGCTTCTTGTTCAGATCAAGTTTGTTCACTATGGCATGGAAGCGGTCATCATGAGCTCTCAGTGCGTTAAGGACAGTCCAGACTACTTTGTACCTCTTGTTGTCATCAAGAGCCTTGCTGGCGTCCGCATCAGAAGGGACGATTACCGGGATAATGATGTAGCCATATTTCTTCCCTGCAGACTTCCTCATAACTCGGCCAACTGACTGGACAACATCTACCTGAGAGTTCCTTGCCGAGAGGAACATTACTGCATCCAAGGAGGGGACATCCACCCCCTCACTAAGGCATCTGACATTGGAAAGCACATGACAGCAATTCGGATCCTTCTCTCCCCCAGACTTGAGCCAGCCCATTAGAGCTTCACGCCTGGGAGCGTTCATTGTACCGTCAATGTGATCCGCACAGACTGAGACCATCTGCTTTCGCTTTGATTCTGGAAGGGAGTTGATGTAGAGCTCAGTCGTGTCGTTGAAGACCTGGGTGATCTTCTTAGAGATCTTGATGCTCTGACAGAATGCGACTGCCTTTTTCATTGGTTCAGCATCGACATTCTTCATTACATCATCATCACCCCACACTTGTTTGGAGAGGGCATTGATGCAGCCGATCAACTTGGTCGCGTCATCAAAGTCGATTTCCTGCTCACTGTTCGCAATCTGCTTCTGGATAACTGGAGGTATGTCCTTGTCGCTGAGAGTGAGGATAAGAACCTTGTAGTCAGAAAGAAGACCTTTCTCTACAGCCCTTCCGAACCCTATTCTATAGATTTCCTGCCCGAAGATCTTGGGATCATCCATTGAGCACAGAACGACATCCATTTCAGCAGCCTTGCCTTTGGCATCATCACCGTAGAGCCGAGGAGTAGCTGTCATGTAAAGACGTTTCTTAGCTTTTAAGAATTTATCATCATGGACTTTAATGAAGGCTGACCAATCCTCACCCGGAAAGATGGCTCCGGTTGTTCTGTGGGCTTCATCGCAAATTATTAGGTCGAATGTACCATAGTCCTGATTCTTAGAAAGAAGAGCCTTCTGAGCCCTGGAAATGACCTCGATGGACTGGTAGGTAGAGAAGACTGTGGTCAGTCCTTCTTTTTTCGTTCTCCGAATGTGTTCAAGCTGCTTGACTATGCTGGGAACATCTGTTGAAGCAGGAAGTGCCAGGTCAACTGTACTGAAGTAATCGAGGTCTTCCTTTTTCCGTTTTGTCTGCGAGATCTTCGGGTCTGAGCAGATGCAAACGGCGTTAAGGGGCTCCATGGCATCAGCAGACCATGCTCTAAGAGTCTGTCCAAGCAGAGCAATTGATGGAACTAGAACGAGGACAAGTCCAGTTCCATCTGTTTCTCGCTCAGCAATCCTGAGCGAGGTGAAAGTCTTTCCAGTACCGCAGGCCATAATGAGCTTGCCACGGTCATCCACTTCGAAGTGTTTATGTGTGTCTTCGACCGCAATTCTCTGGTGGGGGTAAAGAGCTTTCTTAGGAGCTTGGGAATCCTTGCCGAATAGTCCCTTCTCAAGCTTAAGCCAATCAACAGGGGCTTCTTGAAGATCATAGAGATTGATCCTGCTTACTTGCGGAATTTGGTTCCTGAGGGCCTCGTTAGCGTTGGGACCCCAGTTGTTTGATGTAGATACCCAGAGACGGTGGGCGAAAGAAATGGTTTGACCTGATTCATCTTTGAATGTTCTGCTTGATGTGGAAAGAAAAGAATCAACAGCACTCTTGCTCATAAGGGAATCTTCATCGTAGAACTTGCACTGTATGGCCCAATAGTCACCGTCAAAGGTCAGAGCAACCAGATCAATCCCGGTCTCCTGTTTCCCGAAGTCTCTTCTGTAGGGGAACTCATTCCAGAGCCAGATCTTCTCCAGAAGGCTTGCATACTGGGGATCTGTGTACAGGTAGGCTTGTATCAGTTGCTCAAACTTTGTACCCTTGTCTCTCTCTGAGGATGCCTTCTCCCTAATCCGATTCAGAACCTGATGAAAACCATTGCTGCTCATGCCCTACTCTTTCCCGAATAGAATGATAGGTATTTACTCTGTTCGGTTATCATACGATTATTAGAAGAACAGGGTAGAGGGGGTCTTTCCACTTAATGACTCCCCAATCCGTTTTATCAGTGCCATCGAGAATCGGAGATCAACACATATGAGTGAAACGTACATACATGGCATCCCTTGCATCGGTTGCAGTAAGGCATTTCTGAAAGCAATTGATTCCACGCTGGATCGCATAAGAGCTGAAGCACACAAGGATTATGACCGTCTAACTGGTCTCGTGGAGGCCTTCGTTGCATGTGAAATGGAAGACGAATGCACCTGTGGTCGGTGGGAGAGGCTTCACAGTCGCTCGGAGGACAGAACCCCCTGGGGATTTGATGTTGATGAAGTTCCGGGGCGGATACTTCTGAACAAGAACCTTCAGATTGATTTCCTAACAAGCGTCATTGCCCATGAGCTTGGACATGCTGCAACTCGCTTTGAAGATAAATTGAATCGTGGCCCTATGTCCGAAGAATGGCAGAGCGAACTGGCTGCTGATTGGTATGCTTACAAGTGGGGCTTCGGTAGAGAGATAGCCCGTCACAGAAAGATTCGCAACTGGAAGCATCATGGAGTAGGTCCTGGGAAAACTTTCGAGGAGTTTGGTGATGGTGTTGTTTATAAGTACAGACTCTCAAGGAATTTCGTCGCAAGACTCATAGAGACCAGAGAGGCTGCATTCACCCTCAAATGGAGAAAAGTAGGAGAAACGGTTCAGGCGGATGTAAACGAAAACGAGTCTAGGAGAGTTGATCTTGCTCCTCTTAGGCTTGAGAAGGGTATCCTCGCTGGTGATTGCAGTAAGGATCTAGGCTTCTGGATGTACGACCCTATTGGTGAATCTGAGGACTGCCATTTCAGGGTATGTCGGGTAACGAGCACAGGGCATTGCGTTGAGCATACATGTCCAAGTCAGTACCCGTTGAGACAGCCAAAAGAAGGACACTCAGGCAGTGAGATTGTCGGCTCGACCGTATCAATTAGGCTGAAGGATACCAGGGACCCTTTCATCGGAGAATACCTTATTTTGCTTCACAGAAATGTTGTTGCTGGAGAGCAGGTGGGTTCAGGATCAAGCTCCGTTGTCCTAACTTGGGTTAGCGCCGGAACAGGAGAGGTTTACCAGGAAGAAGTCTTCTCGAGTAAGGCATGGTTCTGTGAAGAGGGATCTCTACAATCAGCATCAGCCGAGATTCTTGGAGTGGAGGAGGATAACGGCGTTAAGCTTAGACTCACCGCCCCTGAATCAGAGAATAGTGCCTTCACTATTCAGACTGTCTTTCCTCCGAAAGAAGATGCTCGATGATGTCCTGTTGTGTGCTAAATTACCATTCCTCTAGTTAGAAGTCCGCTACATCAAGGTCTAAATCTCCAACCTCTAACACTTCCATCGGTTCTCCGTTGATTCCAATACCAATTGCGTAGGCTGGTCTTGATCCAGAACTGCTAAAGCCGTAAAAAACATCAGTTGCGAAAGCGTCCCCTCGACTAATGTATTCGAAATCGGCACTCTCCCTTGATGCTAGCTTACCATGAACTGATTCACCCTGATAAAATATCTCGCCGTAACTATTTGCAATTACTGCAGACACATACATCGATTGGATTTCCAGTGTCCCATTGTTAACCACTGTGAACTTGATCCATGGGCAAAGCACATCAGTTCCACTAGCCCAGCGACCTTCTTCGTATCCAGTTTGGATTGAAGTTACTTCAACTGAAAAACCCTCCTTTAGAGGAATTTCCTCCCCCCCACAACTTGTCAATAGCAACAAAATGCTTGTCAGCAACACTATAGGGGAAACGCGTTCTCTACACATAGTCAATTCCTCCAACACTCATGATAGACACTTTGGGTAAGTGGCCTTGATGGAAACTACAGCAGAAGTATAATGAGATGAGACATGATTTATGTCAATCCTTTATCTCTTCTTCATGAAAACCGAAAGAACAGTGGAGTTTGGCAGAAGACTCAGGCATTACAGACTTGAGAAGAATCTCACTCAGGAGAAACTGGCCAACCTTACAGGCCTGAACATCAACTATATAGGTTCAGTTGAGCGAGGAGAACGAAGCTTCGGCCTTGTCAATATCTGGAAGCTTGCTGACGCTCTTGATATCCCACCCTCAAAGCTTTTCGAGCCAGTTGCTCTGTACCTCTAACAACCGGAATTTTGCATCATAGTCGTGAGGGATTAGGCGTTTACCATTTTGTCATTTCCTTTTCAGTCTGTAGACTTATAGATGAAAGGGAAAGAATTGATGCATAGAAGAAACAAGAATACCATGCCAGCTTACTCTGTTGAACCAGGAGCCATCTTCGGCAAATGGACCGTCCTCGAACAGAACCCCCACAAGAGACACGGCAAGGTTCTCTGCAGATGCGCCTGCGGCAGGGAGAAGAAGGTCTTCGTAAGCAACCTTCGTTCAGGACTCTCCAGGAGCTGTGGATGCTGTAACCATGTTGAACCTGGGATGGTTCAGGGTAAGCTAACTGTTCAGGGATATCCCTGGACTGATTCCAATGGTAGATCCAGGGTGAAGTGCCGGTGCGAATGTGGCAAGATCTACTACCCCAGGACAGACGATCTGGTTCATGGGAAGATCCAGTCTTGCCGCTGTGCTTTCTTCACCCCGGAATACCGCCTGAAGATGCGAGAAATGGCGCTCAAGGCCTGTTTGTCCCAATCTCAGGGTACTGAGCCAGCTTAACCCTCTTTGCCCTTAGAGGGGCTTAAATAGCCGATTCCTGCTGGTGTTACTTCTCCTCATTAGCTTGAGGTGGTTCGCTTCCCTTTTCTTCCGGAGGCTTTGGAGGCTTCCTCTGTGCTCTTGGGTCTGAGATCTCTCCCTTGATCTCCCCGGGGTTAAGGGGGCGTTGATAGCCGAGGTCGGCCATGTTCACCCCATACTTCTTTGCCTGGTACGGGGTGGCAATTACTCTGATGTTCTTCAAGGTTTCAACGATCTCCTCATCAACCTCACTGCTGGAGTCTCCGCTGTTCCTTGCAGCAGACATCTTAATGAAGGGGGAGAGAAGCTTTGCTGTGTTCTTGCAGTCACCGTTTCGCATGGTCTCCTTTATCATCTGCCCCAGGTTGAGTTGAAGGTCTTCCTCCATCTCTGACAGGCTTGCATTCGGGGATAGGCCGCACTTGAATCGGAGGGATTCAGCACTCTCCATGGTGGCCATGCTCTTCAGGTAGGCGAAGTGGGGGTTGGCTTTCCATTTTACCCCATCCTCGTCGGTTCTCTGCGAAGGATAGGGGTTGGCGAAGTACAGGTAGTTCAGCCAGTCTTCATACCTCATGGGAGCTGTGTTCCAGAAGAACCTGTTGTAGAAGGTTATGTGCTCCACCATCCAGTTCGTGAATCCCAGCTTCTTGAGCTGTTCATGGATGGCTTCAGGAGGCTCTCCCAGCCTCAGGAGTACACTTACTACCTGCCTGAGTCGGAAGTTCCGCATCTCATCAACAATGTCCTGAACGAAGGCTGAGGCGTTTGAAGCAGAAGGGTCTTCTTCCTCCATGATCCAGGTGTACAATGGATCCAGTCCCAGAGTTTTAATCTGGCCCTTTGTGAACTCGTACTTGGGGGAAAGCCTTCTGGCATCATTTTGAAACCGACGGTACATCCCACCCATCATTTCCCAGTAGATGTCGTGACTCTCCACATCTTTCCTCGGTACTTCAAGATAGAAATGCCCAAGCTGTTCCATAGCATAGCTGAACGATTTTCTCGAATAGGCGTAGGATTTCATCGCTAGAGCATAGGGGAGGATTGGAAGCCGATTGGAGTACTTTGCCGTTTTCTTTCTTCTCGCCACAATAAGACTCCTATCCTGAGTCTATTTCATCTTCGCAATCATATGTCCAGTGCGTAATCTGGATACTGCCTGTTCCAGCTTTTTGTCCTTATCCGGAAAAAGGATAACTTTGGATAACTCCTGCCTCGTATACGATTGTTATTTTAGCACTTAACGCTTTCACCGAAGCACAATTCCTTTCCAAATGCACACATTTCCTGTACCCTTCCCAGATTCTATACCTGGCCGCTTTGATAGCAACTTACTGAGCTTCGGCTGGGTTAGAGGTTCTTCACCTGCATCCGCACACCAGGCTAAGTACGCTCTGTATAGGTCTCTTTTCTTGACGCTGTATCCGGGTTTCATTT
>Ga0209408_1001460_pt1 | contig 14794 bp, 12 predicted proteins | sample AD_UKC107_MetaG_FD_184422 | JGI IMG/M metagenome (GOLD analysis project Ga0209408, IMG submission 184422) | Active sludge microbial communities of municipal wastewater-treating anaerobic digesters from Hong Kong - AD_UKC107_MetaG (SPAdes)... | ecosystem: Engineered > Bioreactor > Anaerobic >... | reverse complement strand
AACTCAAAAGCCTTCTCATGTGCCTCAGCTGCACTCTGTGAAGTGAATGGAGTGTTACGAAAAACAACAAACTTTTGACGGCTGTAACAAAGAAGCATTATAAAAAAATAAACCTTTACCCAGATGTCGGCGCTTGTTCGGAGCTTCTTCTCTCCAAAATCAACCTGAGCCTGTTCCCCGGGAGGGAGGTCTGGAACAGCGGAATACTGTCTTTCAGAACAACTTACTTTTGGGATGCCGTTTTCATTGCGGATCATCATTACAAAATTGTACACTGTTTTAGGATCAACCTTGGGAAAAGAAGGGAATCGCTCTTTAAGTTTATCGTGCATGACAGCAGATGGTGTGTCTTCATACTTAGATAAATAATCCTTGACATAGTCCCTATATGGCTCTAAAAGACAGGGCCTAACCCTTTCGTTCTCCATATAAATATCAAACTCTGTTTCTGACAGATCAAGATATTTTTTTACTGTACGAAAGTTTAGTGAAAGATAGTCCGCTATCCTTTGAATGGAAAAACCCTCAGTGTTACGAAGCCTGTGAATCTCGTGATACATAATGATAAGTGATTTTGTTTTTGAGTCCATTGCAATCCTGTTTTTTTATTTATGATGCAATGTAACCCTTGGTTAATAATATTTATACTTATCACTGTATTCTTGTTCCCATTTTTACTGTATTCTTGTTCCCGATTTTGCTGTACCCCTATTCCCATTTTCACTGTATTTTTGGTTCCTGGTAACACTTGCGGACATCCTTCAACAATTTCACCTTTACTGGTGCATCAGTCCCGTCAGGATTCACCTTGCGGAAACGCTTGCAACCACAAGAACATGCCCAGATAGGCGGTCGGCGCGGAATGTTGTCACCGCCCATTATCCCTTCACAACGATATTCGAGAAGGAATTCAGATTCTGTCATTTCACCGGTACCGTAGATGATATCCACTACTCGCTCGCCGCACACAGGACACTTTGCCGGTTTGCGAGTTACATCAATGATTCTGGGACGTTCAAGCATAAAAGCAATGGAGAGAAGTGTTATTCAGTCAAACCTTCTAATCGAGAGAATCTGGTTCATCATCATCTTCAACAGCAGCAGAACTGCTATCAAATGATAGGAAAAGTTCAAGGAATGCAGTTTCTCTATAGAAATAATTAGGATTATCAATCAGTTTGTCTTCCATAAAATGGAAGCCCCAATTTGCATATTCCTCCATCGTTGTCATTAATGCATCTACGGCCTTCTTATTGCTTATCATTCCTTTGTCAAGAGCGATAAAATCAAAATCTGTTTTTGCGATTAATGATGTAAAAATGAATTCTCTGAGTTTGGGATAGGCCTTCCTCCCCTTTACAGAGTCAATGTTACCCCAATACTGAATAGGTTGACCAAAGGATTTAATTTTGGTACTATCTTCAATCAGAGTCCTTCTTTGGTTGTTGTATAAACCGATGAAGTATGCTATAATGAATACTTCATAGCCAGCACCAAAAAGTTTTCCTTTAGCACTACCTAAAGATGTAACACCTTTTCCATAATCACTAAAAGCCTTGATGACAGAGTCTTCATAACGTTTTTCCCATGAAGGATTACGTCTTGCCCAGATATCATATAATTTCTCAGCCATATTACTTAATCTTTTCGGTTATTGTTCTTATTGTCGAGAGATCTTCTTCATCGTATCCATCTTGTTTATGAATTCGGTAAACAGTGCAAGATAAAGAGTTAATCTTTGAATAATCCAATTTTCTTGTACCAGACTCCCTATCGAAATTCAAGAGATCCTTAGTGAAAATGACACACTGTTTATCAATTTGATCAATGATGTTGTAAAATACATCTTCTTTGAATTCGCCAAAAGATGATGTAGGTGCATCAAATATCAAAGGATAATCCTCGTCTCGTTTTAATGTCGTAATCTTTGATATAGCAAATAGGACAGACATGTACATTGTGGTTTTCTGAGCACCACCAGGATTTGTGATTGGCGTCCCATTAGAACTGTACAATGCGATCCGAGCAGAGCCATCAACGGTACGGATAATCCGGATAACACCTCTAAAATCACCAGCATTAAGCTTTTTAAGATAGAAGTTAGCCTCATTCTCTAACATATTCAAGAAAGAAGTAATGTTGGCTGTTCTGGCCTCGCCGAACGCCTTCATAATTCTTTCAAGAGTAAGGTGGACGCGCTGATATATTTTGACTATACCATTTGAAGGTTCAATCTTATTTTGCTCTTCTTTGATGCTTGCCTTGAGTTCTTCTAAATCAGATAATTTATGCTGAAGATCTTTTAAGTCCAACTCGGCTCTTTTGCTACTCTCGGACAGTCCTTTGTAATCGTGGAACGTCTTATCAAGCATTTCTTCAGTTAGACTTGGATTCTGAATAAGAAGTTGAAGTTTTGCATCTTCTGCTTCCTGAAGTTCTTGGGAGATCTTCTCAACATCATTCTTCCGCATCTGCACGAACTGCAACCTGTCGTCAATCTTTGTGGCTAGTTTTGATATTGTTTTCTCGACATCGCCACTCATTTGAATGCCTCTTGTATGAAGCTCAGCCACGTATTCATTTTCAAATAATGGCTTCACATCCATTTCTTTAGACTCTGCTGCAGCTGATTCTTGGCGAATATGTTCCAAGTATTCATTAAGTTTTCGGACCATAAACTCATATGGCTCACTCCCCTTAGGTGCAGGTCGGCCGCATACTTTACAAACTTCATCATCAATCATTTCCTGCATAGTCTCCTTGTCAGGCAAGTTCCATGGCAGTGGGGTCGCATCGTTTGCTAACTTTTGAATCTCTTTGAGAGCTTCCTTTTTGCCTTTTTCAACAGCGATTCTCTCATCTTCCGCTTTTTGCATTCGGCGTTCTTCTTTACTCAACATTGAGACCTTACTTTGGTACTCCTGAAGAATCGAAGGGAAAGACCTCAAAATCCACATATCGTCAAGCAAGAGGGCGTTATAGTCAAGATCCACATGTAACTTCATCCTGTTCAATTCGGTCCTCTTAGAATCTATTCTTGACTTTATTGTTTGCAGATTTTCACAAGCATCTTGATTCTCTTCCAGCACTCTTATTCTTGACTCGAAATCAGATACGGCTTTTTCTTTGGTCTTAATGTCGCGAGTTGTATCAGAGATATCCCTCATAACTCTGGACATATCCGCCTCAAGTCGCTTAACCGTATCTTCCTGTTTCTTATCCTTCTTCAGTTCACGTGTAACCAATTTATCAGACTCTTGCTCAAACCATTCGGTATTTTCAACATACTGATCAAATTGTTTTATTCCTGAGAATGTGTCAACAAGTGTTTTCAGAGCTGTATTGTTATCGAAAACATTCAGTTCTCTTTCTCCCTTGAATAAGCAATAACGCCTAACTACGGTGTCAAAACATGCCTCTAATAGATTTTTTCCATCTACTCGCTTTCGCTCTGAACCGAACTGAGTGTAACCCACAAACGAGAAGTCTCTTGTAAGAATATTTCCATTCGTCTGACGTTCAAATCTAAAGCTCTTGCAAATTTCTCTTTCTCCACCATGTTCAAACTGAACCGAAACAGATACGATGTCTGAATCACCTATTCCTAGCTCATGTTTTCTCATTTCCGAGACATTTGACTCGCTTTTATTTTCCTTGCTAGTATCAAACAACCACTCTAATGCCTCGAAAAAAGTAGTTTTTCCATCACCGTTATCACCGATGACCAAGGTCAGGCCGTCAGACAGTTCGAAGCAATTTTCTCCATAATAGCTTCGAAAGTTTTTAATAATTATCTTCTTTAGTTTCATAATGCCTGAGTCAAAAACTGAGTTAACTGAGTATATACTTCTTTTTGCGTAGAATTGTTTTCTTCCCCATCAATTATCATGGCCACAGCCCTAATAGTCGGGTTTGAGGAAGATAATGCCTCAGAGATAGTTTCTTCTCCAGTTGGCTCATACTCTCCCCATTGAGAAAGCTTCTCATTTGCCAATACGGCTTGGAGTATTTTGTCTCCATTTGAATAATGTTTTGCCATATCTTTATTCGAATAATGAAATATTATATCTTGTTAGCACGTCATCAAGAACTGCAAGTGTATCATTACAGTTTTCTGAAAGAACCGCAAAATCACGAACACGTTTTACCTCGGTTCCAACTAATCCTTTTTCAAGTTCATAAGTATCTTCATCTGAAACATAACCCGGTATAACCACAAGGTCGTGAATGATTGCGCAATGTTTATCTTTATGAGTTCTTAGTACACGACCCCTGCGTTGAACAAACTGACGAGGATTTCCCGTACTTGAACAGAAAATAGCCAATTCACTTCGAGGAACATCTACACCCTCATCTAAGCATTTCATTGATGTCAACACATCAATCTTGCCATCAGCGAAGTCCTTTAATATTAAATCTCTATCTGATGTATCGCCTGTGAATTTGCTCACCACTACATGCTCATCAATATCCCTAACAATTCTTGTGAACTCGTCGATGATATGAGCGGAGTCCATATCATCATCAATGACATCCTTCGTGTCAAATACGTCAGCAAATTGATCATCCGGAAGATTCCCTTCTGGCGCGTAAACCAATGTATATTTCAGAGAGCCGTTTGAATTCATGCGCTCTCTAAGAATTTCCTCAAATACGGTCCTTTTGTTAGCTGCTTTATGAATGATACGTTTCCTTTTGAGCAAAAGACGTTTTACTATCTCCTGGGTGTCTGGATCTTCGTTCTTGAAAATCTTAGCAATCTTTTTGGAGAGTTCAACATAATCCGCCATCTCATCTGCTGTCAGCTCCACCAAATGAGGGTAGTAATAATATTTACATAACGCGCCATTTTGTATCGCTTCCTGCATGGAGTATTCAAATGTGTATTGTCCATCGCATCCGAAAAAATCCATCAATTTGGCATTTCCGGCCTCGTCAAACTGTCTCTCTGGTGTAGCAGATAATCCAATACGTCTAACATATGGTATATCGCTCAGCCGTTGCGAAACTCTACCAGCGCCCATATTGTGTGCTTCATCAGCGATGAGTAATAGTTTCTTTTTTGACAACGAACATAATTCATCAAATATGTTAGAACGAATGAATGATGCGTATGTGGAGATGATTATATAGGATTGATTGCTTGTGGGATTTTGTTCCAAAAGTTTAAGGTTACCGACAGTTGATTTCCATCCAGAATATTTAGAGCAAACCTTGATGATATTATCAAATTTGAATTTTCGGCATTCTTTTTCCCACTGCTCGACAAGAGTAATAGTTGGTACCAGAATAAGCGCCTTATAATAATTGCTATGCTTATATATCTCCAGGAGACAATTCAAAGATGTAATTGTTTTTCCTGTTCCAGTCGCCATTGCAAACAAGCCCTTTTGCTTATTTTGTTTCCAGTTTTCGAAAGCATTTTTCTGATACTCCCTTGGACCTGTAGCATATGGAAATTCCGGAATTGGAGTTCCATAAGTAGGGTTAGGTTCTTTAAGCATATGGTTTTTTTCAATTATTGCCTCAAGCCTATCTTTTGCCCTAGACAATGAAACCATAACGGTAGTTGGCAAATTATTTTTCGGTCGATTCTTAAGAAGTCGATACTCATCTTCCAATAAATCGGTGATTGACTTTTCCGGAAAGTTAGAAGTCAAGCGTGTTTTAACATTTTCTGCATCAACATAGATAACAGAATCATCGTCACCCTTAAACACCTTTTCAAAATCTTCTTTTTGAGATTCAATTTTCGCAACATCAACGGGACCGTCCCAATCACATGAAGCAGTAATGCTTTCAATGTTATCAAGAAGAGCAGATCTGGAAAAATTACATGACCCATCAAAGCAAATTTCATTCAAGCCATCTGAGAAAACGCCTGATTTTGTGTGTGAAATACCAATTCCATCTTTTGGCGATATTATTTTAATATCTAGTCTATTGTTGCGAATAAGCCAAGATAAACACTCGAAAAAATGTTGATCTCTTTCGGACAAAGTCGCTTTAATAGCCTCTATATTATTCATGTTAAAATATGGGATCTCTGCTTCTCCAACTCCGAGAGAAATAGCATTTTTGTCATCTTCGGTAAGTATGTCATTGATGACAAATCTCATATGGCCACCATTATACAAGAATGTGGCAAAGCCATCTGACAGTACGCTAATCGCTGAAGACGAGAAAAAGCCTAACATCAAATCAAAATGAGTAGAATTGCAAAGGCAATCTGAGAAGAAGCCTGCAGGCTCCCACTCTGTTCGAGACTTGTATCTTCTATGTCTCGGCCACCTAATATCCGCTTTTAACATACTATCTAAATTTGACAGTTAGCACAAGTAACTTCATCATCACCAAACATATCTACGAGCAGTTTGTTTTTATTCTTCTCGCGTTGCTCCTCCTGTTTCTTTATTTGCTCAAGTTTTATCTGTCTGACTCTTTCTGGTCTAATAAGCTCACTCAACGGCTCGCCTTGAATCCAAGTGTAGCCATCTTTTTCATAATCCATCGCTTTTTTGAACAGGTCAGGATGCTGCTCATATAGCCATATCCATTCTATCCTTTGTTGAAAAAAGCAAAAATAACAACCAGAGCGGCTGCGGCAGTATTGGCCTATCTTTCCATCAACCTCAAAGTCAATCAAATCATAATAAGCAGGAATACCGACACCACTTTCTCGCAGAATCCTAAAAATATCGTCCTTAACAAGAACATCATCATTATCAATTAGTGGGAAATATTCCAATTTGCCTACAGGATACTCAGTAAACTGTTTTAAGAATGAAAATACCGCATGATTAAAAGTTACGACATTGACATCCAAAAGTGTGTTTAATTTTTTAGAATAATAAAAGGTCTTTGTGAACTTTGTCTTCAATACAGATTCCGCTTCTTCAAAAGTTTCCTCATCTGCAACTGAACGATAGCACTCAGTAAACTTCTCTATGTTTCTATCATGAAGAACTTCATGAATAACATCCATGCTCCAGATGTTCTTCCGGAATGGAAAGATTGCTTGAATATTTGGCTTGGTAGAAACATACCCTTCCCTATCCTCATCTCCACGAATACCGACATATGATACAGTAGGTTCTTCGCCAACAAACTTCTCAAATTCGGCCAATTTCATCTTCTGGGTGCACCATCTAGCTTGTACGGATGGAAGATAGCCACCGTTAACTTTCAGAAAATGATCAAACGGTGTAGGCTCTGGACTACCTTCTGCTGCTACCAACGTTGTAATATGGCCCAAATATGAACGTAGCCTATCAACAAGCTGAACAGTTTCATCCAACTCGCACTTTGTGTCGCTGGTATAATAATCGATAAGAAGATCGGGATACTTGTCCTTCATATAGATGGCTAAAGCAGCACTATCCTTACCGCCTGAAATACCTAATACATGTCTTACCACTTCGCTCATTGTAATTTTTTCTTTAAAAGGTTAATTAGAGCTGCAGTATTTAATGATTCATCATCAGACAGCAATTCTTCAAGTTTGTCAGAAAGGATATTTACCTCCTTCTCCATCACATCTGATACTATGACCTGTGTCGTGATGGGCTTGTCATTATTTTGCGTAATATGAAGTCTCATTATTGAGTTGTCCTCATTTTTGTGCATTTCAACATAGTCATCCAACTGAAATAGCATATCTTGAATCGTCTTGAAAAAGTGCGGTTTGTCAACATCTTTTATTTCAGTTAAAGGCTTATTCAGTGCCACATAGGAAACGGCTTCAATCCATGATTTTTTGTTGTCGTACTTACCAACCAATCTGGAATGGAAAGTTTTAACATTCAAAGGCATTAGATTCGTTTTGACCCTACTATACCTGTCTGAAATCTTTTGGTGGTATTCTGCGAAATCGCCATCAAGATGAGTAGCTGCCAAAATATTTTTCTCTACAGATAGAACAAGTTCATTATAACAATTGCGCAAATCACGAATTGCATTTTGGATAACTTCAACAAAACTCTCGATTGCTTCTGGATTTTGTGAAAGTGTTATTTCTTTGAAGCCTAGCTCTTCCGGGAGGGTTTCAAAGAAAGTTTTCTCCGGATCTGTCGCATTTGCAATCACATCCCGAAACTTCCTTGCATTAACAGAAATATCTTTTGTGCGTTTAGCGTAGTTGTTCAGTTTCTTATAGAATGTCAAGAAAGGACGAATTGTCTCAATGAACGAGCCTGTTGTTAATTCTGTTGATGATAGGTTAATGGCCTCTCTATATTTGTCAAAGAAACCACGCTTTATTCCATCAACATCAAACGCCTTAACAGAATAACTTGAAGGAGAACGCAGGATTAAATCGATCACTTCTTTGTTGATATAGGGAACGTACTGTCCTTCAGTATAAAGGGCAAAATCATCTTTCTTTACAATAAGGAAAGTGGGCAGCCAGCAATCGATAAAACCCTGCTTCAATTTATATGGGCTTTTGGTTAAGATTGCTACTAGTTCACTTAGCTTTCTCTGCTTTTCTATCGAGGACTTCAGGAAATCACAGCATGCATTCCACAAGGGGCCAAACGATTCTTCTGTTGGCGCAGATAATACGCCATTACAATGAATGCCAGTATTTTTAAGCAGTGTCAGATATAAAGACTTTTCAGGAGGAAACTTGTCCTTATCCATGCCGCAATCCTCTTCATTGGAATGGTCAAGAATTGCCGAAAGGTATAACTGGCGAGCGACTGACATGTTTCCTGTAGGTTTCTGTTTGTTTATCAATTCGAAACGATAAACAGGCGTTCCCGAATAAATCGTGTCACAAACAATAGAAATAAGTTTTGTAAGGTCTTTCTGACTATGCATCGAATCGAGTTTACAACCATTAAAGTACCAATCCACTCTTGTCGTAAACATGTTATCAATAACCACACGGTTCAGAAGTTCCTTCTCATGAGCTATCTGGTTCCCTATCTCCTTGAGAGCAACTTTATCATTCTCATCAGCAACATAGTAATCTCTAACCCATTCTAATTTATCTATCTCAAACAGATGCTCAACAATCTCCTCTGTATTCTTAAACAAGCAATACACAATTGCTTGTCCTTGAATATTTGACACCTTTTGTACCAATGTCTCGATTTCACCTTTTGGCGCAAAAAGAAGATTTATGTAACCATCAATGTCTCCAGTAGGTACTTTATCAATTATATCACTGGTCAACAAATATTGGAAATATCGAGGTGTACCAGTCCTAAAGTAGTGAGCATTCGCTAATGCGATCTTGAAGTCAAAATAGTTATTAAGCTTTTCAGCTACTTCATCAGGCCTTTTGCACTCTCTAGCAGCTTCGTACAGTCCAGCTTCGATATCGACATCAGTACCCTCAAAAAGAATGTATTTTGACTTATACTTCGCATATCTGAGAATTTGCGCTTTCTCTAATTTATCTACAATAATTGAAGGATTATCAATACCCATTGAAATTGATGAGTATTCTTCAAGGAACTGTTTATCAATAACCGTTGCTGATGATGCAAAAATCGAAAGGAGTCCAACAGCTTTGATAATCTTTATTGAGCTATCAATAAACCCCGAACTTTCATTCAAGCCTTCGGCCCGCTCAATAGCAATCTTAATTGCAGACCAGTTAGCCGAGTCTTCATTTATTTCCTGAAGTCTGGAATAAAAGCTATATGTGATATAATCGTACACCTCAGCAAGGTTGTACAAATAATTCTCTTGGGCTTCAAAAGTCGCGATAGATCCCTCCCCAGTGGATTCCAAGAAAGTAAATAGAGTTCGCTCATTTTGCCCATATCTCTGGTTTGCCATGGTCAACACATATGCCGACATAACATCCATTGGATAAAGTGAAACTGCTACCTCTGGCTTTAGACTATTATTTGCAAACTTCGATCTAACCGCCAATCTATATGCAATATCAACATTCGCAGTTGCTGTCTTTGTGACTTTTTCGGAAAGTCTGGTGGAAGTCAAATTGAGCAATTGTTCGATTGGCTCATTAAAAACTATATCGAAAATTCTTCCTTTTACTTTTGTCCACTCCTGCCGCTGCGTCTCTTTCAAACCTTTTGCGTATGCATTAAAGCTCTGATGAAGGGTTGCTAAGAAAATGACGTTTTTATTTGAATCATTAACAAATTCACAGAATTTCTGCAGAAAGTACATCTCTTTCTCAGGGCTGTTTTTAGCGGCATGCTCTAATATCTTGCCGAACTCATCAACAACAACAACGAGGAATTTTCCTTTATTGTGAACTTTGTTGTAGTAGGACTCGAATGCAGCCAAACAATTGACATTATCTGACTTGAGAGCATCTGAAAGGACTGATGACATTGAAGCATAGTCACCAACTATATTTAGAAAAGAGAATTTATGGTAGTTGTCGAATTGCCCATGGTTATTTAAAAGTACCTCATTCCCAGATGTATTTCCAAGTAAGCAGTTTTCAAGAGCGAGAACGAAACTGGATTTTCCTGTACCATAAGAACCAATGAGACAAAATGAATGAATACCAGCTGAATACTGATTGACTATCTTTCCGACAGCCTGACGGGCATTGGCTGTAACGATATAATCAGGGGTTTTGCCAAAATCCCGGGATATATTGACTGATGTTGAGAAACTCATTGGTCTATTTCTTATAATAAATATCTAGGACATCCTCCTTAGATATTAACTCGTTAATGGTAAATAATTGTTCGCCTGCGGTATTGGTAAAGGATATGCTCGGAAACGTAGAATGAATCGCATCAAATGTTTCGTATAGGTCATTGATTGTCATTCCAAAGATTCCAGATAGGCTAAGTAATTTATTATATTCCACAACCTTATCTCCATTAGCAACATCAAGAGCCGCATATAGGAAAATCATAGGATGAATTGCTGCACGGGTAGATGAGTTAAATTCAAAATTGTCTCTGTCCAGTCGTCTAATAAGATTCAAATCTATCAGGACAGCAGAAAAGTCTTCATACACTTTACTGTTTTCAGGACGAGCGTACATCTTCAGAAGAGTAGCAATATCTCTAGCAATCGTATTCTCATTATATGGCGTTTTATCAAATCTCTTATCCATAAAGAGACGCTTAAGATAGTTCAATAATGAGGACTTTGAGAAGTCTTTTCGATTCTTATTAAACTCAGTGAACAACACGTTGTATATGGTCGCATAGTTTGTTGTAACAAGAAGATAATGAAGAAGCCACTGTGTTGCAACATCTTCGATGTAAGGATCATAGCCATCATCTGCAAGTATAAGTTTACCTATTTTTGTCACACATCCTCCTTCGTCGATGATGCCAAAACTTTTTAACCAATACTTGATAGCGGAAACCATATTTTTCCCAACGCCAAGTTCTACCACCGCAGACTCATCATTGAATGATTTGCCAGCCAAAGCAAAATCATAGCCTTTCTTTAACCAAAGGCTTTTGCAATGGAAGGATTCATGGCCTGAAAATGTACACTTCATTCTATTACTAAATTTTAACAGGGAATGTATTATGTCAATCTTTTTGAAATTGGAATGTGATTTAGTTTATTCACTCTCTATGTCGCGAATAAGATCTTCCATTTTCACTTCCAGACATTTTGCTATTGCTACAAAGGCATCTAATGGTGGCTGGGTTGTATTAGTCACCCACTTTGATACTGTAGCTTGAGTAACTCCAAGTTGTTCGGCGAGCCACTTATTTGAGAGACTCTTTTCAGCCAAAACGACCTTCAACCTATTCAGTTTCTTATTATCCATATTAATGTAATTTGTGCCCAAAAGTACTAATTATTCCACAATCGACTTGTATAAATTAGAGAAAAATTATAGTAATTGGTGAAAATTTATATGTTCAGATAAGCAAATATGGCAAAATATGCATAAAAATGCCCTGAAAGAGCGATTCCTTCAGGGCACATTGATAGCAGTATCAGACGCGGCTAAAGCAACAATTCAATGATGCAGTTTCTGTTTGCTGATGTCGGGCTGAGTTCATTCACTCCACCGATAAAAGATTGTTCAATACAATCCTCAGACACACCTTGAGAAATCAAGTAATCGGCGATGTATTTTGCCCGGCTCTGGGCGACGGCTGCATTCTTCTCAACACTACCAGTAGCCGAGTCTGCCGAACCTGTCACCCGGATTCTGAATCCATAGTCTTTGGCCAGTTCAGCGACTGCCTTGACATTGATTAGCTGAGCGGAGTCCGTCAGTACAGTTCCACCGCCCTTGAAGAACACCAGAAGCGGCGCACCTATCGGTATTCCGGAAGAGACAATCTCATCAAAATACCGGTTTCCCGTACTTCCCCCTCCCCTTCTTTTCTGAGCTTCAGGAAGTGCATCGTCAGTCGCTTTTGCCGGTCCAACGGCATGTACAGACTCATTCTCGACGGCATCCTGAAACTTGGTCGTATCGGACTGCCCGTCCCAGAATCTGTTGGCAAGCCTGGCCCGAAGGGAGTTCAGGCCGCTGTAGTCATTGACAGGAGTCCGCTGGCACTTCTGCCGCTGCTCCGTCTTTTTCAGCGTGTCACACTGGACATCGCCGGATGTATTCGCATTCTGTCCCCGTGCCATCAAGGAGATGACGCAGAGAAGGAGTATCATTAACACTTGTCGTTTCATTTTTCAGTTGTTTTGTTCATTGATTATCGTTTCACTTTCTGTCCGATAGGACGGATCATCCGACGGGACATGGCCAGACAGCGACGGAGCCACTCACGTTCCTCTTCGTCCTCCCTCCTGCCCCAGTCACCACCGGCTCCACCACCGCCACCGCCGCAGTTTTGCGCGAATGTCGTGGCCTTGTCAACCATTCCCATAGATAGAAGGGCTCCGCAGACGACGATATTCATGCCTTTCTGGGTCATTTCGCCGATGAAGGAGTCCTGCAGGAACGCCTGCGTTTCAGGAGGAAGCTTATCCACTGGAATGCGGCTGAAATCTCTGATGACAGCCCAGAGTGCTTCCGAACCCACCTTGTTGACGGCCACCATGGACACGTCATTGGCCGCTGAACGCAGCTGCTCCTGGTAGTCATCATACTCCTTCTGGGTATCGGACAGTTTCTGTTTCAGGTCGGCGAGCTTGTCGTCCGCATCCCTGAGCTTGTCTTTCTTGTCATCCAGCTTGGCAAGGATGCCCTGAAGCTTCTCGTTCAGGCCGCGTTCCTCACGCTGCATCTGAGCCTTTGTTGCATCATCAAGATCATCCGAGCGCAGTGCTGCCTCTATCCTGCCAAGCTCCTGTTCGACTGTCTGCCGGGCATTCTCCAGATTGAATACCATCGTCCGAAGACCCTTGACTCTTGTCTCTGCCTGCCGTATCTCGCTGTCCAGTTCGGACAGTTTTCCCATCTTCCCGAATATCTCCCGCTCCAGCTGAGTGCACTGGGAAGAGAGGTCACGCCGGTACTCCTCAGTGCTCTGATGCTTGGCACCGGTGACAGCGACGCTGTCCCCGCGCTCCAGTCCCCAGGGCTCGTTCGCCTTGGCAAAGGCATCATGCAGTTCGAGCGTTTTCTGGCGGTATTCGTACTTGTCATTGCCGGCGAAAAGTTTCCGGAAGGATATGGTGTTGCCATCGACCACGGGAACGATGTCGGCATGGATGTGCGGGCTCCGCTCGTCCAAATGGACAATGAAGGACAGGATGTTCTCCTCCCCGTACCTGCCACACAGAACGTCATACATATCCTTCGCCCACTGCTCCACCTCTGGACACCGCTGAATGGCACTGTTGTCAGCGCCCTGCTCGAAATCTATCTTCTGACTGCCAAAGGCGAGTTCCGTGAGTCGGTCATGTGAACCGCTGATAATGAAGTCCACGACGGTCCGGATTTTAGGCTCGTCACCATACTTGGCGTTCGGATCCTTGATACCCCGCAAGCGGAGGTTCTCCGCAAACTTATCCGGAATCGACTTGCTCTTATCCACCGGCTGCACTCTCCCGCCCCGCACAATCTCAAAGTTGAGATGTTCGCGGGTGCGGTCTATCCTTCCGTTGGCGTTGGAGCATTCCCATCCCTTTTCGGTCCAGCGGCGCTGGTGCTCGTTGCTCTGCGCTGTGGTGAATCCGGCCTTCGCCTGGAAATGCACCACCTGTTTCTGTCTCTCCATTTCAGGGCTGAATTTCTGCTTTCCCTGCCATCCGTTTCCAGCCCGGCTTGCCGTCCATGGCTGGCACTCTCTCCACTTGACCTGGTCAAAGTGGGTATTGAGTTACCAACCTCCCTCCATTTGTGGCAGACGGGCAAGCCCGTCGCTGAAGAAATGCCATCATCCGCAAGGATGTTTTGCCAGCCGCCACAAGGCTGCCCGATTCGGGGAGTCTCAATGAACGGACCGGAAAGCGGAGCCGTGAAGGAGACGGATGAAAGGAAAGCAAGGGCATTTACTGGCCCGCAGTGAGCGTTAAGCAATTCAGGTGGATAGAGACACCGGTCGGAGTCTTTTCGTAGGTCAGAGCTCCTGTTTCGACCAGTTCGTCCAGAAAAGTCTTCGCGGTGTGACGATGCCAGTGCCATGCGTCGGCGAGTGCGGAGATTCTGACGGTGGCCGTTCCGGCCTCGGATTCGGAGTTTTCGCAGGAGCGGTTCAGAGCGCAAAGCTCTACAAGATGACGGAAAGCATCGAAGCGCGACACGCGGTCATCCTGACGTGCGCGGAGAATGTCTGCCGTCTGTTTGGTGATAGTGATTGTATAGTCAGGACACATCTGTTCCTGAACGTTGCCATTTATTTTTGTCATAAGAGTATTACTGTTTTTATTGGTTTGCTGCCAGTGCTCCGATGACATTTATGGGTCGTGGAATGCC
>Ga0209408_1001449_pt1 | contig 14887 bp, 10 predicted proteins | sample AD_UKC107_MetaG_FD_184422 | JGI IMG/M metagenome (GOLD analysis project Ga0209408, IMG submission 184422) | Active sludge microbial communities of municipal wastewater-treating anaerobic digesters from Hong Kong - AD_UKC107_MetaG (SPAdes)... | ecosystem: Engineered > Bioreactor > Anaerobic >... | reverse complement strand
GTTAACGGTGACGGAACCTACCAAATTATTCATAGCGGAAAGCTCCCCGTTAAGCTAGGCGAGGGCGGAATTAACCAGAAAATTATTACACCTGCAGCCTACCAGCGCGGGTTAAACGCTATTGGCGAACATTTTCGCACAATTCTTCTTCATGGCGCAACCGAGGTTTTTGCTTTTGCAACCTCGGCAACCCGCAATGCTGTAAACGGACAGGATTTTGTTAACGACATCAAAAATCTGTTTGGTGTGGAAGTGAAAGTGATTCATGGCGATGAGGAGGCTGAACTTATTTACCTGGGGGTAAGGCAGGCAGTGCAGCTGAATTCCGAGAATGTTTTAATAATCGATATTGGCGGCGGTAGCAACGAGGTGATTATAGGGAATGGGAATAGCTACCACTGGAAAAAAAGTTACGACCTTGGAATATCCCGATTACTCCAACTTTTCAACCCTTCCGACCCAATTTCTTCCGCCGAAGTTAAAAGTGTAGAGAAGTTCCTCGAAAAAGAGTTGAATGACTTGGCTGAGCCCATGAAGCAGTTTGCTCCCAGCATGATTGTTGGAAGTTCCGGCTCGTTCGATACTTACCGTAGCATTCTTACGGCAGCAAAGGTTATCTCGCCCAACGGGAATCCGAGTGTTGAGATTCCGCTTGATGAGTACATAAAACTACACAACCATTTGATTAGTACCACAAAGGAGCAGCGAAACTCAATTCCCGGAATGGATCCCATGCGGGTTGAAATGATTGTTCTGGCCACAATCTTCACCCATTTTCTTGTCAAAAAGTTTGGTATTTCCCGCATGATGCAATCAGCCTACGCCCTGAAGGAGGGAGCTGTTTGGAGGATGATTAATTCCAACAACTAAATTATTCTCTTATTCTGTTTGTTCCACTTCAGCTTACGTTAAGCTGAATTTCTTTTTTTATAGTTATCTTTATCGCAAGAACTTTTAAACGCATTTTTTATGTCCAAAATACTTGTAATCGACGATGAACGTGCCATACGTAACACGCTGAAAGAAATATTGGAGTACGAAAACCATGAGGTTGATTCTGCCGAGGATGGACCCTCGGGCGTTGAACTTTTTCAGAAAGGAAGCTACGAAGCAGTACTTTGCGATATAAAAATGCCGCAAATGGACGGTATAGAGGTTCTCGAGAAGCTTCAGGAAATTTCGGCCGAAACGCCGGTAATTATGATTTCCGGTCACGGAAATATTGATACTGCAGTTGAAGCTATAAAAAAAGGTGCTTTCGATTTTATTGAGAAACCGCTCGATTTGAATAGAATTCTGATTACTCTCCGCAATGCAACCGATAAAACGGTGCTGATAAAGGAAACCAAATCGCTTAAGCGAAAAGTAAATAAAACGTACGACATTGTTGGCGAGTCGCCAGCCATTCAACGAGTTAAGGATATAATCGATAAGGTAGCGCCTACCGAGGCACGTGTGTTAATTACCGGCTCAAACGGAACAGGAAAGGAGCTCGTTGCTCGCTGGCTCCACGAGAAAAGCAACCGTGCCGATATGCCTTTTGTAGAGGTGAACTGCGCAGCAATTCCTTCGGAACTAATTGAGAGCGAACTTTTTGGACATGAAAAGGGCGCCTTCACATCAGCAATCAAGCAGCGTAAAGGGAAGTTTGAGCAGGCCGATGGCGGTACACTATTCATGGACGAAATAGGCGATATGAGCCTAAGCGCTCAGGCAAAAGTGCTTCGTGCACTTCAGGAGAATAAGGTTAGCCGCGTTGGGAGCGATAAGGATATTAACGTTAATGTTCGCATTGTTGCCGCAACCAATAAGAATCTTCAGAAGGAGATTGAAGCCGGTAATTTCCGGGAGGATCTCTACCACCGATTAAGCGTAATAATTATTCAGGTTCCTGCGTTGAGCGAACGGTTGGAGGATGTTCCGCTGTTAGCCCGACACTTTATTGAGCTGGTTTGTGAGGAGTATGGAATGCCCCAGAAAACAATTACCGACGATGCGATAGAGGAGTTGAAAAAGAACAGCTGGACCGGAAATATTCGGGAGTTCAGGAACGTTATTGAGCGCCTGATTATTCTTTGCGACAAAGAAATTACCGGGAACGATGTGAAAGCATTCGTTCAGCCGATATTCAAATAAACGCTTTGGTGAAAGTTAGTTCTTAAAGAAAAAGCAGGCCGACGATTCGGTGAGCTTCTCGTCGGAGTGTTCCTCCAGTAGCTTCAAATCAATTTGGTCAATAAAAATTTCGCTGAGCTTTATGAATGGCGAAACTGCAACTTCACTCTTTTTTGCAGGGAAGTAGATAACTTCCTGGTAAAAGAAGTGAGGGTTGGAGGTCATGTAAATGTCCCCAACCAGGTAAAGTATATTTTTCGTGTTTCGCATCATGGCATTCTGCCTAACTAATGTTAATACAATATAGCAACTTTTTTTGCTTATAAGCAACAGGTTGGCGGCAAAATTTTGATGATTTAGGTCAGTTTATTTTTTTAGAAGAGGTGGCATTTCTCTGTAAATTAAAGATATTCAACTGTGTAACATTAAAGACTAGGGTGCTGAAAGTTTGCATTTGTAACCTTTTTTAACAGAAAAAATTGATAAAAATTAATGGGAGAGGAGGGAAGTTTTCGGGATGTTTCCAACCCAAATGCTGTAAAACAAAAAAAACTCTGATTTTCATCAGAGTTTTTCGGGTGGAAGACCGGGCTCGAACCGGCGACCTTCGGAACCACAATCCGACGCTCTAACCTACTGAGCTACATCCACCATTTTGCGGGTGCAAATTTAATGTTTTTATTTAACAACACAATAATTCACCAAAAAAAATGATTTTACTTTTTATGAGTTCAATTTCTGCATTTAACCCTCAAATAATACTTGTTTTTTATAAATTGCGACACAAATGTTGCTGAACACAATAAAAATAAATAATACCACTTCGCTACAGGCTTTTCAGCTGTTGCGATATGGAGTATTAGTGTTAATTAACATGTTTCTGGCAAAGGTTGGGCTAAGTAAGGAGCAGATTGGTGTTTACGAAACTGTTCTTTTCATTTCGGGGTTGTTTACCTTCTTCTGGGTGTCAGGTATGATTCAGTCGATGCTTCCAGTTGTTGGAGATAATTCAAAAAAACAATCGCCGGAACTATTCAACGTGTTCCTTGTGCTAATTGGATTCTCTATTTTTGTAGTAATTATTGGCTTTCTTTTTGAATCATCCTTTCGAAGTTTTAATGCTATTAGTTCTTTCCCTCACTATAGGTTAGCACTTTTTTATGCAGCCATAGGTGCTCCAGGTAATTTGGCTGAATACATTTTTTTAATTAGAAACGAACCTAGAAAAATACTTGTTTACGGGCTGATTGTATTCTCTCTTCAACTTTTTGTGGTTGTGGCTGCCATTCTAATGGGATTTGGTACATTGGGAGCAGTTTACGCTCTTTTTGCCATAGCCTTAGCTAAAACCCTTTGGGTTTTTTATTTGGTAGTTAAGTATTCAGTCCTGAAAGTTTCCAAACCATTTGTTTTACAGTTTCTTTCGCTTGGATTACCCTTAACCGGGAAGATGCTTGTAGGTGGCTCTGCTTCATACATCGACGGTTTAATAATTACTTCCCGTTTCGATTTATCTTCCTTCGTAACCTTTAGGTACGGTGCACGCGATTTGCCTCTCGTTACTCTAATGGCCAATGGTCTTAGTAATTCGATGCTTCCAGAATTTGCTAGCCGTGAGAAATTGGCTCACACATTGTTTTTGCTAAAAAACAGGAGTAGGAAGTTAATGCACGTCCTATTTCCAGTAACCATAGTTGCCATTCTATTGAGCAAACCGCTTTTCCCATTGATATTCAGCGCAGAATTTACCCAAAGTGCTGATGTCTTTATGGTGTACTTGCTAACGATAAGTAGCAGAATATTGTTCCCACAAACAATTGCAATTGGTCTAAGAAAAACAAGAGCTTTACTAGTAATTTCTTTCATTGAATTGAGTATTAATGTTTGTCTTAGTTTGTTATTAATTAATTACATAGGGCTTGTGGGTGTTGCCTGGGCTACTGTTGTAGCGTTTGTTTTTGAGAAGTTGCTCATTGGGTTTTACATTTATTATAAAGAAAGTATAAAACCAACAAGTTACATTCCTGTCCTACAATATTCTTTATACATGTTTTTCACAGCTTTTTCTTTTTTTATTGCAGTTAAGTTTCTGTAATTTTCGTATTTAATTTGTTAACTGTTTTTTTTGTTATGATGAAGGTGGTTGAAAGAGAAAAGATTGATGTTCAAAAGTATACTGAAAAATTAGAGCAGTTTGAGTGTACCGAAACAGCCATGCAGCCCTGGATTCTCGATGCCGTGTCTCCGGGTTGGGGAATGCTGGCCGACAGCAAGGGAGACTACCTGATGCCCTTGCCAATTCGTTACAAGTTTCTTATCCCGTATGTAACCATGCCTGTATTTGGGCAGCGATTCGAAATTCTTGTTAATAACCCGGTTGAAATTTTCCCAAAAATTATCAGAAACCTCAAGCGGGAGTTCCTTCGTGGAGATATAAACTTCAATATTGAGGGCTTAAAGCGAAGAAAGGTGAAGCTGATGCAAACCTACCAGCTTCCGCTGGAGAAGAGTTACACTGACCTTTTTGAGGCTATGGACGAGGGGCACAGGAAGAATATTGCGAAGGCCAAAAAAATGGTTGATGTGCAAGTTTCACCTCAGAGTTGGGGGCTACTTTGCGATATGAAGAGGGATTTGCTCGACGATAAGAATGTTCGATTCACTGAGTTCAATCAGGTTTCATATGTTCGGTTTGTGGAGATTGCTGTGAAGGAGCATGGGGCGAAACTTTACGTAGCAAATTTCGAGGACGACGTGGTGGCTGCTGCACTCTTTGTTCAGGTTGGGAACCGGTTTGTAATCGACTCGGCCACTTCGCCCCAGGGGCGAAAAAGTTCTGCCATGTACGCAATAGTTAACCAGTTTATTGAAGATTACTCGGGTTCCGGCTCAATTCTCGATTTTGCCGGAAGCAGCATTCCATCCATTGCTGCATTCCGTAAAGGGTTTGGTGCAACTCGGTCGGAATACATCAACGTGCAATGGCGGTGGATATAATTTTGCAGTTGACAATTTTCAATTTTCAACATTACTACCTTTAACCCGGAGATTGCCCATCTACTCTGTCTGCCGCCAGACAGGCATCAGGTGAATCGAAGGGAAAACTCTAATAATAAACCCCAAACTCTCCTTGTATTGAATATGAAATTGCTTTATTTTTGTTGAAAAACGAAGCATGAACACACAAGTAAAATATTTAGAAATTTTAGAGCAGATCAAGTCGCATAAAAATGGCGATGTTTCTATTAGTATGGCTCAAATGGGAATTATTTACGGTGTGAATTATGGTGTATCGGTTCCTGAGTTAAAGGCAATTGCTGAAGCGTTTAAGTACGACCACGAGCTGGCCCTTCTGCTCTTTGAGCAAGATATTCGTGAATGTAAGATTCTGGCAACCTTAGTGGATGACCCGAAAGAGGTTACGGGTGAACAGATGGATTTATGGAGCCAAAGTTTTGTAAATCATGAGATTGTTGAACAGGTTTCTGGGAACCTTTTCTGGAAAACCGAGTGTGCACTTTCACGTAGTATTGAATGGTGCCTATGCAGCGATGAGTTAATGCAAAAGGCGGGAATGATTATTGCAGCCCGTAAGGCAACCGATATGGAGGTTAAGGACTCAGTTTTTGACCCCTATATTGAGATAATTGATAATTTCGAGGATAAACAAATGTCGCAAAACAAGGTAGCAGTTGCATACCTTCTCCGTCAAATTGCCCTCCGAAACGAAAACTTTAAATCCAAAGTTTCTGCACTCGCTCAACGCATGTCAGATTCAAACGACGAGAATAGAGCTTGGGTTGGCAGTAACCTGCTCTACGAGTTGGAGGAAGTTGAGGATTAAATATTTTCGCTCCAATTCTTTTTTAAAATCATTAGTGTCCGTTAAAATTTGTAGGTTAAGAATTTTTGAACAATTGATTTCTCGCTTCGCTCAAAATCTTTTTAGTTGTATCGGACACTATTTTATTAAAATCTAATTTTTTGAGTTAACTCCAATTTCAAATCTGTAATTCTGGCAGTTCACATAGCTTGGTATAGGAATTGTAAAATCAAATTCTGAAAACCAATTAAACAAAATTGACATGTTCAAATCGTCGAATCCTGCTCTTAGTGAGCAGATTTTTGCCAAAACAAGAACCGAAGCTTCCTCGGAGGTAATGACCGTACAAGGAACAATGGGAAAAGCACTGCTAATGCTTGCCCTTGTTGTTTTGGGAGCCGTTTACACTTGGCGTTCATTCTTCATGGGAGGAAACCCAACCATTTGGATGATGGTTGGTGGAATTGGAGGTTTTATTACTGCGCTTATCACTGCATTTTCTCCAAAGACGTCACCAATTTCAGCTCCAATTTACGCAATACTTGAAGGGCTTCTGCTGGGTGGTCTTTCTGCCTTTATGGCAGCACAGTACACCGGCAATATTGTGATTCAGGCTGTTGGCCTTACCTTCTCAACTTTTTTCCTAATGCTTTTCCTATACCGTAGCGGAATAGTGAAGGTAACCGCAAAGTTTAGGATGGGAGTTTTTGCAGCAACTGGTGCAATTGCTTTAATGTACCTGGTTTCGTTTATTGCCGGTCTTTTTGGTGCAAACTTCGGATTCATCCACGATGGTGGAACTTTAAGTATCATTGTAAGTTTAATAATTGTTGGAGTTGCAGCCTTAAACCTTGCCCTCGATTTCGATTTTATTGAGCGAGGGGCTGCCATGGGCTCTCCCAAGTATATGGAGTGGTATGGTGCTTTCGGATTGATGGTAACACTTGTATGGCTCTACATCGAATTCTTAAAGCTGCTGGCAAAATTCTCGAGAAGAAACTAGCTGCTTTGGTATAAAATTATGAAAAAGCCGGGCTTTTATGGCCCGGCTTAATTTATAGTTCCAACGTCATTTGTGAAGCTTTACCTGTATCGAAACTTGATTTATCAGGTGTCTTTTCTTCTTGTGAGCCATCTTCTGGCAGTCCATCACTAATGATTTCACCTTCAAGATTACTCGGTTTATTTTCTTTCTGAAGAGGTTCAATGAATTCAACTTTCTTTATCTGGTAACTTGATACCCGTTTACCTTTCGCCTTAAACCCTTTTATCCCTATAAATTCCTCTACATCAATTTTCTCCGGATCTCTACTTGAGTTTTTCCCTCCAAATGTAACCTCAATGCAAGGAAACTCATCGGTACTTATTTCGTTGAGGTACGATTTTCCTCCATTTGAAATAAAACTTTGAGGTTTTTCCGATGGTTCAATGGTGAAACGCTTGACATAGTGTAATTCCTGCTCACCATCGTAGTATGTTGCTGAGAAAACTTTCTCGGGAACATACTTTTCAATAAGCAGAACGTTGTCAGCAAAGTGTGTGGAAGGATCGAAGCCAGATAGGTAGTATTCACCATCCTTGTTAACTACCAACAATCTATCGCTCCCAAGAAACTCTCCTAAAAACTCGCCACGTCCATCATTGTTTAAGCGGAAAACATCCCAATCAAACCATACCTTAATTCCACCCAGTGTACTTCCAATAACCTCCTTTAGCTGGGTTTTATGAATGGCATATCGGGTAAAAATATTTCCCTGCGACTGTCTTCCTTTTATAGCCAGCTGGCTAAAATCGAGCTCCATAATGAGGTTACGAAGACGAGGACGAGGCTTGAGGAAAACTTTTAGAATTTCGGCTTCACCATTGGGGTTTGCGCTCATGTAAAGAATCTGCGTGCCTTCGGTTCCCTTTGTAATATCGTACTCCTTGTCTCTTGTGATGCCGGTAATCGCGCAACGTTTCATCATTATATCGCCGTTTCGTCCGTCACGGTATAGAACGTTGTATATGGTTCGGTTATCGTTGCGCTTGAAAACGTTAATGTGCAAAATGCTTTTTCCAAAGAATGCTTTGTCTTGAACTTTGGTAATCATGTATTTACCGCTCTTTAGGAAGACAATCACCTCATCAATATCAGAACATTCGCAAATGTACTCGTCCTTCTTTAGGCCGGTGCCAAAGAAACCCTCATCGCGGTTAACGTAGAGTTTCTGGTTGGCCACAACCACTTTTGTTGCTTCAATGGTATCGAAGCTACGGAGCTCGGTTCTACGCTCACGGCCTTTCCCGTGCTTCTTCTTAATTTGCTGGTAGTAGTTTATTGTGTATGGAATAATGTTGGCTAGATGGTTCTTCACCTCCTCCATTTCGGCCTCAATGTTCTTAATATACTCATCGGCCTTCTTGGCATCGTACTTCGAAATACGCTTGATTTTTATCTCGGTCAGCTTAACAATATCGTCGCGGGTAACTTCACGACGTAGAAGCTTCTTGAAAGGTTCCAGCTCCCTGTCGATGGTTTCAAGCACCGATTCCCAGGTTTCGCATTCCTCAATGCTTATGTAGATTCGGTTTTCAATGAAAATCTTCTCCAGTGAGGAAAGGTGCCAGTTTTCTTCCAGCTCGTTTAGCCTAATCTCCAGCTCGCGGGTAAGCAGGTGTCGGGTTCTGTCAACCGATGTTCGAAGAATCTCCTTAACCCCCATGAATCGAGGCTTGTTGTCGAAAATTATGCAGGAGTTGGGCGATATGGAAACTTCGCAATCAGTAAATGCGTAGAGCGCATCGATGGTTTTATCGGGCGAAACGTCGGCCGGAAGGTGAATGAGAATTTCCACATTCTCAGCCGTGTTATCGTCAATTTTTCGAATTTTTATTTTGCCCTTATCGTTCGCCTTAATAATTGAATCGATTAGAGAAGTGGTATTCTTTCCGAAGGGCAAATCGGTAATAGCAAGGGTTTTGCGGTCAACTCTCTGGATTCTGGCACGAACCTTTACCGCTCCGCCACGCAGCCCATCGTTATAGCGGGAGCAGTCGGCCAGCCCGCCAGTTGGGAAATCGGGGTAAAGTTCAAAATCCTTACCTTTCAGGTAAGAAATTGCTGCATCAATTAGCTCGATGAAGTTGTGTGGAAGAATTTTGGACGCAAGTCCTACCGCAATACCTTCAACTCCCTGTGAAAGGAGAAGAGGAAACTTAACGGGAAGGGTCACGGGTTCCTGGTTCCTGCCATCGTAGCTGCTCATCCACTCGGTGGTTTTCGGGTTAAAAACAACATCGAGCGCAAATTTCGACAAGCGAGCTTCAATGTAACGAGGAGCAGCGGCACTGTCGCCAGTTAGAATATTCCCCCAGTTTCCCTGGTTGTCAATTAGCAAATCTTTCTGCCCGAGCTGAACAAGGGCATCGCCAATGGAAGCGTCACCGTGGGGATGGTACTGCATGGTGTAACCAATAATGTTGGCAACCTTATTGTACCGTCCGTCGTCCAAACGTTTCATTGCATGGAGTATGCGACGCTGAACTGGTTTTAACCCATCGTCGAGGTGCGGAACGGCACGCTCCAGAATTACGTACGAAGCGTAATCGAGGAACCACTCCTTGTACATACCGGTGATATGAACTTTTTTTGCCGATTCGCTGGTTAGGCGGGCATAACGGTCGTGCTCTTCGGGCGAAGTTTTACGATTATCGTTTCCGTTCAACAGTGCTTCCGCTTCAAAATCTTCGAAACTCATCTATTTCCGTAGTAAAGTCAATTTCAATAAAAAACAATTAAGCAACAGCAGTTTCTTTTAGCTGTTCTGCCTGTTCGTTGGTTTCTTCCAACTCAAGAATATCGTCCATCTCACTCTCAATAATTTCCTCATCAACTTTAAGGTTTTCAATAATGAATTCTTGACGTTCAGGAGTATTTTTCCCCATGTAGAATGAGAGTAGATCGGGGATTGTATCGTGTGAGGAGATACGAACCGGATCAAGCCTTATATCCTTGCCAATAAAGTGTTTAAACTCATCGGGCGAGATTTCACCAAGTCCCTTAAAACGAGTGATTTCAGGGTTTGGTCCCAGCTCCTTTATGGCGTTCTCTTTTTCCTCGGGTGAGTAGCAGTAGCTGGTTTTCTTCTTATTTCTAACCCTGAAAAGTGGAGTTTGTAGGATGAATAGGTGTTCCTGACGAATCAGGTCGGGGAAAAATTGTAGGAAGAAAGTTATGAGAAGCAGCCGAATGTGCATACCGTCAACATCGGCATCGGTTGCAATTACAACCTTATTGTAACGAACGTTTTCAATATCCTCCTCAATGTTTAGGGCTGCTTGAAGCAGGTTAAACTCCTCGTTCTCGTACACAATTTTTTTCGACAAACCGTAGCTGTTAAGCGGTTTTCCTTTGAGCGAGAAAACGGCCTGTGTGTTCACATCGCGACTTTTAGTTATGGAACCGCTGGCCGAGTCGCCCTCGGTTATGAAGAGAGTTGTTTCGTTAGCGCGCTCATTCTTATCGTTATAGTGAATGCGGCAGTCGCGCAGCTTGCGGTTGTGAAGGTTTGCCTTCTTTGCCCGTTCGCGGGCAAGTTTTTGAATCCCTGAGATTGCTTTCCGCTCTTTTTCTGATTCAAGTATTTTATGAAGAATTGCATTTGCAGAATCGGGATTTTTATGCAGGTAGTTGTCGAGCGTATTCTTTACAAAATCGAGAATATACTGACGAACCGTTGGGCCTTCTGGCCCCATATCTCTGCTACCCAGTTTAGTTTTTGTTTGGCTCTCGAAAACCGGCTCCTCAACCCGAATGCTAATGGCAGCAATTATTGAGGTTCTGATATCGGATGCGTCGAAATCCTTCTTGTAGAATTCGCGAATAGTTCTAACAAACGCTTCCCTGAAAGCTGTAAGATGAGTTCCTCCCTGGGTTGTGTGCTGCCCGTTTACAAACGCGTAGTAATCCTCACCGTAGCCGTTCCCGTGGGTAATTGCGACCTCAATATCGTTGTCCGTTAAATGTATGGGTGGATAGAGTTCCTGTCCTGAAAGTTGCTCATTGAGCAGATCGAGCAGCCCGTTCCTTGAGACGTATGGAGTTCCGTTGAACCTGATTGTAAGCCCTTTGTTGAGGTAAGTGTAGTTACGCACCATGTTCTCGATGTACTCCTGCTGAAAATCGAATTTCCCAAACAGGGTTTCGTCGGGCAGGAACTCAACGTAGGTTCCGTTGGCTTCCTTCAGGTTTTCAAAATCTTCCTGGTTAACAATTTTGCCGCAGCTATACTCTACCAGCTTCGATTTTCCTTCGCGGAAACTTTGAATGCGGAATGATGACGATAGTGCGTTTACGGCTTTGATACCCACACCGTTGAGACCAACCGATTTCTTAAAAACTTTGGAATCGTACTTGGCGCCGGTGTTGATTTTTGATGAAACATCAACCAGCTTCCCAAGCGGAATTCCGCGGCCATAGTCGCGAACAGTTACGTGCTTTTCGTTCACGTTAAGCTCAATGGTTTTCCCATTGCCCATAATAAACTCATCCACAGAGTTGTCGAACACTTCCTTAAGAAGCACGTAAACTCCATCATCGGGCTGTGAACCATCGCCCAACTTGCCAACATACATTCCCGGCCGCAGGCGAATGTGCTCGTGCGACTCAAGCGTTCTGATACTGTCTTCTGAATACGTTCCGTCCATATATAATCTTCCCTAAGTAACCCACAAAAGTAGCAATAAATTCTGCGTGGCGGAAAAGAGTTTATCAACAGGTAATGAACAGGGGCGAAGAGGGGAATGATGAATGTAAAATGATGAATGTAAAATGTTGATTGCAAAATGGAAAAAGAAAACGTTTGGGAGGATTCATTTACCAAACTCCTGCCGTTAGAAAAGAAAAAGAAATAAAATTCAAATAGTTCCTTCTACCTAGAAATAATTAATTTCTTAATAACAATTCCATTCTCAGTAATAATTCGAACTACGTAAAGTCCTTTAGGTAACGTAGAAACATCCGTAATCACCTCCTTTGAATCAGTTGGCTGGGTGTGGATAATGCTACCCATAGAATTTACAAGTTGGATTTGTTTGATTCTGCTGTCAGCAGCAATTCTCAGGTTATCCTTCGCAGGATTTGGGTAAAGTAAAACTTTGATTTCCTGAGCGAAGAAATTGGTGCCAGTTGATTCCACAAACGATGCATGAATTGTGTGGTTCTGAGAAACTGCGCTGAAGGTGAAACTTCCAGTTCCATTGGTAGAAATATCAACATCGCTTAGAACGCTTTCGCCATCGACGAGCACATCGGTAATTTCCTCCCCGCTATCGGGTATTATTGAAAAAATTCTACTTGCTCCCTGGTAAACGCCAATATTTCCAGCAGGTACAATTGTTCCATTTTCGGATGCCGATGCGAATATTGAGTATGCGTTAAGCGCAGTTCCATCGATGCTGATGTTGTTGAATGTAACCCTATCTCCTTCGTCGGCTGTTAGGTTATTGCCGCTAAAGCGAATTCGGGTTTTGAAGTTGGGATTGTTTTCAACGCCGGCAACTCCTGTGAAATCAACTTCAACAACTTGATAGCTGCCTGAGATGCTGTAGCTTGATGTTACTCCGCTGGTTGACCAGCTGGGCTCTCCGTCGGCAATTGAATAATCGATTCGAAGGCCTGATGCGGCTCCTTCGTCCATTACCGCAAATTTTAGAACAATATCTTCAAAACCATTTGTTGGAACATCGAGAATAATGGTGTTTTCGCCACCATTGCCCGAGAAGGGCTGCTTAATCTGAATAGCTCGCATTTCAGACTCACTGTAAGGAATTCCGTTATTCCCTTCGGGTCTGTAGTTCAAATTTGTTGGATTGTTGCGTCGTTCCATCGATGCCTTACGCCAGCTCGGATCGCTGCTGTTAAACGGGTACCCATTGAGCGCAGAATGGAAATTCAGCGTAGCCAATTCGTTAATATCGTAGGTAGCATCGATGGTTTCGAGCGGTTTATCGTTAGGAATGTTGGTTCCAAAGAACCAGTAGTGAATAAGCATTGGATTGTCAACTTTCGTAAAGTGGGCAATGGCTTCAATATCGCCGGAAAGGTTTACGGTAATTTTTGAATTTGTTGAACTTGAAGCACCTTCCCAGTGGCTAAACTGGTATCCTGGTTGGGGAATTGCTTCCAGCTCAATTGGAATTCCCTTGAAGTATTGTCCTGTCCATGGATAAGGATGAGAGGAAACTCCCATGGTGCGGGGGTTAATGTCAATTGAGTTTATTTTAACATGGCCGTGAATTTCGTTTGAAACGTTGATCGTTACGTAAACTTCGCTTGATAAACTGAACTTTTGCTTTATATGCTGACGTTGGTAAGCAGGCCTTTGGGCAGCAAAATCTCTGAGAACATCAACGTTACTGTGCCACTCGGTCATTGATGTTGGGCGTCGCCAGCGATTTACATGCTCCTGCATTTCGGGCTCAAGAATTCCGCTAATTGAATCGATTACAGAAAGAACATGATCGTAGCTGAAGGTTGTGTTTAGCAAATCGCAGTAGCGATTTATAAACTTGTGCTTAAATTCTTGGTTTTCCAGTAGTTTTCGAATAAGGAAGGTTGACCACGATGGGTTTGGCCATCCGGGTCCGTCGGGTTCGGTTGCCATGGCCAGAGTATTGTGCGCAGCGCCCTCCTCAATTCCCGGAACGTAGTAGAATGGAAGTAAAAATCCAAAATCTGTATCGAGAATCATCCACCGCCAGCGACCATCCAAGCCAACGGGAGCATCGGGATCGTAACCATCGCGAAGATATTTCCAGTACAACGTGTTGTTACCCGGCCAATCGGTGTTCATGGAGTAAATGTGGATGAGCTCATAGTCAATAAAACTTTCCACATCCATCATGCTTACTACGTTCTGGTAGTTTGCGCTGTTCGACATGCTGTTGGAGTTGATGTAGCTTAGCATGCTGTTGTACTGATCGACACCCGCATAATTTCCAAACTTGTACTCGGAGTTGTTCTGCATAATCGTCATCTCATCCTCATCAATTCCGTAGTGCGATTCGATGTAGTTCTCCTCGTACTTATCGCGAACATTGTGGATTCCCCAGTATTCACCGTTGATAAAAAGAATGGATGGAAAGTAGTGTTGCGTTTCAACGCTAAAATCCTTTGCCAGGTACTGAATGAACCCATCGCGGAAAACTGCCCAATCCCAGTCGTTCCCTGAATTCCGGAGGATGAAACGCTTGTATTTTTCAACCGGTTTGTTGCTGAAGAGCGGATACTTAATCCAGCTGTTACCGTACTCGCTGCGGGCGCAAACACGAATCGATTTTCGTGGACGGCTTCGGGTTGTATTCCCGTTTAGCTGAATACCGATATCTTACTTAAAACCTAACTTGCCACCAGTTTCGAAGAAGCTTAGGTTTGCCGGACGCTCCCATTCGATGCCTTCCTGAAACATATTGTCGTAGTACCCGGGAACGTAAATTCCAATCTCATCGTCGAAAAGATTATCGCGATGGGTTGCTAAAGAAAAGTACGGAAGGGTATATCGACTTGACCCTTCGCTATCGACAATATATGAGTATGTGTAGGTTTTTGCTTCGGGAGCATCGGGGTGAATAACCTTTGCACGAACCACGTTAATTTTAAAAACTTCGCCCAGCGGCGGTTGCCAACCCTCATAGTACGGAGGACCCGGATTATCGTCGTAGTTTGTCGGAATCATCGAAATATCGTTGGGTTCACCCTCACGACTTTCGATAACAATTGGCGACTGGTATAACGTTGAGTTCACGTTGGGTTCAGAACCATCGAGCGTGTAGTATACTTTAGCTCCAGCGTCGGGAGTTGAAATTGTGAGAGAAAATGGACTTTCGTACACCCCATCGGGATGTGAGAAAACGGGGGGAGAAAGTAGAACGCTGTAGCCGGGTCCGATATTCTCGCTTCCCGGTGTG
>Ga0209408_1001443_pt1 | contig 14925 bp, 11 predicted proteins | sample AD_UKC107_MetaG_FD_184422 | JGI IMG/M metagenome (GOLD analysis project Ga0209408, IMG submission 184422) | Active sludge microbial communities of municipal wastewater-treating anaerobic digesters from Hong Kong - AD_UKC107_MetaG (SPAdes)... | ecosystem: Engineered > Bioreactor > Anaerobic >... | reverse complement strand
CATCGCTGCTGATATCATCACCGCTGAAGCTGAGTTCAATTTGTTTGTTGGAGACAGGAAAAAGCTCGTGAACTATTGGGGTGGTCTCGGAATAATTCTTTATCATTGTATGAAGGAGTGAAGGTTGCCAACACCTTGAATTTACTGATACTTCAGCAATTTCAGGGAACTTTCTCTCCTTTATTTATGAATAATTCAGGCTAGATCATTTAACCAGCATCAAGTTCAGAAGTGATGTGCCATATGCTCCCCGGGATAAAGTGGCTGCCAGATTTATTGCTTAATAGCAAATGAGGAAAACACTGGAATTAATTGATTGTTTTAAGGATTGTAGATGCAGAATTAATCCTAATCAATTCTTGTTGTCACCTAACAATATAAAGAAACCTATGAAGTTAAAGGGAAAGCAACCGAGGCTCTGAATTTTTGGAATTTTTTACAGATCTCTTTTTTGGTTTTGATAAACACCTAGAGTGGGCACACTGGTGGAAAACACGAAATGAACAGGTTCAACCAAAATATCCCAGTGATTTTACGTTTATAATCTATGCAGAATAAAGTATCAAAGACAAAAGACCTTTCCATTGAGACACTGAGGGGAATCGCGATAATTATGATGGTTGCAGGGCATGTGATAGGAACCAGTACAGAGGAGGGACTGCGAGTTAGCGATGATTCGGGATGGCGATATTTCTATCGTTCTTTCGAATATTTAAGAATGCCTCTGTTCACTGTTATCTCAGGTTTTGTGTATTCTCTAAGACCGGTTAAGCCTGGAGATATATTTTACTTCTTAAAGGGTAAGGCTAGAAGAATACTGCTTCCAATGATTTCTGTTGGCACTTTACACTTTATATTACAGCAGATTGTCCCAGGTACAAATTCCAAAAGCGAAATTGCAGGGATATGGAAAATATATATATTCCCATATGAGCATTTCTGGTTCCTTCAGTCAATTTTCTTAATTTTCATCTTTATAGCACTTATTGACCACTTCAAACTTATTTCAACAGAAAAGAAATGGTTAATAGTATTTGTACTGACCGCAATCGGACGCAGTTTATTGCCGCATCTTGAACATAACTACTTTAGCTATGAAGGCTTTTTAAACCTACTCCCATTCTTTGTGCTTGGATGTGGGATTGAGCGTTACAGGAACTTATTTACAAATAAAACTATCATAAGGGGCTTATTAATCCTATTTATGTTAAGTGTAACTATTCAGCAATATCTTTTGGTGAATGGAACAGAAATTAATTTCTTAGAGCTTACTTTATTAAGCTTGTTGGTTGCAAGCTCGGGTATTATCCTGTTATTCTATATCAGAAAGGACATATCAGTTATATCAAATTTAGGTCATTTTGCTTATGGCATATATCTTTTTCATGTATTCGGAACCGCAGGATCGAGAATCCTTTTAATGAATCTGAATATCACTAACACCACTGTATTGTTCTCTATTGGTTTGTTGGCTGGATTAGGAATACCGATCTTTATTGAATTACTCTTAGAAAGATCACAGGTGCTCCGCATGGCCTTCCTAGGATTACAAAAACAGACTGCTAAACAGTTGACAAATAAATGAATACAAGATTACTTATCTGATAAAAGTTTTTCGGGTCATACCCTTGCTTTTCAGTCATCTTAAAGAATAAGGATTAGAAAGCAGAGTTTTATGATAAAGAGACTGAGGCAAATCCGGAATACCATTTATCTTATCCTGGATTTACTGACCCGCAAATGGTCGATTAAGTATATCACTGTACTGATTTATTGATGAACAAGACTTATCAGGGGTCGACAATATGATTTAATCTGCTAAAAGCGATATGAAGAACTTTCCAAGTGTCCTAATATTTGGGCAGCCGTTTAATAGGAAATACGGCGGTGGAATTACCTTGTCTAATCTTTATATGAACTGGGATAAGGATAAATTGGCGGTTATAGCAACCGGTCATGTTATGAATGGGATCACAAATGATATTTGTGATACTTATTATCAGCTAGGAAGTGAGGAGTATAGATGGAAATTCCCTTTTAGTCTGGTTCAAAGGAAGTTCTCTTCAGGATTGGTAGCGTTTGATCAATCGCCTATAATTTCTGGCGGGAGAAAGGGAAGCGATTTAAGGAGTTTTTTGGTGGACAAGATATTCTATCCTACTCTTGAATGGTTGGGATGTTATCATAGTGCAGTTAGAATTGAATTCAGTGATAAATTGAAGGATTGGTTGTTCGAGTATAAACCTGAAGTTCTTTATATACAGGCCTCAACTCTTGACACTCTCTTGTTTGCCATCGAATTAAAAAAATTTCTTGAAATTCCATCAGTATTTCATATGATGGACGATTGGCCATCAACAATCAGTAAAAGAGGTCCATTCAGAAAATATTGGCAAAAACGTATCGAAAATGTGTTAAAACATCTTCTCGACATGACTGATCTTTATTTAAGTATTAGTGAAGCAATGTCTGAAGAGTACAAAATTAGATATGGCAAAACATTTAGACCATTCCATAATCCTATTGACTTGGATCGTTTTTCCTCGAAAGATAAACCGATCACGTCTCACGGTAAAAGATTCAGGATTCTATATCTCGGACGGGTAGGAACCGCCAATAGGCAATCTCTTTTAAGATTTGCCTCATTTATTTCGCAATATAGTCATTCTGATAAATCAGTAGAATTTGACATATATACAAATGACAATAAAGAACTTGGTGTTGGAAAAATGATGAGATATAAAGGGGTGAATGTATTTAGTGCTGTTAGTTACGATCAAGTTCCTAATCTAATGAATAGCTACGATTTATTGATCTTGCCATTAGATTTTACAAAATCAGGTCTCAAATTCTCACGTTACTCAATGCCCACAAAGGCTTCGGAATATATGGCGTCGGGTATTCCGATTCTAATTTTTGCGCCTTATGAAACAGCAATCTCAAGGTTTTTCCTCAAATACCAATGTGGTTATTGTGTGAATTCGCCGGAAAAAGATAGTTTAGAGAAAGCTATGAATATGTTAATTAGCGATAATGATTATCGTTCACTCATTGTAGAGCGAGCGAAGAAACTGGCATTCCAGCTATTTGATGGTGATAGGGTAAGGAGTGATTTTCAGAGCCTAATATCACAGCTAGCAGTATCTAGATGGGATTAAATTGGCGCTCCTCAATTAGTATCTTTGTCGCTGATGGCTAGCTTTGACAAAAATGGAGACAACCAGCTTGCGGGCACTTGTAAGGAGCCAACCCAGGTATCCAACATAATAACCATGGGAGTTGAGTGCTTGGGATTTTATACCACTCTTAAATATACCACATTGCATTCTATCTGGCTGGAACTCTTATTATCTTCTTCATTAAATAATAAGCAAATGAATCATCGCTCTATCTTATAACCATGGGAAACTCTTTAAATATTGTTATCCTTTCATCCGATAGATACCCTGACGGCGGCGCCTCTGCCAACAGGCATTTGGCATACTCGAAAGGACTATGCGAACTGGGGAACTCGGTAACATTTATTCTTCTGGGGCAACAAAAGGATAACAAACCGGCATTTGAAATTGATGGGATAAAATTTATAGGGACATTCAAGAAGAACCCTTTCTCTGAATTGTTCAAGAATCATGGTTCCCTTATCTCAGTTCCTTCGATTCCAGAAGGAAGAATTCAACTTAAGAAGCTGATAAAAAAGGGGAAGGTTGATCTTGTAATTGTTCTTGATACACATTTATGGATGCTTCTGCCATTTCTTAATCTATGTAAACGACATGGCACAAAAGTACTTCATGAGAGAACTGAATATCCTCAAGTAGCGCTAAAGCGAGGGCTTGCTGGTAGGTTTCACTATTATCTCTATAGGCGCTTCTTTCTCTCGAGAATAAACGGTCTTTTTGTAATCTCAAATGCCCTTAAACGATTCTTCGATGAGCAGGTTGAAAATAAGATCCCCGTCCAGATTATTAACATGATGGTGGATCCTTCACGTTTTCAGTATATTGCTGGCAATCACGATTCTGAGTCACGATACATAGCATACTGCGGGGCGATGGATATCGAAAAGGATGGCGTTGATATTCTGATTCGTGCATTTGGCAAGGCAATTAACCAAATATATGATAACAGTGACATGAAACTTGTCTTGATAGGGAGTGTGCCGGAGAGAAGCCTACGTGAAAAGTATAATTCAATTATCAGGGAGTCCAAATGTGAGGGCAGGGTTCAGTTTACCGGATATGTTAACCGTGAGAGGATCCCCGGGCTATTGAATAACGCAACAGCGCTAGCCCTTGCCAGACCAAACAGTCAACAGGCTGAAGGGGGATTTCCCACCAAACTGGGGGAGTATCTGGCCACAGGAAAGCCCACAATAATTACAAACACAGGCGAGATAGGCCAGTTTCTGAGAGATGGAGAAAATGCCTTCGTCGCAGAACCTGGAAGTGTTGACAGCTTTACCGAGAAGATCGTGAGATTGTTTAACAACTACCCTGAAGCTGCTCAGATTGGGCTTGAAGGCCGTGAGTTAGTCAACATAGAATTTAATTATCTGCAACAGGCTAAAAGATTGAATGATTTTATCCTGACACTTCTTTAGCCCCGGAAAATTTGATTTAATGGATTCAAGGTCAAATAATACTACTCCACACGAAGTTACAGTTTCAATCGTTGGAGATTTCTGTCCTGTGCACAGGGTAGAGAATGCCGTACTCGAAAATCATTATGACGCGTTTAAAGATGCTAGAGAAGCTCTTTCAAAGCGTGATTTGGTTATTGCTAACATTGAATGTCCATTGACATCTGTTAGACAAGGGATAAAAAAAACTGGCCCAAATCTCAAGGCTCAGCCGCGTGCTGCCGAATTATTGAAGTTTTTAAATGTCAATATTGCTGCACTCGCAAATAATCATATACTTGATTATGGGGAACATGGTTTGAATGAAACTTTAAATGTACTTAATGATAATTCGATAAATTGTGTGGGTGCAGGGTCAAACCTGGAAGAAGCCAGAAAGCCCTTAATGAAAACAGTGAATGACACCCGGATCTGTATCATGAATGTTTGCGAACGTGAATTCAGCGTGGCAGGTGAGAATAGTGCAGGCGCGAATCCTTTTGACATAATTGCTGTCATGCAGGAGATTGATAAATATCGGAAGCACTCTGATTTCCTGATCATGTTGTATCACGGTGGCATAGAATCTTACGGACTGCCGACTCCGGAAATGTACAGGAGATTTGTTTTCCTGGCTGGAAGGGGATTGGATGTGATCGTCTGTAACCACCAGCATGTCTTCAGCGGATACCAGAAAATCGGAAATTGTCATATCTTCTTTGGCCTTGGGAATTTCATATTCGATTGGCCCTCAATCAGAAATAATCCGTGGAATTATGGAATTATCCTGAATCTGACTATTACCGGCAAAAAGCTTAAGGAATTCAGACTAATACCTTACGAACAGTGCAACGGAGAACTTGGGTTAAAAATGTCAAGAGATATTGAGGAGCGAATACTACATGAAATTGAGGTTATTAATCCAAATTTGAATAATGCTTTTCTTAATAAGGAATGGCTGCGATATGTAACTAGGAACAGAGCACAATTAATGTCTGATCTCTCCGTTCAGAATCGATATTTACGGTTTATTCTGAAACGCTCTGGACTAATAAATTTCCTTGTCAGAAGACATCATCAGAGACGACTATATAACTACTTTAATTGTTCTTCTCTATCCGAATACGCCAGAGATTCTCTTAAATACGGTTTGGAGATCTGGACATAACTTAAGGATTTTTGTGAGTAACCATATTGTGTTGCCAATGTATTGGGGAGTTAATATAAGCTTTGAAACGAATCCGCGTTATTAATGAAAAGATTAGGTTATGCTTATAGGTGATTGGAAATTGAATCAAAAGGATCACAAAAAAGAGATTTCAGCAGCCATTGATGGATTTAATCTTTGGTATCGGGTTCCTGATAAATACAAGGTATCCAGGAATGGAGAACCTTTTCTTGCTGCGGCATTAATACCGGCCATGCTTAAGGGTGAGAGTATCGACTTACACCCGAGTATGCCCGTTTCAGAGGATCTACTGGCTAACCTTGGCAGATTACAGGAGGTTTATCACAAATGGAACAGAAACCTCAAGATTATAAAGATAAATGCATCTCTAACAGAGCCTGAGACACTAAATGACGGAATGGCAGCTTATTTTTCTGGAGGAGTCGACAGCTCGTATACCCTCCTGAAGCTAGAAGATATCATTAGTCATGTTTTGTACATTTCAGGATTTGATTTCCCTTGCGAAGACAGCATCTTTGAAAAGATGATTGAACGCAACAAGTTGATTTCTGACAAATTCGGCAAAGAATTCGTTGAAATAGAAACCAATTTTTACCAGTTTGGCTACACATATGATCTGAGCAGGAACCTTACTCAGGGAAGCTGCTTGGGGAGTGTTGCATTACTGCTGAGCTTTAATTCAGTCTATATCCCGTCCAGTTATTCATATGATCAGCTCTTCCCTCTGGGTTCTCATCCCATAACTGATCCTCTTTGGTCAAACGGGAGTTACGATATTATTCATGATGGCTGTGAAGCTACTAGAACCGAAAAAATAAAGAAGCTGCTTGCTGATGATACAATTTTAAATAACCTGTCAGTTTGCCTTAAGGACAGCATGAGAAACTGCGGTCAATGTCAGAAGTGTATTCGTACAATGATCAGTCTGAAGTTATTAAACGCTGAAACAACGGCTTTCCCAGTCTTTCCGTCGCTTAAAGAAATAAGTAAAAGAAAAATTGACGGACAATTAGAGGCCACTTTTTTAAGGGAAAACATTGAATTGGCCGACCAGGTTGGCAATCTCGACCTTAAAAAAGCACTACAAAGGAGCATGAAGCGTTATGAAAAGACCGGCCTATTGAAGCAGCTTGACAAAGTCTTTTTGGGTGGGAAGTGTGTTAGTTTTTACAAGCGGTTTCTAAAAGAAGATGACAATATTGTCCGGATTGATCTGGATACAGAATTCATCTAGTTGAATGTGGTTTTACAATAAATAATCAGAGTATAGAAATGAAAATAGCCGTATTCCGGACGTCGGGAAAAGAGAATGAAAGAAGGCTTCCAATTCATCCTGACCAATTTGAACAGATGCCCCAGTTTATCCGGTCACATTTGTATCTTGAAAAGAATTACGGATCTGATTTCGGGTATACTGATCTGAATCTGTCTGATTACTGTGCTGGCTTTCTGGAACGAGGTCAATTGTTCAACGAATGTGATATTCTACTGCTGCCTAAACCCGTGGAAGAGGATATTGATCTGATGCACGAAGGGCAGATTCTATGGGGCTGGGTTCATTGTGTCCAGCAATTTGAAATTGCACAGAAAGCCATCGATAAACGAATAACCTTTGTTGCCTGGGAAGCAATGCATCATTGGGATGATAGTGGGATCAAGAGACATCATATTTTCTACAAGAACAACGAGCTTGCCGGTTATGCCGCAGTGCTGCATGTTCTTGAACTACTTGGCATTGATGGTCATTACGGGCCCAGGAAAAAAGTGTCAATCATAAGCTATGGCTCAGTCAGCAGAGGATCGATCTATGCATTGCAGGGACGGGGCTTCAATAATATACATGTATTCTCACGTCGTCCTCCTCATCTTGTGGCAGATCAGAATCCGGATGTTTATTTTTACCATCTTATTAAGTCAAATGGCAGATACATGGTTGTCCCTACTTTCGATAGCCCCAGATACTTTTTTGATGAATTGAAAGAGTCTGATATCATTGTTAACGGTATCCTTCAGGATCCCGTGAATCCTGAAACTTTTATCTCAAACAGTGACCTTGATCTGCTTAAGAAGAACGCCATTATAATTGATATTAGTTGTGATGCAGGTATGGGCTTTGAATTTGCAGTCCCTACCACGTTTGAGAAGCCATTGCTGTTTTTGAGGAATGGTATAAAGTACTATTCTGTTGACCATGTTCCTTCTTATCTGTGGAATGCAGCAACCCGCGAAATTTCAAAAGCTTTAACGCCTTATATTGTGGAACTTGTAAAGCACTCATTTGATTTTCATTGTAATCGAACTCTATCAAAAGCGATAGAGATTGAAAATGGATTGATCAGGAATCCACAGATTATTGCTTTTCAAAAACGTGAAAACCAATATCCATATAGGATTAAGAGTTAATTAACTTTTCGGTTTAATGTGTGAACTTGCCATAATATTATGAAAAATTACCTTCTTAGAATAATAAAGCGCAAACTGGGCTGGTACCTTAAAACTAATCCCCTAACCAGAAGAATTATACAAAAAAGAATTCTAAAAAGAAATGCCAGGGAATGGGACACTCTTATCAATTATATTGAAACAGCCGAAAAGGTTGAACTAAAAGGCTGCAGCTTACATATAGGTCTTGTGAAGGACGAAGACAACCTTTCTTTTGGATTAGTATCCTATTGGCCGAAGTTTGAGCGATTTGTAAAGAACAACGATATAAAATACTCATTTCTCAATATTCATTCAGAAAATTGGATTCGGGAAGCCAGGAATCATGACTTAATTATTTGGAGACCCTTTTCCGATCCTGCCTCAATGTATGAGCAGTCCACCAAAATTTCCTTCATTGAGAACTACCTAAAAATTAGATGTCATCCCTCTTCAAATGAGCTATGGACATATGAAGATAAAGTCAGAGTATACTTCCTTCTGAAATTGCATCACTTACCGGTAATACCTACTTTCATTTCCTTCGATGAAAGGGAATGCATGGCAAAGCTGGATAGTTTCCAATACCCATTAGTAAGCAAGGCCAATGTGGGATCTTCATCATATAGTGTTAAAAAGCTGAATTCAAGATCTGCAACAAAAAGATTCATTCAGAAGGCTTTTTCAACCGGAGTGGCTTCGGGCTTTCCTTACTTCAGGCAGAAGGGTTACGTTTACCTTCAGCAGTATATCAGCGATGCCCTTTATGATTTAAGGATCATATTGATCGGCAAGAAAATTTTCGGGTATTACAGGATGAAGCCTGGCAATGATTTCAGAGCTTCTGGAGCAGGATTGATAGTTGAAGGTGGCCGTCTGCCCCTCGATGCTGTAAAAATGGCTTTCAAAGTAAAAGAGATAATGCCCAGTACAATGCTGGCAGTGGATTTTCTTAAATCGGTAAATGAAGAATGCCATCGTATTATAGAGACTTCAATAAACATAGATATAATATCCCCCAGCCAGCTAAAGTGTGAGGGCATTTCCGGATATTACACTCTTAATGAAGAAATTCTTGAGTTTCACGAAGGCAAATTCTGGCTTCAGGAACTGATAATGGAGGAGATAATAAACACTATGAATCAAACCCCCAAAGCCTGATCAGCAGAGATTCTGGAAGGCTGATTGCTGCAACCTGCGCTAAAGCTGATTTTGAACCCATGAGTGACAAGCTGGATATCATAATTCTAATGAATGCGTTGGATATGGGAGGAGCAGAGAAACAGAGTCTTCTTTTGGCCAAAGCAATAGGTAATGATTATAGAGTTCATTATGTTGTCCAGAAAAATGAACCGAGGCTAAAACAACATTTGGATTTCATTGAAAGGGAAAGGATAAACTATGTTCAACTTTCGGGGAGCTTTCTGGCAAGGCTATGGCAGTTAAGATCTTACGTAAGACAGAATGACGTCAGGCTTTTAATAGCCATGCTAACACTTGATAATGCCATGGCAGCTTGTATCTCGTTATTAACCGGAATTAAGTGTATCGGAGGTGTCAGGAGTTCATACCTTCCTTTTCAGAAATTGTTTGTCACCTGGATTGCGGAAAAGTTCTTTCTGGATCATATTATTTATAATAATAATTACGGAAGGAATCTCTTCGTGAAAAAAGGATTTTCTGGCAGAAAATCATCAGTTATTCACAATTGTATCAACAATATTCAAAAGGAGATAAAGAGACCACGAAGAGAAAAAATTACTATACTGTCTGTCGGGAGATTTACATTTGAAAAGGACTACCTGACGGCTCTGAAGGCTATAAGTATTCTTAACAAGATTTGCAGTGATAAGGTCATTGATTATATTATAATTGGAGATGGTGAATGCCTTGATCTTATTAATGGTTGGATTAATAACCTCAAGCTGGGAAATGTGAGTTTGGTAATTAATCCGGAATCAGTTGAAGCATTCTATTTAACCGCAGACATTTATCTTATGAGTTCCATATCTGAGGGTATGCCAAACAGTATTATGGAAGCCTTCAGCTATTCTTTACCTGTAGTGACAACAGATGCAGGTGATGCCACATTTCTTGTAGAGGACAATGTTAGTGGGTACGTGGTACCGCAAAAAGATTATCAGGCAATGGCAGAGAAACTTGCTGATCTTGTCATGCATTACGAAAAGAGGATTACATTTGGACTTCATGGGCACAAACATGTTTTAAACACCTGTACGGAAGATATCTTCCGTCAAAGATACTTAGACCTGATTAATAAGCTGTTAAATTCGTAGTGAGATTATCAATGAAAGAATATATCGGAGAAGATTGTAGATAATTTATAAAATTATCAAGACAGGATAATGATGCTCATTGATTAAGAGGCATTAAATGAAGGAGTGCAGGATAAAATCCATTGATCTGAAGTTTCAATACTTTTTCAGTGGTTAGGGAATTTACCTGAATCCGTGGCAGAGAATAAAAGTAATCAGAATGGTAAAGACTGATGTTCCCTGTTTGTGTTGTTGTAGCAGTAATGAAATTACATTTTTTCACTATATCCACCTCCCTCTCGCCGAATTTGCCCAACGGATAACTGAAGTGTTGAACTGCCCGGTTTATTTTATTCTCAATGGTTATTTTTGATTCGAAGATTTCAGCAAATGCCTGTTTGTCAGAAAGGTTGATGAGGTTATGATGATTGAGGGTATGAGAGCCAATAGAAAATAATGGATCTGCGACAAGTGTATTGATGTTGTCCCAGGACAAACATAAGTTCGATGCATAATCCGGAACTTGGAAACCATAGTTCGAAAAGAATTTATTTAGTTCATCTACGATGTTTTCATTATTCAGTTTCATAAGATGATTTCGGATAATACTAAATGCCCTTTCCTTTTGACTATGGCTATAACATTGGATGTCAACCATGCCTGAAGGGAAATGGTATTTAATATTTGGTGTTTTAATTAAGAGGTCCTCCAACAGGTACCACCACAGTATAGCTTTCTTTTCCGGGAATGAGTTTGTTATGTAAATTGTGAACGGTATTTTATGTTTTTGCAGTACCGGGAAAGCGTATTCTAAATTGTCCCTATATCCGTCATCAAAAGTGAAGGCTACGAATTTTCTGTTGGTCTTTTTGTTGTTATGGATCCAGTCTTTCAAGGCATCCAGGGAAATAAAATCATATCCCTTCTTAACGAAAAACTTGATAATACTCTCCAAATGTTCTGGAGATATCTCAAGACTTAGATGATTATGAATCCTTGTCTTTTTTACTGGAAGAACGACCCTGTGCATCATCAAAATGTGTCCACGTCCACCGAAAAAAGGTTTCGTCAGAGAATGAACACCAGAGTAATAGATTATAGGAGATAGTGTCTTTGTAAGTACTTTTTGTACGTAGTTCCCCATGCTAAAGCTTATGTAAACAGTATATCCTTGATCTAGTGGGCGTAAGCGATTAATAGACTCACAAAATCGTCATCTTGTTTTAAGCGAAATTTGGGTGTAAGTTAGTAAAATTCATTTTTATTTCTTCCCCAGACGTAAATTTGAAGATTCCAAACAAGTAAACACAAGATACAATCTTTTGCCAAACGAAATATCCGACTATGGTTTTAATATGAAAGAGAGTACAGCAGTGTGTTTTGCCACAGTCGAAAATGAGATTTGGTTTTAGCTGTAATATTCCCGTGATATTTTAGTTATAAAAGAGTCCCACAGTTTAACTAATAGATGAAAATAGGTGTAATTGGAACAAGAGGAATTCCCGATATTCAGGGGGGCATTGAAACACACTGTCAGGAACTGTATACGAGGTTGGCCGAAATAGAAGGGAATCATATCACTATATATAGGCGAAAACCATACCTTGATATGGAGAAGAAGAATGCCAGGTTGAAAAACATACGTTTTATTGACATTAGTGTCCCGCAAAGTAAATCTTTGGAAACATTTTTACATTCTATGTTTTCCTCGGTGCATGCCTTATTTCAAAAATATGATATTGTCCACTATCATAACACTGGACCTGGTTTTTTTATTCCAATTGTAAAACTGTCAAGGGCGAAAGTTGTATTTACTTATCATAATGTTAGTTACACTCAAAAGAAGTGGAACAAATTCGCAAAACAGTTTTTGACAATTTCAGAAAAGATAAGTCTCACCTGGTCAGATTACATCATATTTATTTCAGATGTAATCAGGTCCGAAATGAAAGAGCGATACAAAATCCCTGCGAATAGATCGAAAATTATATTTAATGGCGTAAAGCTTCCCGAAAGAGCCTCTGAATCAGCGTATCTCAAGGAATTGGGTCTGGAAAAGAATGGATATATCCTCAGTGTGGGAAGGTTTATGGAAGAAAAGGGCTTTGATTATTTAATAAGAGCGTATAAAGCAACCGGGATGAATGGCATTAAACTTGTTTTGGCCGGTGACACTGATTATCCTACCGATTATTCCGGAAAACTAAAGAAACTGGCTGTGGAGAATGGTATTATTTTAACTGGTTTCATTAAAGGAGAAAAGTTAAAACAGCTCTACTCATATGCACGCCTCTTTATAATTTCCTCATATTCGGAGGGTCTACCAATAGCCTTGCTTGAAGCAATGAGCTATGATCTGGACGTTCTGGCAAGCGATATTCCGGCTAATTCAGAAATCAGCCTGGACAAAAATGACTATTTCCGGACAGGAGATGAAAACGCTCTTACGAGTGCAATTCTAAGGAAGCTGTCAATAGCAAACCAGAGATCATTCCGTCCACTTCTGGCTGAGAAGTATAATTGGGATAGAATCACAGAAGAAACGAATGAAATTTATCACACACTAATATCATAGCAAATGAAAATCAAAGCAGGAATAATAGGTCTTGGCAAAATGGGTTTATCCCATGCTGCGATCGTAAATCCTCACCCGGCTGTTGACCTCGTTGGAGTATGTGACACTTCGTCAATAGTATTGGAAGCTTTTAAAAAATTCAGCAAAATCAGGGTATACGATGATTATAAAAAGATGATCGATACTGAGAAGCCCGATCTACTGATAGTGGCTTCACCTACTAAGTATCATTATGAAATGGTAAATTATGCTCTGGATCGGGGTATTCACACGTTCTGTGAGAAACCTTTCAGTCTGACTACCCGTGAGGGGCGCGATCTGGTCAATAAGGCGGCTGAGAAAGGAGTTGTGAATCAGGTGGGATTCCACAACCACTTTATCGGAACATTCAGGGAACTGAAAAGATTACTGAAGTCAGGTGTTCTGGGAGAGCTTGTCCACTTTACCGGTGAAGCTTATGGTCCTGTAGTGGTTCGTGAAAAGGGAGAGACCTGGCGTTCTGACCCAAAGGAGGGTGGAGGATGTTTGTTTGACTATGCATCTCACGTCATAAATCTGATTCAGGAAATAATCGGTAACCCGGTCAAGGCCAGCGGATCTCAGCTCAAAAAGATCTATTCAAAAAAGGTTGAAGATGCTGTTTATTCAGTCCTGACACTGGATAGCGGAGTAAGCGGTGTACTTTCAGTGAACTGGAGCGACGAGACATATAGAAAAATGTCGACATCGCTGATGGTCATGGGAAAAAAGGGGAAAATCATCTGTGATGCTACTGAGTTGAAAATCTATCTAAAGGAGGCAAGTGCCAGAGAAAATCTGGAGAAAGGCTGGACTATCAGGTATATTACTGATCTGGCAATTCCGGTCGATTTCTATCTTAGAGGTGAGGAGTACAGTGCCCAGATAGACCATTTCATTCAATGCGTCCTTAAAAAGAAACAAACAGAAATCAACTCCTTTGAACAGGCTCTTAAGACCGATGAGACAATAGATTTAATAATTGAAGATTCAAAAAGGTAAACATACAGATGGAAAAGGTATTGTTCGGTGATAACCAGTTTTTTGCTGTAAACCACCTGTCAGACGAGAAATCAAGGGAACAGGCGATACGTTTTAAGGATGACGCCACCATTATCAGGGTGCTTGATCAGGCTATTGAGACGGGGATCAAGACATTCATGTGCACGACGCATGACCGTATTGGCAACATCTGTAATCATTTACGTGCCAATCCTGAAAAATACAGGGGTTTTAAGATCTACCCATGCATGCCGTATGCTCATAAGTATGCGAATGCGGTCACTGAGCTCGGCATTATTGGGACGGTTAAACAATATGTGCCAGGTAATATTTTCAGTACATTTACTAAAGGGGGAGTCGCGTACCTGAATAAGGACTTCATCAAACTGATGGAGATATTTGTTGATGCCGAGATGAAGATGTTCAAGGGTATAAGTACGCCCGTCATATTTATCCAGAATGTTGTGGTAGACCTGATTCTTGGCCTCGGGCTAAATGAAGTTTTTAAAGAGTATGATGCATATATCAGGAAGAAGTATAATGCGGAGCCTGGTTATATAACGATGAATTTGCCGGCCTTGCTGGATGCTTTGGATTCTGTCGGCATTCAAAATCCGATTATCGCCAGTTCTATAAACAAGATTGGATTCAGGATGTCTGGAGGAAAGGAGATTTATGAGAAATACCTGAATGAAAAGACATTCAGGCCGATCGCAATGCAGGTTCTCGCGGCAGGTGCTCTCAGGCCTAAGGAAGCCATTGAATATCTGGCCGGATTCCCGAAAATTGAATCTGTCTTGTTTGGTGCATCATCGAAAGCGCATAT
>Ga0209408_1001432_pt1 | contig 14977 bp, 17 predicted proteins | sample AD_UKC107_MetaG_FD_184422 | JGI IMG/M metagenome (GOLD analysis project Ga0209408, IMG submission 184422) | Active sludge microbial communities of municipal wastewater-treating anaerobic digesters from Hong Kong - AD_UKC107_MetaG (SPAdes)... | ecosystem: Engineered > Bioreactor > Anaerobic >... | reverse complement strand
CAAATATCGCTGCCAAATTTTATGCATGTTGATTAAATAATTTAATTGCTATATTGCGCGGATGTGGTACAATATAGATAAGAACAATGGGTGGCAACCTAAGAGCCAGAAGGAGATATATATATGACAAAAAGACAGATGGAAAAGGCTGGAGCTATTATTAAGGATTACGGAATGGCAGAAGAGTTCAAATGTATGGAATACTTGAAGGCATTAGAGTGGATTAAAGGTGGCGTATTGGCTTGCAATTTCGATAAGGCACGCCGTGAGCTTGCTGATATCTACGAAGAGACAGAAGAAGAGGCAGCAAAATACGAAAATTATAAAGTATGGGATCAGTACTGCCACGTTATGGCTATGATGGCCGGCCGCGTTAAGTATCTTGCATAATTAGTCGCACAACAGGCCCGGTGACATATCCGGGCCCGTGATGGGGCTAATTAAGCCACTATATAGCCGGCGGGCATACGCAAGGAGATTAAGGCAATGAAAAATGTCAATAAAATAACATTAAAGTCATACAACAGAGGCGGAGACATAACGACAGTATGGGGCTGTTATTTTGACAATGATAACGGTATTCACGATATGCCTCATGGCAAGGCCGTTTTTGATGACTTTTTGGATATTGTGGAGTATATGGACGGCGTTATTGAAAAAATGTTCGGCGTGCTTGACTATGACACCTGCAACAGTACAGAAGGCAACGAGTTCACAAGAACATATTATATAAATGAGTTATAAGGAGGTGTAAATATGGATGATAGAAAGTTTAAATGCATAACTGGTTTACTATTAATTATTGCTGCTTGGTTGCTATCTTGGGCATTTGGCTTGATATAAGGAGGCGACGCCAGGGCCATATGACCCTGGCCCTTATGGGCCGCAACCTATGACCAAATTGTGACCAAATTGTGACCAAATTGTGACCAAATTGTGACCAAATTGTGACCAAATTGTGACCAAATTGTGACCAAAAGTGTGAACAAAGTGTGAACAAAGTGTGAACAAACATACGTTCTATATGGAAGGAGGTAAGCATATGAAGATTACAAGAACATTTGTTATTGAAATTGAGCTGTGGGAAAAGCTCAGAGATCGTGCATTTACAGAGCACAAGAGTATTAGTGAATTGCTTCGCGATATCATCACAAATTATTTGAAGTAATTTTGTATTGATGTTTTGGGTAGTTTGATATAAACTCAAATTACTCAAAACTCAAATACTCAAAACTTAAATACTAAATGGGAGGTACTCAAATGAATTATCCGATTATTACTGGATGGGAGATTAATGGAGACAGCATCTATATCTATATTGATGATGGCTGCGATGTATGGCTCAGGGAATTGCCGCTTGATGAAGTAATATATAAAGTGACTAAATTAAAATCAGGTTCCGTTTATGGAAGTTCAGTGAATCGTTACATCGTAGGTGACTAACTATGGCAAAGAGTTCAGCAGAAAAAATCGCTTTAAATAAACTGGCAAATAAATATGGCATTGATAGATCAATGGCAGGTGCTGACGAATTTCTTTACCGCAAGATGCGTGAAGAAGTTTACGAGATTAACGATAAGATATTAAGTAAGAACTTCTATAATCTCAATTTCGATAAAGAAAATAAGACAGTTGATAAAAGAACATCTGCAGGTAAAGCTGACAAGAAAGCATACTCAAAAGATACACATAATTATTTTGAAAGTGAAGCTGAAAGAAGAGATGTTGTTAGAGACTATTACTATGACATAAAGACAGGCGTATTTGACACAAAATCAAATGAGTATGCTGCCAAAGCTTTTCTTGAACTTGATAGATTTGCTAAGTCAGAGGATGCCATATATAAAGGCAATATGCTTGTTGGATTTAAAGCAAGTAATAGAAGAAGAGCTGCAGAAAATGCTAGTATGAGAACTAGAGCTATCAAATCAACAAAAATACCTCTTGAAGTAAGAAGATATATAGAAGCAGGCGATGATGAGACAGCAAGAGAGTATTTTGAATTTCTCGCTGACCTGAAAAGAAGAATAGGAGATGTGGATGTAGGATCTGACCCTGAAGCTATTATGAGTATGATGGATGATGTAATGGAAGGTGGTTATACATCAACAAGGAAAGCAAAAAATGTCTTGACTAATTTCATCAGGTTTCAGATTAGTGGAAGAGGAGAGGTAGAAGTAGGTAAACTTATAAATCAGGCTTACTCAATCAAAGCAGGCGGTAGATCTGTTTTCGGAGTAAGAGAGAAGAACGAATTTAGTGAATACATTAAATCAGAAATTAAATACAAAGGAGTTTAATTATGATAGAGAAGGTTTTTAATGGAATTAAGAATTTTCCTTATGTGGAAGTAGCTGCATTGCCTAACGCAACGTGTAAGAGAGGACAGAGGAAGAGAGGTAGAATCTTTGTTGATGCAATAGCAGCCTTTGACATAGAAACAACTAAGATACCTGGAGAAGAGCATTCAGTTATGTTCATTTGGCAGTTCCATATTATGTCAAAAGAATTCAATTACACTGTGCTTGGAAGGACTTGGGAAGAGTTCGTAAAGTTTATGGATGTTCTTGCAATAACACTCAATGATAGAACACTTATGATTTTTGATCACAACTTCAACTACGAGTTCAGTTACATCAAGAGCTTTATCAGGTTTACAGATAAGAATGGCTTTACAGATGTTTTCTCAAAAGATCCTAAGCATCCTATCTATGCGCATTCACATTATGGAGCATTCGAGTGGAGAGACTCTTATTCGCTCTTCAACACAAAGCTTGAAGAAGTCACAAAGGGCTTGCCTCACGCAAAGGCTACTAAGGAAAATGGTGAAGTAGATGATTTCGATTACACCAAGAAGAGATTCAGCTGGACGCCTCTTACAGATGAGGAATACAAGTACTGTATCAATGATGTATACGGCCTCTGTGAAGCAGTAGAAAGAGCTATGAAGGACCACAGAGACACTCTTTATTCATTGCCTTACACTAGCACAGGTTATATCAGACGAGATGTTAAGCGCCTTATGTATGAACATATAAGGTACAATGACTACCCGGCTGACACATACTCAATTTACGAATTTCTCAAGGATGCTTATAGAGGAGGCAACACACACGCCAACAGATGGTATGCTGGCTCAATATTCAACAAGGTTAGCTCTTGGGATAGGTCCAGCTCATACCCGGATGTTATGATCAACGATAAGTTCCCGATTAGTCCGTTCTTACCTGATATGAATATGTGCGAATCCCACCTCACAGAGCTTGAGCGTGATGGTTACGCATATCTTATGGCAGCAGTGCTTCACGACGTTAAGCTCAAATCTGATTTGACGCCTCTTCCTTATCTCTCAAAAGATAAAGTATTCGGATTGGTTGGTCTTGGATGCAACGATAATGGACGTATCATTGAATGTGCTCGCATTATGCTCAAAGTTACAGACATTGACTGGAAGATAATAAAAGAGCAGTATACTTGGAGTTCTATGTCAATATGTGAACTTTATGTATCTAAGTACGACTATCTCCCTGAAGTGCTCCGTAATTATATCATAAATCTTTATAAAGATAAAACTGCACTCAAGAAGGTTAAAGGTATGGAGGATAGATATCGCATAGCTAAAACCAAAGTCAACGGAGTATATGGCCTCAGTGTCCAGCGTGTAGAAAACTCAGATGTATACTTTGATGAGGACGCTAAGGAGCTTAAGGAGCGCTTTAAGGCTGAGGATGGAGAGATTGTATGTAATTACTATAACGACAGCCGCAAGCGTCCTATGCCCTATAGATGGGGTGTATGGGTGTCAGCGTGGGCACGATATCACCTTCAGAGCCTGATTGACCTTGTAGGAGCTGACTTTGTATACGCAGACACTGACTCTGTTAAGTTCCTGAATGACCATGGAAAAGAAATAGACGAGTTTAATAAGTTCTATATTGACAGGTCTACAAAGTCAGGTGCATACGCCACAGATCCCAAGGGTGTTACACACTATATGGGTTCTTATGAATATGAAGGCACATATGACAAGTTTATTACAATGGGCGCTAAGAAGTATGCTGATAGTATGGATGGTAAAATCGAGCTTACAGTATCAGGAGTACCCAAGGAAAATGGTGCAAAAGAGCTCGTTAAATTTGGAGGTATCAAGGCATTCAAAGAAGGAACAGTATTCAGCGCAGGAAAGCTCAGACCTATTTATAACGATAAAGAGGACTACGGCGAGAGAAATGTTTATGACTGCTATGGAAAGACAGGAAAAGTAAAAGTAACATCTAATTCTTGCCTTGTGCCTACAACATATAAACTTGGATATGAGAAGTCGTATAGAGATTTGCTCAACAACTTGGATGAATTGATTGAGGACCACGACGAAATTATGAAAATATATGAATTATATGTTGACCGTGGATACTTAACCTGATATAATCATATATAGGAGATATGAGGCATCAATCATTTTCCATAATTCTCCTTTGCTTAATATATGTCTTGATACCTCATTCAACGTTTTCGGTTGATGTCTCGTATCTTACTCTTAACAAGTAAGGACCTATATATGGCTATAAACATATATGACAATAACGGATACTTAGATTGGCCCAAGATTATGAAGGTCACTCGACAGTGTCCGTTTATTTTTTGTGTTGGAGGACGCGGTACTGGTAAAACATACGGAGCGTTGAAAATGGTTTATGACAGTCACAAACCGTTTTTATATCTCAGACGAACCAAAATCCAATTCGAACTTACATCAAAGACAGAAACTAACCCATTTAAAGCACTTGAAATGGATAACAAGGTGGCACCAATTGCCACCAAATCTGTTGCTAAGGATTTAACGGGCCTTTATACTTGTGAATATGAAGACGATACAGAGAAGCTTGTACTGGATGGAGTGCCATTTGGATATATGTCGGCTCTTTCCACCTTCTCAAACCTTCGTGGTATGTCCTTCGAGGAAATAGAATATATTCTCTTCGATGAGTTTATACCAGAACCGCACGAGCGTCCTATCAAAAACGAGGCGGCGGCTTTCTTGAACCTTGTTGAGACCGTAAACCGTAACCGTGAGATTAAAGGCCGTGATCCTGTAAAAGTAATCTGTCTTGCAAACGCAAATGACATTGCAAACCCGCTTTATATTGAGCTTGATATCGTGAAGAAATCAGAACAGATGATGGAGAAGCACAAATCACTTTCAATTGATGAGAAAAGAGGACTCTGTATGATCCACCTTTTCGCTTCTCCTATCTCTGAAAGGAAGAAACACACCGCTCTCTACAAGCTGACAGATAACAAGAACAGTGAATTCAACCAGATGGCACTTAACAACCGCTTCTATAAAGACGAGTCAGCACTAATCAAATCTTGCCCTCTTGATGAGTATGTACCAATTGTAACTGTCTCTAACATTACGATATATCAGCACAAGTCAAGGCGTGAATTCTATGTATCAACACATAAGACTGGAACTTGCCGTGAGTACGGAACATCTTACGCAGAGAAGAAGCGCTTTATGAACAACCATAACTCACTTTGGATTGCGTACTTGCAAAACAAAATGGTGTTTGAAGAGTACTTGGGCCTTGTACTTTTCGAACAAGCATTTGACGCAACCAAATAATGATGATATAATACAGTTAGGCGGGCAGACGCCTTGTGTTAGCCCCGGAAGGGCGGCGATGGGTTAGGCACAACCCATGAACTGCCCGCCGCTTTACTAATAAGGAGGATTAAATATGAAAATCACCAAAGATATGTTAAAAACAATACTTGAAGATTATATCAGTATCTATAGAAGTTATGTTGAAGGCGCAAACGAAGATCCATATACAATAAAAGATGCAAGTTCTATATTAGAAAACATAGATACTAACCCTGCTAAAATACTGACGGATGAAAGGTTGGTGAATTAACATAATGTCTTGTTATTCAAATGCAGTAGTAAAAACAGCAAAAGCAGAAATCGGTTACAAAGAAACCGGAAACAACATCACCAAATACGCAGCATATATCGATAAGAACTACCCTGATTTCTACAATGGAAAGAAGCAGGGTGTAGCTTGGTGTGATATCTTCGTAGATTACTGCGTACTTGTAAACGCAGCCAATGAAGCAGAGGCTCTTTATACATTGTGTCAGCCTAAACTGTCAGCAGGTGCAGGATGTAAGTATTCCTACAACTACTACAAAGAAAAGGGTTGTACAGGTACAGAGCCTAAGGTTGGCGCTCAGGTTTTCTTAAACAACTTCTCCCACACAGGACTCGTTATTGAAGTTACAAATGACAGCATCGTAACAGTAGAAGGAAATAGCGGTAACGCAGTTAAGAAGCATACATACAAAAAGAAATCATCTAAGATTTGCGGCTACGGTTATCCCCGCTACACAACAGAGCCTAAAATAGATTTCGTATTCCCAACAATTCCTGCTCGTGGTTATTTCAAGCAGGGTGACAAGGGGACTGAAGTAAAGAAGATGCAGATTATCCTGGAAGCAATCTGCCCTGGTTGTCTCCCTAAGTATGGTGCAGATGGAGATTTCGGAAACGAGACCTTTAAGGCGGTCAACCGTGTACAGTTTACAATCCACGTTACTGTAGATGGTAAGTACGGTCCTAAGACAAATGAAACTGCAAAAACATATTTGACAAATGTTAAGTAATGAAGGATAATATGATATGAGTACAGCTAGACGATTAATACCTAAAATGCGACTTATAAAGCCGTTACACGAGGAATTACATATGCCGGCTAAGAAACGCCGTACAAAATCAATGTCTGCAACAGCAGCTATTCATAGAGCAATGTCGCTGCAACAGAACTATAACAAAACATAAAGGAGGTTTAAAACAATGAAACTTTTCGAATTCCTTAAAGCTAAAGAATATGTCGAGAAGAATCCGGACGCACAGGATATTCCGGATGAAGTTATGCAGGAACCTGAAAAGGAGCCTGAAAGTAATAAGGTTACAATTGATAACTTGCTTAAAGAATTCCAAATACTTAAGTCAGTCATCGAGAATAACAAGAAGTGGGAAGTTCCTAAACAGGATGAGCAGACAAAGTCAGAAATCGACGAACTGCGTACCTCAATTAAAGAACTGACTACGGAAATGCAGCAGGCAAACCAGAAAACATCCGATTTGCCAAAAGAAGAGACATCAGATGATATTCTTAAATCGTTTTTTACAGGAGGTAATTAATTATGGCATCTGTTAACACTTTCACAACTCAGCAGGCTGCTACACTAATGAATGAAGTCTACAAGGAAGCAACGGGTAATAAGTCAATCGATACTTTGCCTTCTGGCGATTTCGTATCTGTAGCACAAGCAACACTAAAAACTGGTGTAGATCCAGTTATTGGCGCTATCTCTAAGGTTCTCGCAAGAACACTCTTTTCTATCAGACCTTACGACGCAAAGTTCAAGGGCATTGAGGTAGATGAGCAGAAGTACGGCGCAATCACTAGAAAGCTTTACCCTATCGACGATCCCGCATTCGAGACTGACGAGCGTTTGCTTGCAGGTCTTTCTGATGGCGATGCTGTTGATATGTACAAGCTTCATAAGCCGAAGGTAATGCAGCTTAACTTTTACGGTGAGACTGTATTCCAGAAGCACATTACGATTTTCAAGGATCAGCTCGACCTCGCTTTCAATTCCGCTGAAGAGTTTGGTAGATTCCTTGCAATGGTTATGCAGGCAGCTTCCAACGAAATCGAGCAGGCTATCGAGAATGCATCTAGAATGACAATCGCAAACTATGTAGCAGGTGTTTATACATCTGATATCGGCTTTTCTGAGTCTACTGGTTCGGGTAACCGTGTTGTTCAGCTTATCACAGCTTACAATACGTTCTTCAATTATAGCGCAGGTGATGCAGGTTATATTGATTCCTATGCAATGGCAATCAAGACACCTGAATTCTGGAAGTGGGCATATGCTTATCTTGGAAAAAAGATTGAGATGATGGAGAACCGTACAGAGCTCTTCCACACAACTCTCACAAATAAGCCTATCTCTAAGCAGACATCTCGTGACAAGATGAATATTTGGGTACTCTCTGATGTACACAGATATTTCGACACAATGGCTAAGGCTGGTACATTCCACGATAACTACCTAGCTTATGATGGTGTAGAGGACGTTGCATATTGGCAGGCTGCTCAGTCTCCTATGGAGATTAAGAACAAGCCTACATTCCTTAGAGCCGATGGTACACTTACCCAGCTTGGCACTGACAATGATCATGTTAACCTTACAACTCTTGCGATGGTTGTTGCTGATAAGGAAGCACTCGGTATTACCAGAGTTAATCAGTGGGAGGCATCGACACCTTTCAACGCAGCTGGTGGTTACACAAATCTGTTCTGGCACTGGACAATACGCTATTGGAACGACTTCGTTGAAAATGGTATGATCGTACTTATGCAGTGATAATTTGAAAGGAGCAATATTATGAGTAATGCATACATTCCTCAGTCAGGCTCCGGGTTGTTTTCACCAAGGGGAGGGGCGCCATACAATGCGCCCCTTTATCTTTACTTCAAGAAATATCTGTTGCAGAAGTGCATCAGCGTTTATAAGTTCAGATACCCTGAAAACTGGAGCCGTGATCAGATTAGACACTTTAGAAATGTCTTGTTTACAGCTGGTTATATTGGAGTTTTCGAAGATAAGAAATATGGATTGGTTGCGTTGTCTTGTTCATTTATGGGACAGAATTTGTTCTATAGTCCTAAGAAAATCATTGTATCTAATCCGTTGCTTGCTGGAGTAGAGAAGACTATTGGTAATGATTGTGTCCTTTTCACATTGCAGGAGACACCTAGTTTTGGTGACCTGTATTTCAATCCTGCTTCAACATCTATCCTTGATATCGTTGATTATTACGCAGATCAGATGGCGCTTGCATCACAGGCACTTAATAGCAACTTCATTAACTCACAGCTCGCTTATGTTTTCACCACTGATACAAAATCAGGTGCTGAAGCATTTAAGAAAATGTTTGAGATGATAGCATCTGGTGAACCTGCAGTAGTACAGGACAAGAACCTTCTTACTCCTGATGGAACGCCTGGTTGGTCACCTTTCCAACAGAATTTGTCTCAGACATTCATTGCTAACGATATCTTGACTGCGCTTACAAGCTTAAATGATCAATTCTGTACTCTGGTTGGTATACCTAACGCAAACACCGATAAGCGTGAAAGACTTATTGTAGACGAAGCAAATGCAAACAACATCGAGACAACTTGCTTAAGTGACTTGTGGTTGGAGAATATGCAGAAGTGCTGCGAAGAAGTTAACGCTATGTTCGGAGTTGATATGAAGGTAGAAAAGAGATATAATATGGAGGAAATGGAGGAACAAAAAGATGAGATACCCGACAATTGATATCGCAACTTTATGGGATAACTACCCTGACATTTTCGATAAATTCCTATTACCTAACATCTATGAGGCAGGAGTTGACCATACTGTTACACAGCGTGCTATGACCACTCAGGAGAAGGAAGAGCTTATCGATAACATCCTTTTCAGAACTGAAGGGCTTGAAGCTGTGTATACAGATCCTAATATTCTTAAGAACAGAATTGGTGTATGGTCTCGTATCCGTAAGAATGTTTGGGAAGATTATTCTCGTGGTCTTGGATTCCGTTGGACATATAACCCTACAGAGAATGTATTTGAAACAACACATACAGTAAGAACGATTGAAGTTGAGGGTAATGAAGATAATCTCGAGACTAGAGCTATTACTAACAACGAGAGAGAAGATAGAGCACTCACTAAATCATCTACAGAAACAAGAAACTTGACTAACAGTAATACAGAGACAAGAGACCTTGAAAATGGATATGAGGACACAACGACATTCAACACATCAGAAGCAGAAACTCTTAATCTCAGTGATGAAAACACAAAGACATTAAATCTCGAAGATGAGACAACAGAAACAAGAGCTATTACAGGTAGTCAGAATAGAACACTTAATACATCTGACTCACAGACAATAAGTAAGGGAATTACTGAAACAGAGAGAACTACTACTAATGATATGACTATAAGGACTCCTAATCTCAGTCACTTTGAGACAGGTTCTGTAATCAATTCAGAGAATGGATACGCAGGTACAGACACGAATGTAAATGAAGGTATCTCACAGTCTAACTCTGGTGGTTACGGAACAAGCGGCAGTATGTCTCTTCCTGTATCTAATGCTCAGACTAAAGGTTCAAATTCTGGAGACAGCGGAACAGAGACAACCGATTATGATGGCGACAATACAACGACAAAATCATATTCAGGTTCTGACACTGACATCACGCTTCATACAGGAACAGATAACCTTGCAACTACTGATGGCGGAACTGTAACAACTGTAACCGGTAAGACAGGTACAGATACTGATGTATTGCTCAGAACAGGTACTGACACAACAAACAAGACTGGTACTGAAAAACTTCAGCATTCAGGAACAAACACTGGTACAGTAACTAATTCTGGAACAGAAGGCGGAACTCTTGGTGTACAGGGAACTGATGGTGGTTATAAGACTATTTCAGGTACTGAAGGTGGTACTGTAACTACAGAAGGCGGACACACAGAGAATGCTAACGATGAGAGCGAAGTAAACCGTCACGGTAACATCGGTGTAACAAAGGCAAGCGAACTTATTAATGACCAGCTTAAATTGATTAAGACGAATCTGTTTGAGCTTATCACAAACGACTTTAAGCACAATATGACATTGGAGGTATACTAATATGTTTGATAATAGATCACCTAATGATAATATGTATCCTTATGGTAAGCTTCAGTATATCCTACACCAGTTGAACTTAGACTGGTTGGTTAAGCAGGTTAAGCAGAACACAGACAACATCACAGAACTTCAGGATAGTGGGGGCTCACAGGTTCCCGACATATCTGCTACTGCTTCCGTTGATTACAATATTGGTACTCCTACTGTATCCATAACAAGAAGCGGACCTGACTTGACGCCTAGTTTTGATTTTGCTTTCCATAACTTGAAGGGTGAGAAAGGTGACACCGGTGATACTGGTACCGCTGGCTCTCAGGGTGAGACTGGTCCTCAGGGTATCCAAGGTATCCAGGGACCTAAAGGCGATAAAGGCGATACAGGAGCTACAGGCCCTCAGGGTATTCAGGGCGAACAGGGACCTCAGGGAATTCAGGGTGAGCCGGGACCTCAGGGAGAGACCGGCCCTCAGGGTCCACAAGGTGAACCGGGTGTTCAGGGAGAAACTGGTCCTCAGGGTCCACAAGGTGAACCGGGTGTTCAGGGAGAAACTGGTCCTCAGGGTATCCAAGGTATCCAGGGACCTAAAGGCGATAAAGGCGATACAGGCCCTCAGGGTATTCAGGGCGAACAGGGACCTCAGGGAATTCAGGGTGAGCCGGGACCTCAGGGAGAGACCGGCCCTCAGGGCCCTAAAGGTGATACTGGCGATACAGGTGCTACAGGTCCGCAGGGTCCAGCTGGTGCTGATGGTGCTATGTTTCTTGATGACTTGATGGATGTATATACTATGGATGCAACGAGCGGACAGGTTCTCGGATACAACGGCCTCGATTGGGGACCTGTAACACCTTCTGGTGTAGGGGTTCCCACCGGTGGTTCATCTGGACAAGTTCTAGCTAAGGCTTCCGGCACAGATTATGACACTGAATGGGTTAATCAGTCTGGAGTCTGCGGTGGAGGCGATTGGAAAAACACTGCGAATGATAGAGTCATGTGGTACTTTTACGAGAGTGCAAATACATCAATATATGACTTACCAACTGCAAATTGCTTCGTTCTCGTATTTAAGAAGACGGCAGCTCGTGGAGTTGCATTCGCGTTTGGTTGGGATGGTGTTTTGACCAATAAAAATGTGTGGAAAAATACTTGCCATGATATTTGGCGTGGTTGGACTTCATTACGTACCAGTTAGTAAACGTTCGAAATATAGAGACTTCTCTAACAAACAAAGTACTTTTCTGATATAATACTTGTAGGAGGTAAATAACAATGGATTTTCAAACAATCTTGACAGCAATAACAACAGTTGGTTTCCCTATCGCTGCTTGTATCGCTATGGCGTGGTTCTTTATGAAAGTTAACGACAACTACCGTTTTGACATTAAGGAGTTGCAGGCAAGTCAGAGAGATGAAACTAAAGCCCTTGTGGATGCTGTAAACAACAACACACTTGTAATCCAGAAGTTGGTTGACAATTTAGATAAGGAGTGATTATATGGATATCAAATTATATTACAATGCATCATTAAGCAATGTAGTTGATAAGACATTGACTCTGAAGGCGACGACGACATCTGTTAAGTTCCTTGAGCCCTACGACGAATATTCACCAACAATTCGTTATAAGGGCAAATGGAATTTCGACGATGTTAACTACTTGTCAGTTGAGCAGAGTGGCACTGGTGGTTTTACAAGATATTATTATATAGATAATGTTACATATCGTAGTCCATCTATCGCTATTATATCTTGCCGCCTTGACGTTCTGAAGACATATAGCACGTTTATTAAGTCCCTGCAGTGTTATGTCACACGTACCGGCAGAAATGATTTTATCGGTTCTAATATCGATTTCTATATTGTAGATGAGAAACCAGAGAGAATATATAGGACAGTTGACAAGTTTGAGTTTAGAGATGAGAACGAAAATATTGTCGGTTTTGTTCCTCCTAATACTCCTACATTAACACAGGAAGTAAATGGAGTCTATGTTGTATCGGTTATTCACGATACATATGATGATCATACAGTACATCCAGACCCAATATAAGAGGTGAAGACAATGTCTGAAGGTTGGAAAAGATTAAAATTAGGTGTGAACGAATATAAGGTATATGAGCTTAATTCTAATACTAATGTAATATTAGAAGATGGAACAATTAGCCTTCTTATACCAAGTACTAGCAATAATGTAATGCGTAATGGTGATGATCTTAATTATATGATCAACCAGTGGAACACGCTATTAACGTCAACCAATTACAGAAATATTATACAGCAAATGTGGATAAATAATGATTCTGACATTAATTTGTATGATGATAGTAGTAATATTGTAGCGCACATCAAAGCGTGGACAAATAACACATTTACTGGATTTTGTGAATATTATTGTACCGTATCATATTTACATAGTGACAATAGTGTTGCTTTTATAAGTACTTCATCATATCCGCCATACCAGGCAGGTGCAATGTATGGTTATAAGTGTAAAATCGTTGCGCCACGAACTCTTTCAACGAATTTGCAAATGGGCGTAATAATGTATCGTGAGGGTTCATCATCACAATATGTAAAAGTTGGGGCGCCAATAACATTTATTGAGTACGCTAACTGGTTGTCTACAGATCCTAGTGATGTAGCATTTACAACATCGCTTGGAGGAGTTGCACCCGGTCTTGTATATGATTACGATACAAGCAATAGTTTGAATTTTAGATTGACACTTTCTAAATCATATGTATTTTTGCATCGTGTTTATAATAATCAGGATAATTTGTCAATCTGTGAATATGTACCTGCAGGTTCAGCAACACAATATGATTATGGTACAATAAGACATGAATATCAGAACAGTGCTACAATATCTATATCAGATGTAGCATATGAGCCAACACCAATTGAGGAGGAAGGATACGTGAACGACATTAACAATAGATTTAGCCCACGAGCAAACAGCCATTTTATGGGTATATATGCTATACCTGGAATGAACTTGGATATGTCAACATTCGCATTACTGCTTATGAATTCTGATATATTTGATCTAATCGCTAATAGTTTCTTAGGTTCAGACGGCAAAGAATACATAATAACTGTAAATCATTTCTTTGGATTAGTTCCAGAGTTGACAGCGGCTCAGAGATTCGAAGGCCCAAGCGATATGCGTATTGGTCGTAGATATCTTGCATATAATGATCCGTTAACGAATGACGGTATATATCTTAATGTTCAGAATTTGAATTCTGAGTTTATAGTCTGGAAAACACCGGCATTACATATAGTTCAACATTTTAATGACTACAGAGATTATCTCTGCAAGTATCAGTTGTTCTTACCTTATTACGGATATGTTGATATAGACCCTAACGATGCGGTTGCAGCAGATATCAAAGTATATTACAACATCAACGTTGTTACACGTGGTGCAATGATTGTTGTAACATCAAAGAGTTTTAGAACAAATAATAAGGAAACTAAGATATTGTCATTGTCTACCACAGTTGGTGAAGAAATACCATTCTGCGCAAATGCTATGGGTAATGCGATGACTGCATTAGCACAGATTACAGGAAAAGCAATTTCAATGGGTACATCTGTTGCAACAGGCTCCACAGGCGCACAGATTGCCTCTCTGACGGCTCAGAACAATTATAATGAAAAATTACTTGACGCAGGCAAGGTCGAGTTTAAAAGCGCAGACAGTGCAATTCAAGGTAATTTGGATAAGATGTCTGACCTTAGAAAGTCACAAAGCAATATGAATGCAATTGGTAATGTAGCATCTGGTGTACCTAATATGCCAGTTCCTAACACAGCACGTTCAAACGGTAGTGGTAGTGAGACAGGAACTGTAGACGAGTTGCACCCATATATACTTGTGACAAGACCGTACACGTGCGAGCCTGGCGATTGGGAGACATACAATGGATTGCCGACATCAAAGAGTTTGACGCTGTCATCGTGTAGTGGTTTCACTAAGGTAGCAGCTGTAAAGCCAGAGACACTTACTAATGCACCAAAATATATCGATGAAATCATTAGCTTGTTACAGGCAGGCGTATACCTCTAATTCGCTCAGAATAGGTCCTATTTCGCGTTGTAAGCGTCTGGATGGGTTAAGACCCATTTAGGCGCTTTAAGCGCTTAAAATTGAAGAGAGAGGTTATTTAATCAACATGCATAAAATTTGGCAGCGATATT